>Ga0315277_10002630_pt1 | contig 24932 bp, 22 predicted proteins | sample YL17G05_15_MG_FD_203695 | JGI IMG/M metagenome (GOLD analysis project Ga0315277, IMG submission 203695) | Sediment microbial communities from Yellowstone Lake, YNP, Wyoming, USA - YL17G05_15 | ecosystem: Environmental > Aquatic > Freshwater > Lake > Sediment | place: USA: Wyoming | collected... | reverse complement strand
ACCCCATTCAAGGTATCCTCTTTTACAAAATAATAGTCGAATTTTTCATTCTCCTCCGGGTCAAAAGGGAAGAGCGTTTTGCCTTTCTTTTTTGATCTTTCTATCTCTCCTTTATTCTGTTCTTCCTGCGCCTTTTTAATCTCTTTTTGATCTAAGAACTTACCATCCTTATGAATGCTCAAAATCTCTTCATGCGATAAATCCCCTTTAACATGAATCTTTTTCTCGGTCTTCGTTGCATGCTTTACCTTTCCCTTACTATCCAGCTCTCTGTTTGTTTCCAAACTCTTGAAGATATAATCCTTCAAGTATTCCTTCTGTTTTTTCTTCTGCTCTTTTACTTTCTGGACGATCTGGTCTAAAGAGATTTCTTTTGGTTCTTGTGCTTGTAGATTTTTTACTGAAAACAAGAGGAAGACCATTAAAAGAATGAGGTTTCTTTTCATATAACCCTTCCTTGGTATTTGGGTTCAAAAGCTTAATTAAATCTTCATCTCATAAATCCTGTATTTCTTATAAAGCTTTGCCCCGAAGTTTTCCAGGGCGTGGTTGATTAGATAATTATCCTCCAAATTCCAGGACATCTCTGCCCAGCGGTAACCTTTTTTCTCCCCGTTGAAATAGGTGTCTGTATAAAATATCGTCTCAATTCCTCTTTTCTGATATTTGTGAATCACCCCCATAGTCAAGAGCCTGAGACCGTCCATCACCTTATGAAATTTGGTGTACCATAAAAACTTAAAAATTCCAAAGGGGAAAAGCCTGCCGTTTAACTTGATCAAGAGTTGGTTTATATTGGGTAAAGCCATTGAGAATCCGGCTGGTTCACCATTTACCTCGGCGATCATGACTAAATCCGGGTCAACTAACTTTTTGAAATCCTTTGCCAGATATTCAAACTCCTCATCCGTCATCGGGATGGCTCCCCAGTTTTTGCTCCAGGCTAAGTTATAAATTTGTTTTATCTTCTCAACCTCACCTTTAAAATCCTTCAGATTGAGTTTTCTGACTACGATGTTTTCCTTTTTCTTAACCAGATCCGCTATTCTTTTAAACCTTTCCGGCGGGCGGATCTTCGTATCCAGGTAATAGGCATAAAGGTCTTTGGCTTTTACCATTCCATATTTTTCCATAAAATCCAGATAATATTTCGGATTGTAGGTCATCATAAAGTTGGGCGGGTACTCAAAACCCTCCAAAAGAAAACCGATCTCGTCATTTACCGAGAAGTTCATAGGACCACGCATCAGCTCCATTCCTTTTGACTTGAGGAAGTTTTTCACTGCATCCAGCAGCTTTTTAGCCACCTCAAAGTTCTCAATCGACTCAAAGAATCCGAAGAATCCGGCTTTCTCCTGATGGGTCTCGATATGCTTGAAGTTTACCAAACCGGCAATTCTGCCAACTATTTCTCCATCTTTTTCAGCCAGGAACAGAACCACGTCTGCATGCTTGTAAAAAGGGTTTACCTCTGGATTTAAAAAAGCTTTTCTTTCGGAGATCAAAGGCGGAACCCAATTCTTATCATCTTTATAAATTTTCCAGGGGGATTTGATGAAGTCCATTAAGTCTTTTTTGGTTTTGACAGACCGGATGGTTATGTCTTGACTATTTTTCATAAATAGTTACCTCTGTCTTATAGTGGTCAGTGGACAGACTGCAGGGGCGTATTGCAATACGCCCCTGCAAAATCTAATCTTTCGATTTTACCTCAAATATCACCACGATATTTGAAATTACATTTATTTTTTGAGGATTTAAAACTAGAGATGAACCAGAAATCCAACCCACTTGGGTCCTTAAAACCTCATCTGTTCTGTAACTTCCATAACCACCGACAAAACCCCGTCCATATTCGGGTGCCTCATCAATGGAAATCGCTTCACCTAATTTTAAACCCGATTTTTCGGCTAAAACCTCGGCTTTGGTTCTGGCGTCAATGTAGGCTGAATCCAGTGCCTGCAAGTTGGCTTTTTTATATTCCTTCAGTCCGAAGACAACACTGCTTCCAGTAACAAAATCTGAAGAGATATCGATAAGTTCTGTCACTAAATCGAAATCGCTGAGGGTTACTTTTAAGGAATTAATTGCAGAAAATCCGATCCTTTTTCCCTCTCGGTTTTTGGATTCGCTGAGACTGAAACTATTCTCGAAATCCTCTGTAGATAAGCCGATTTTCTTTCCGGATTCTATTAGCTCGTTTGACTTTTTTAAATTGGCTTCATACGCTTCTTTGGAGCCTTTTTTGAAGGTTGTAATACTTAAACTTATATAGGCTATATCAGGCTCTTTACTGACTGCCCCTGTGCCTTTTACTTTTATGTAACTTTTCTCAGGCTCCTTCTGTGCTTTAGAAGAGCCGGATGTAATGAATAGACAGGATAGAAAAACCAAAAGCAAGGCGCGTTGAACAGGTCTCAACATTGTTCCTCCTTTTTAAATATATCACCCACGTTGGGGACAACGTGGGCTTACCGATTCATTAACAGGCTAAAGGCTCTCCATAATCATTCTGTCGGCTTCCACACGTAGTTCCCACTCTTATCAATATATGCCAGCTTGTTGCCTATCCTCACTAAAGCCAGGCCCTGGGAAAAGTTTATCGCCTCATCAAATTGTGGCTGGATGACTATCTTGCCTGTTTTGTCTATATATCCCCACTTGTCCTTGATCATTACCAATGCCCGATCTTCAGAAAACCATCCAGCCTCCTCAAATTGTGGCTGAATAATTATTTTACCGGTCTTATCTATGTACCCCCACTTTTCGCCAATCTCTATCTGAGCAAGTCCTTCGAAAAAACCTGCTGCCCACTCAAATTTCTGGTTGATTATGACCTTCTCACCTTTTTTATCAATATAACTCCACTTATTATCGGTTCTCACTGCTGCCAGCCCTTCGGAAAAGGGCAAAGCAAAATCGAATTGAGGTCTAATGACTATGCTCCCTGTTTTATCGATATAACCGATTCTTTGGTTAATATTCACTGCTGCAAGACCTTCAGAAAAGTTTACCGCAAAATCAAATTGTGGATTGATTACCAGATTGCCTGTTTTATCAATGTACCCTAATTTTCCTCCGATCTTTACTACTGCCCTTCCCTCGGAGAAGTTCCATACAGTTCCAAATTGGGGATCCTTGGTCAACGCGACATCAAATTGCGGAAGGATGACAACCTTGCCGGTCTTGTCAATATACCCCCAGCGGTCAGCAAGTCTTACTCCTGCCAGCCCCTCGGAAAAAGACTCAGCTGAGGCAAATTGAGGGCTGATGACCATCTTACCGGTCTCGTCGATATATCCCCAGAGGTTGCCGAGTTTCACTCTTGCCAGCCCCTCAGAGAAGTATATCGCAGCATCGAATTGCGGGGGAATGATTATCTGGCCCATCTTATTAATATATCCCCACTTGCCTCCCTGTTTGACCGGGAATAGTCCGGTTAATTCCTTTTCCTCAAGTTTCTGGCTGCTTTGCTCCTCTGTTTTTGCTTCCTGGCTACTCGACTGGTTTGTTTTGTTCTTCTCTTTACAGGAAGTTGAAATCAAAATAGCAAAGTAGATAATAAATAAAAGAAAACCTTTTTTAGTCATGGCTAAACTCCCTTTTTTACGGAGCGTCAATGAACTCAGCGACGCCTTGGTTGCATTCTAAAATATGACAAACTCTATTTTGTATAATTTAGGTTAGTCCTTAATACTTTTGTACTTATTTAAACCTAAATCTGAATTAGCTCTTGATATCCGAGTATTACCTCGATTATAATTCCCTAAGGAACATTTTCCGAGACCTTATGTGAGGTCAAATGGTTTTTCAGCTGTTTAAATTGCCCCTCTTTTTATGGAATACATTGACTATGTCAATGCATGCATCCAAATGGATGTACTCCAAATCTAAATAACCCCCATCTTTTTCCCGACCTTTTCAAATACTTCTAAGACCCGGTCCATCTGGGAATCGGTGTGGGTGGCGATGTAGCTGGTTCTTATGCGGGCGGTGCCGGGCGGGACTGCGGGGGAAATGGCGGTGTTGGCAAATAGCCCCTGGTCAAAAAGCATCTTCCAGAACTTGAAAGTCTTCAAATTTTCGCCGATCATTATAGGGATTATGGGGGTTTCGGTATCACCTATGTCAAACCCTAACTCTCTAAAACCCCTGTGCATGCGATGGGTTATCTGCCAGAGGTGCTTTCTCCTCTGCGGCTCAGCCATGATTATGTCCAAAGCTTTGGAAACGGTTGCCACTGCGGAGGGTGGGGGAGAGGCAGAAAAGATCAATGCCCTGGAAAAATGCTTGACATAATGGATTACCTGTTCATCTCCGGCAATGAATCCTCCGATGGAGGCAAAGGATTTGGAAAAAGTCCCCATTATGATATCCACTTCATCTTCCAAATTGAAATGCTCGGCTGTGCCTCTGCCATTTTCTCCCAAAACCCCGATGGAATGCGCATCGTCCACCATCACCCGGGCATGATATTTTTTGGCTAAATCAACTATGTCCGGCAGTTTGGCAATATCACCCTCCATGCTGAAAACCCCATCCACGATGATCAGCTTTCCGGAATTCTTAGGAAGAGAAGACAAGACCCGTTTCAGATCCGACATATTGCTATGCCGGAACTTCAAAACCTTTCCAAAAGAAAGCCTGCAGCCATCTACGATTGAGGCGTGATCAGACCGGTCCATTATGATATAGTCCCCTTTATTCACCAGGGAAGAGATCGTGCCTAAGTTTGTCTGAAATCCGGTAGAGAAAACCAAAGCGGCCTCTTTTTGCATAAACTGGGCTAATTTTCTTTCTAACTCCTCGTGAATGTCTAAAGTTCCGTTCAAGAAACGAGAGCCGGTGCAGCCTGAGCCGTAGATTTTTATAGCGTCTATGGCTGCCTGCTTAACCTGAGGATGTGAGGTTAAACCCAGGTAGTTATTGGAACCGATCATTATCATCTCTTTGCCTCTGACAGTTACCTTGGTGTCTTGCTCTGAAGAGATGGGGATAAAGTAAGGATAGTAACCTGATGCTATGACCTTTCTTGCCTCAGTAAACTTCTTGCACTTCTCAAAAAGTTCCAACTTTTGCCTCTTTTCAAAAATTAGTTTTCAGTTTTAACTTGCGAAAATGCTTACAATTTAATATTTTCAAAAAAATCAGGATTTATTTAAGTTATTTTTGAAAGAAATGTCAAGTGAAAACTTTTTAAAAAAGATAAAGACAAAGAGACGCATACGATGCGTCTCTACTTTTCGAGGAGATGAAGTTTGAGTCCTAAGGCTTTAGTCACCGGCGGAAACGGATTTGTGGGCAGTCATTTAGTGGAAGGTCTACTGAAAAAGGGGTATGAGGTTGTCTGCCTGGTCAGAAATAAAAGTAACTTAAACTTCCTTTCAGGATTGAAGATAGAATATAAATATGGTGACATAACCGACAAAAGCTCATTGATAGAAGCCACTAAAGGCATTGATTTTGTTTTTCATGCGGCGGGAATTACCCGGGCTAAAAATAAGGCGGAGTATTTCAGGGTAAATGCTTCAGGAACCAAAAATCTCGTTCAGGTTTGTCTGGAGACTAATCCCCCTGTAAAAAAATTCATCTATGTGAGCAGCCAGACGGCTGCAGGACCTGCCAGGGACCTTCATCCCATAGATGAAAACGCCAAATGCGAGCCGATCAACGATTATGGCAGGAGTAAACTGGAGGGAGAAAAAGAGGTCTTAAACTTTAAGGACAAACTTCCAGTTACCATCATCAGGCCCCCTGCGGTTTATGGCCCAAGGGATAAGGATATTCTGTATTTCTTTCAGATGATAAACAAGGGGATAATCCCATCCTTCGGGCTTAAAGAGAGTTATCTTTCCTTGGTATATGTGAAAGATTTAGTCCGGGGGTTGATCCTGGCAGCGGAAAGTAAGAAAAGCTCCGGACAGGTCTATTTTCTTACAGATGGAAAAACTTATTCCTGGTCAGAGGCTTTCGGGATCGTCCGGGATTCCTTAGGTGTGAGAGCCATCAGATTAAGAATACCCAAATTACTTCTGGTTACTTTCGCCTTTTTTTCAGAAGCTTTTACGCGCCTTTTGGGTAAGACTCCTTTGCTTCATTTAGGGAGAGCAAAAGAACTGTGCCGGAGATTCTGGCTTAGCGATATCTCAAAGGCTAAGACTGAACTGGGATTTGTACCGGAATATGATTTAAAAGAGGGAGCCTTAGAGACTGTAAGGTGGTATAAGGAGAATAAGTGGCTTTGAAAAATCTAAGATAAATAATTAACAGAGTTTTGTAAACCAACGAGTAATGGGAGAAAGTGAAATGGGATTACTTACTGCTCTGGATTTTCATAAGAGTTCCCACTTTGATGACAAGGAAAAATATGAAGAAGTAGAGTATCGACTTTATAGTTGGGGAGAAATCTTCCCTCCTTTTTTGGGTGACCGTGAACATTCGATAGTTGCTCGATGGATCTTAAATGATTTTCCTTTTAAGTTGTTTAGTTCTTCAACCCCTCATGACGATCCTTTGCCTCAGAAATTGTGCTTAACCTTTAGAGCACCATGGGAGGAAAGAAAAAAGAGTAAATCTATAGGTTTTTTTTCAGAAGAAATAGCAAAAGAATTTGCTGCGTTTATCTCACTTGTTACTCGTCGCAGAGTTTTTAGTGGTAACTTGACACGTTGCAACAACTTGCCAGTTGAAAAGGAAATACAGTTATATCAGCGAACTCATTCTCAGGAGAGACAATGTATTAAGGAGATAGACCCAGCTAAAATCTATCGACTCTTAAACAATCTTCAAACCATGGATAGGATGGATAGGAATATAGCTACAGGCGTTGTCTTGGCAATGCGGTTATATCACTCTGCAGTTGAGATAATGTATGCAGAACCAGAATTCTCCTATCTTTTCCTAGTAGCAAGTTTAGAGACTATTTCTTCAGTAGTGCATAAGGACTTTAAGCCAGACAATGAAGAGGAGTTTTTAGATTCTCGTTTTTCTGGATGTAAAACTTTATTAAACGGACTATTAGATGAGTCTAAAGCCAAACTAAAGAACTTACTGTTAAGTAATGAGAAATTCACATTTCAAAAGGTACTAAAATTTGTTACGGAAAATGTTCCAGACCTTTTTTGGTCTGAGAAACAAGATGATGCTAAACCGTATTATTACACTCAAGTATTTGGCCTTGGGGTTAATGGGACTGCAAATGTATCTTTTTTACCTCCGGATTTGTCCATTAAAAAGTACGAAAAAATAGAAATAGAAAGCTTAAAAAATGTTCTGCGAAATGTTTACAAGGCTAGATCTCGCCTTATTCATGAGGGTATTCGTTTGCCAGCAAGCATAGTTGTAGGACTTTTTAAGCAGTTACCTCCTGAAGCTTTCATTACCTCTATAAGAGAGGAAAAACAAACTACTCAACAAGTACCACCTCTTCTAACATTTGAGAGATTAGTCAGCTATACAATTGTGGAATTTTTAAATAAACAATTAGGAGTATAATTGATCCGCAAATCCAGAGAAGCAAGAACGGACGAGATACTCATGAGACTGACTAAATATAGAAAAGAATTTCCCTTCATCCAGGAGATTACCTTTCTGAACCATGCCTCTTTTGGTCCGATTCCATCCAGGGCACTCAAGAAAACCTACGAATACTATGAGGCGCTGACCCTTCAGAAAGTTGTGGATATGGATAAGTTGACTTTTGAGAGACTCGACCTTATCAGGACCTATCTGGCTAAAATGATAAAGGCAAAACCATCTGAGATCGGGCTGGTGCCGAATACCTCCTATGGTCTGAATGTTGTCACCAATGGCCTGAAATGGAAAAGAGGGGATAAGGTCCTGCTTTCAGACATGGAGTTCCCGGCTAATGTCTATCCCTGGCTGAATCTGAGAAAAAAAGGGGTGAAGATAAAATTCGTAAAAAGCCGGAACGGTTTTTTCGACATCGATAACCTGCTTAAAACTATTGACTCCAGATGCAGGGTCTTAAGTTTAGGTTACGTGCAGTTTTTCAACGGCTTTAAAAACGATTTGGAGACTATCGGCAAAATCTGCCAGGAAAAAGATGTCTTCCTGGTGGTGGATGGAATCCAGGGGGTAGGATGCGTGGACCTGGACGTAAAAAAAGCAAAAATCGATTTTTTAGCCTGTGGAGGTCAGAAATGGTTACTATCCTCGTTAGGAACCGGATTTTTCTACCTTTCAGAGAATGCCAAGAGGAAAATCGAACCTTCTTTTTTCGGCTGGATGGGTGTCGATTGGAAGCTCAACTTTACTGATCTTTTGAGATATGATCTTTCACCTTTTCAATCCAGCCGGAAATTTGAAATAGGGACTTATCCTTTTTCCACTCTCTGGACTATGTGCTCCTCTTTAGAGCTTTTATCTGAGGTTGGCACCAAGGTGATTGAAAAGCGGGTCCTGAGACTTCTGGACCTTTTGCTGAATTATCTTAAAGATTCGCCTTATCAGATCAAAAGCTCACTTGATCCTATGCACAGGTCTGGCATACTCTCATTCTCAGGTAAGGATACTGCCAGGTTGTTTCAGATACTCTCCAGAAAGAAGATCCAGGTCTCCTTTCGGGAGAATTCGATCCGGGTTTCCCCGCATTTCTACAATTCATTTGAGGATATGGAAAAATTAATCTGTCTTTTGAAAAAAGCTTAAAAGTAAATCCCCCTATATCCGATATAATAATAAAGAACACAGGAGGAACAATGGTAAGACTTTTAAAATTCTGCTCTGTTTTACTTTTCTTATTCTTTTTTAATTGTGCAGAGAGAACTATAGTAATCGAAAGGCCCGGCTCGACTCCACCGCCTGCTAAAAACTATGGTCAAACGGTTGCCTCAGGAAAGCATCTTGCCAATGGGAAGAAGTTCTATAACCAGGGCAAGTATCCTAAGGCTTTGCAGGAGTTCAACCAGGCTGTAGCGGCTGATCCTCAGAATCGAGAGGCTCATTATTATCTTGGTCTCTGTTACCAGAAATTAGAGTATTATAAGGAATCGATTCCGGAGTTCAGGCTTTCTTTAGAGGGGGAGGGCAGGGACAATCTGTTTATCTCCAGGGTGAGATTCTCTCTGGCGTACTCTCTGGAGAAGATCGAGGCTTTGGAGGAATCTGAGGCACAGTACCAACTGGCTTATTCCCTGGACCCGCAAAATAAGTCCGCTTATAAGGGGATGGAAAGGATTAAAGAAAAAAGGGAAAAGAATTTCGGGGGGAAGATTAAAGAGAAATAGGTCGGATTCAAGGGCAGGGGCAAGTCCCCTCAATGGCGGAATGCCCCTGTTTTTATAGACTTTTGAACCTCTTTTTCAGCTCTTGATCAAATCCATATTTCTTCGCATCACTCTGGATGATCTTAAAAAGTTCGTTCTTCTTTTCTGTGGAGAGTTCATCAAAGCTTTTTGAAGAAATTATTTTTTCAATCAACTCATTAGCTCTCCATACTGCCGTCTTTTTGCCTTTCTTTAACCACTCACCTAAATTAAATCTGTCGATCACCTGGCTGGGGAAAAAGACTTCTTCTTTGAACCATTTTAGGGTATGAGGAGAAGTTAAAAAACCTTTTTCCAGATACTCTTCTTTGAATAATTCCAAAAAAGGAGTTTCCTTTCGGAAAGTAATTCCTTCAATCAAACGGTATGCCATCCCGCAGATCTCGTTATCGATGACTAATTTTTCCATACTCTGGCAGCTTTCGAAATCGAGCATGCCTGGACCGGAGATAACGTTTATTCCGGACAGACCTGCTAAAATCGCTCCGATCCCTGATTCTAACCCGGATTGATAATCCAGGGTCTTGGAATCGCTTAAGCCCATATAAGCATGCGTGGGTAGTCCGAAATATTTGCCGATCTGATTGTAAGACGAATCTATCATCATAGTCTCGATTGCGCCCATAGGGGTTGTGCCGGTCCTCATGTCAAAACAGGCAGGAGAGCCTCCATAGATGATGGGCGAGCCTTTTTGGGCAAGCTGATGGATAACGATCCCGCTTAAGTTCTCCGCGGTATGCTGGATTAATGCTCCAGCTAATGTCACGGGTGCAGTCGCTCCGGTTAAAGGCATAGAGACCAGCTCTGCAGGAATTCCGCTTCTTGCACAGTCGATCAGGTTTTGACAGGTCAGGTCACTCCATTTCAGAGGTGGTGAAGGACAGCAATCAAAAATGGCTAACGGGTTCTTTTTTAACTTATCATCACTACCTCTAATGCTCACCAGCATTTCCTTCATCACTTCAAAACCCTCCTTGACAAATGTTCCTGTTACTACTGGCTTGGAGGAATACAAAAGCGAAATGAAAAGCCGGTATCTATCTGCTATCTCCTTGGGCACATCCGAAGGAATCAGGGCAGTGCTCTGGGCTTTAAGGTATTTTAATCCATCGGTAAGCTGAGCAAACCTGATCAGGTCAGAAGTGACCGGCTCCCTGATTTTATCTTTTTTTAAATCATAAATCCATAAAGCCGTAGAGCCCGGGTCGAAATGTACATTGTACCCTTTCAGGTCTAAAGCTAATTTTCCCACCCGGTCATATATCTCTATCCCTTTTGATGCAGATTTCAAGCACTTCTGTACCAGATCATCTTTTATGTAGACCCTTTTCTTTTTCTTGTCAAATTCAGCTCCGGCTTCATCTAAAAGCTTCAGTCCTTCCTTATTCTCTACAAATACCCCGATTTTTGAAAGAAGCTCTAAAGCTTCATCTATTATCTGTTCAATTCTTTTCCTATCTAAAAGCTCCAATTTTGGGCGTCTATTCAAGTTTCCTCCAATATTTAAGGCGATCCTGAAAGGGTCGCGCTACGTTTGGCATCTTTCTTAAACCTGCACTTTTTTAAACCGCAAATCTCACAGGGGGTTGACCCTTTATCCTTAAAAGGATTTCTGCTTAAATTAATTGCAAACGAGACTGATTTCCGAGGTATCATCATAAAGGATCGATTCAATCGCACACCTATCTTCTCTGCAGGCAGAAGGTCAAAGATAAATCTCTGTGCTTCCAACTTCCAGCCTCCATAACCTGGACTGAACCTGGTACTACAATAAAGTTTCTTTTTCTTAGCCTCATCTGCGATAACCTGATTGAGATGTTCAGCCGTAGATTCTGCTGCGACTGAGCCTATTGCATCCAGGGTGACTGCTCTTGCCAGCTCCCCTTGATTGGTCAATCGCTCAACCTGTTTCTCTAAAGATTTACCAATAGAACAGATGCAGAAAGCGACTTTTTCGGAATCGAAAAAACATTCTTCAGGCAGTTCCTTGGATTCCCGGATGACAAAGATACCCTCAGGCTTAATCAAATCGCATGAAAAACTGATCATCTCCTCGACCAGCTTTTTAGACCTCTCCTTTATTTCCTCAAGTTTTGAGGTATGTCCTAACAGCCTGAGAATCTCTTGCTTGCTGACTTCTACTTGGAAATCTTTGATTATCTTAGCCATCTTTTCAGATGCCTTGGAGTGTAAAGCTTTAGCTTTACTCTTTATAAACCTGAAGGTTTATACTCCACCGTCGTTATCCTTTTCTCTGTGCTTGCCATCCCGCTTTCGAGCGGGACTGACCTGGCAAGTTTTCCGTCCAGATGGACGGTCACCCGGGAGTTTACCTTTTAGTTGATAAACCTGAAGGTTTATACTCCAGCCCGGTCAAACTTTTCTTGATCATCTTAATAAACTCCGGAGTTGTTCCACAGCAGCCGCCTGCAAAACTGACTCCGAGTTTTATCATTTTCAATACATCATTAGCGAATGAAGCTGGTTTCTGGAGATAGACAGTTTTTCCTTTGACAAGTTTCGGCATTCCGGCATTGGGCTGGACGATTATGGGAAGCTTTGTGCTTTTCTTCATAACCGAAGCCAGGTTTATCATCTCTTTGCTTCCCAGGGTGCAATTAGCCCCGACTACGTCCGCACCCGCTTGTTCGAGATTTTTCAAGGAGGATGAGACCTCATCTCCCATCAAAGTAAAATATCCTTTACTCTTTTTCTCAAAGGTCATGCAGATAAAAAGGGGAAGAGAAGAGACCTCTCTAACTCCTTCGATAGCGGCTAAAGCTTCCCGCAGATCATACATTGTCTCAACGGAGAAAAGGTCGATTCCTGCGGAGCGGAGAATTTCAGCTTGCTCTGAGAAGGCTTTCTTGAGGTCTTTATATTTTACCTTTCCCACTGGTTCTAAAAACTCCCCTGTGGGACCGATATTGCCGGCAACATATTTACCATCCGGGCAAGCTTTTCTGGCGATTTTGACTGCGGTTTTATTTATCTTGTCCATCTTTTTTTCAATTCCGGATTTTTTCAACTTCAGGCTACTTGCTCCAAAGGTATTGGTCTGGATAACATCCGCACCTGCCTGAATATATTTCTTATGAATCGTAAGAACTATTTCAGGATGCGAAAGGTTCCACAGTTCAGGTGGGGTGCCGAAGGGTAACCCGTACGAGAAAAGCATCGTGCCCATAGCGCCATCAAATAAAACCGCTCTCCGTCTGGACAAATCCAGTATAGATTTCTTACTTTCTTTTGGACTCATGTCCTATTTCCCTTTGAGCGACCTTAACTGCCGAGATAGCATTTTCTGCGTATAAATCTGCTCCGATCTCTTTTGCCCAGGAAGAGCTGGCCGGTGCTCCGCCCACCATTACTTTAAGCTTTTTCCTGAGATTTGCTTTTTTCAATCCTTCTATTACCCGGATCTCATTTTGCATAGTGGTGGTAAGCAGGGAAGAAAGGCAGAGAAATCTTGGTTCATATTTTTTTGCCATTCTTACAAAATTGTCAGATTTTACATCCACACCCAGGTCGATCACCTCAAAACCATTGGCTGAAAGCATAGTTGCGACCAGGGTTTTCCCGATGTCGTGTATATCCCCCTCGATAGTGCCGATTATCACCCTGGGCAAATTTTTCCTAGATTTGCTCTTCAGAATCGGCTCCTGCAGAATGGAGATTCCAGCTTTTACCGCCTCTGCACCTAAGACTAACTCCGGCAGAAAACAGCTCCCCTGCTCCCACTTCTCACCTAATTTCTTTATACCTTGAACCAGTCCCTTCTCAATTACCAGATAGGGGTCGTAGCTTGATTTAACAGCTTCCGTGGCAAGTTTTTCTGCCTTTTGTTTATCCCCTTCGAGAACTGCGCTATAGCATTCTTCCAGAAAATTTTTTAACTTTCTTTCCATTCGCTTTAGTTCCTCCGTTTCGATTTATATTCGTCAAAACCTTTCCATAATAAGCAATGAAGCCTTGTGTTGTCAATCAGATTTAAGCTTGATCCCGGTATTTTGCTAATGTCGGTCAGGAGCTAAAGGCTCCTGGCCTATTGTCATTGTCATGCTGAGTCCCCACAGGGGACAAAGCATCTAAAGCACCATTACAGATTCTTCGCTCCGCCTTTGGCGGAACTCAGAATGACAAACGAAAATGTGCGAGTGTATTGCTATACACCCCTACAAAAAAATCCTTGACTCATTCAAAAATGCATTATATTACGCTGGAAAAATGTCAGGAGACCAAATGACTAAGATGATTTCAGACAGATTTTCCAAAATCCTGGTCTGCCCGTTTGACCAGTCGAAACTGGCTTTTGAACAAATGAAGTTCAGTTGTCAGAAATGCAAACGGGAATTCCAAGTTTCAGGTCGAATCCCGATAATGCTTGATCCCGGGCTTCTTCAGGCGGGTGTTCAGAAGGAAGATGAGGCTCGCAAGAAAGAGGAAATGGAGATCTTCGACAATTTAAGCTCTTATCAAGATTTTATGAACCGGGCATATCTCAAGGCAATCAAGGAGGATATCTCAAACTCCCTTTTAAGCTTCGATTTAAAGGATAAAGACATTCTGGAGATAGGTGCAGGGATTAGTCTTTTTGAGGGCAAATTAGCAGAGAAAAATCGGGTGGTCCTCACAGACATAAATGAGACTTTGCTTAATCAGAATCCGGAAAATTGTGATCTGGTGGTAGCGGATGCTGAGAATCTTCCCTTTTCGGACAGAAGCTTTGATTTCATCTATCTGGTGGGGATTTTGCATCATCTTCCGGACCAGGCAAAAGGTATCCAGGAGATAAAAAGGGTTCTGAAAGAAGAAGGGAAAGTCTTCATCAGCGAGCCAACTAAATGGAGCGTCAATTTAATCTATTATCTGGGTAGAAAACTGCTTATATTTCTTTTGGGTAAAAACTTCGTCAGAAAACTTGTGGGGTGCGGAACTCCGGATGAGGAATTCTTGGACACAAAAGAACTGAAGAAGGTTTTCTCAGATGACTTCCAGATTAAAATTAGGAAAATCTCTCCGATCCGGCTTCTGCCTATTAGATTTTTTGATAATCTGGGTTTCGTTCCGAAAATAAACCATATCCTGGAGAAAATTCCGATCATCAAAAACTTCGGGGCGATTGCCCAGATAACGCTGTTGCCTAAAGACGGTAGGGGCAATTCATAAATTGTCCCTAGACTCACTTTGTCATTGCGAGGAGGTCATCTGACCGACGAAGCAATCTGTTGAGGTAGAAGGATTGCTTCGCCCTACGGGCTCGCAATGACATGATAACGGAACAAATTGTCATGCTGAGCGAAGCGAAGCATCTAAATACTTTGTTCAGGGCGAGGAAACCTCGCCCCTATGTTGCAATACACGAAAAATCTTGACATTTATCCTTTTCGGACGTAATATTTGAAGTGTTCAAACTGACTTCAGTCAGGTTTCTGTATTTACGCCACTGAAGTGGTAATGAACTATCAATTGCGCCTTTAGCTCAGATGGTAGAGCAACTGACTCTTAATCAGTGGGTCGCAGGTTCGATTCCTGCAAGGCGCACTTTTAATTTCAAAAAAATGACGGATGACGAATAACGAATTAGTTGTGGGGGCGTGATTACCCCGCCAGCGGAAAAGGGCTTTTGGGTAAAATTGGTTAAGGGATTGGACCCTTTTATCCAAAAATTTACTTGATTTAAATGAAAGATTCTTTAAAATAATAAGTGATTTGACTTGAGAGGAGATACAAAATGTCCGAATTTTTGCGTGATCCAGTATGGCAATTTATAGGAGTTGCTTTAACATTAGTGTTTATTGGAATATCCATTCTTCTGTGGCGTATGCAGCGTCAACGAAAAAGACTGTCTTACGAAATTATTTCCCAAACTCCTCTATTAAGAAAAGAAAAAGAAGTTAAGGGTAAGCTCCAGATTTTGTTTGGCGGTCTGCCTGTTGAGGATGTTTACTTGGTTGAAGCTAAAATTATTAACTCTGGTAATGTGCCAATTGTATCTACAGATTACGAACATCCACTCTGCTTGCAATTCAGCGAAAAAACACATATTCTCACGGCTGATGTCTCAAAAACATATCCTGAGAGTTTGAAAGTAAGTGCTAACATCCAAAACACAAAGATAGTACTATCACCGGTGCTTCTGAACAGTGGAGATTCGGTGACACTGCAAATGCTCATTAACCAATTTGATGGTAAGATTACTTTTGGCGGACGAGTCATAGGTGTCAAAGAATTGCGAGAATGGGCAGAGGAACGACCAGAATATGGTGTTCTCTCTCTCAGCGTGATTCCTTTTTTTATTGTATTGTGGATTTTGGTATTGAAAAGACTTAGTGAAACTCAATCTACTTCTGACATCATTTTTTCAATTCTGTTGTTGATAGTCATGTCAGCTGTGCCTCTTATAGCATTTTCTAAGGATTTGCAGAAGTGGGTTCGTAGATTCTTTGATTAATTTGAAGGTAGTCTTAGGATTTACTCTATTCAAAATTTTTGTTATAGGGATAGAACACTGTTTTGTCCCTACAGGATTTACTTATCGTAGGGACAGGTTTTAAACCTGTCCCTACAAAATTACGGAAAAAGCACTACCTTCCCTGATTCCTTATTGGGTGAAAGGAGCGCATCGATCCCTTTCTGGAAATCTTTTAAGGGGAATTTATGGGTGATCACCGGTGAGGGGTCAACTAATTTGTTGTTTAAAATATTAGAAAGCTCATACCAGGTCTGGAACATCAGGCGTCCGTTTATCCCGATTATCTTTGCCCCTTTGAAGATCACATTGGCATTCAAATCGAAAAGGATTTTATCGGAGGGAATTCCGAAAGCGGTAAAAGTTCCTCCCTTTTTCAGGATTCTAAACCCATCCTCAATTGCCTTTGGAGCGCCGGTCATCTCCAAAACCACATCCACGCCCTCACCTGAGGTTTGCTCCATTATCTCATCTGCCGGACTGCTATTTTGAATGCTTAAAGCCACGTCTGCGCCCATCTTTTTCAGAAGCTCAACCCTGAAGGGAAATTCTCCAACTGCAAAAACTTTGGCGGCTCCAACTGCTTTGGCAATACCCACGGCAAAACAGCCGATGGGCCCGTCACCCAACACGGCGATGATCTTTCCCTGAACGGCGCTTTCCATAACCGTATAAGTCGCATTTCCAAAAGGCTCCTGGATCGAGGCAATTTGAGGAGACAGGCTCTCATCGTTTTTCCACACGCAGATATCCGGGATAGCGATATATTCGGCAAAGGCACCATCAGTGTCCACTCCCAATATTTTCAAATTTTTGCAGATGTGCATCTTGCCGGTTCTGCATTGATAACAGGTCTGGTCAGGGATATGAGTCTCCGCTGAAACAAAATCACCGATCTTTGCTCTTTTCACCTGGGAGCCGATTTCCACTACTTCCCCGGCACATTCATGTCCGAACACCAGAGGAGGTTTAATCCTGTTCTGAGCCCAGTTATCCCAGTTATAAATATGCAGGTCAGTTCCGCAGATGGAGCAGGCTTTGACTTTTACCAGAACCATATCCGGACCGATTTTCGGGATTTCGACATAGTCTAATTCCGCGCCCGGGGCTTTGTTCTTCTTCATCACTGCCAGCATCTTGTCTGCCATCTTTGCTCCTTATTTCAGATTTTTAAATGATCCAACGTAAAAATTTGTGAAAAATATAACTAATTGAGAAGATTTGTCAAGAAGGAAAGAGCCAAATGGCTTGATGAATCAAGCCCCTACAACCGCATTTTGTAGGGGTTCGATTCATCGAACCCAAAATTCCTCTGACAGCAATGAACAGACAAGAATGTCTGTTCTACCTTTTAATCGCGAACACCACCCTTTCAATCCCGCCCAGGTCTTTTATGATTTCGATGGAGGTGAATTCTACTTTAGCTTCGATTATTTTCTTAACTTTCTGTGCCTGATTATATCCTGTTTCCAAGACAAGAATTCCGTTCCCCTTCTTCAAGAACATAACAGATTGATCAATTATCTTCTGATACAATCCCTCCTCCACGAACAAAGCCACTCCCGGCTCAAAATCCCTGACTTCTTTGGGCAGAATCTCTTTTTCTTCTTTTTGAACATAGGGAGGGTTGGAGATTATAGCATCAATTTTCTCCTCCAGACCTTTATCTTTTAGAGGAGCAAAAAGGTCTCCGCATAAAAATTCGATTCCATCTTCGAGTTTATTAATTTCTGCATTCTCTTTTGCAAGGGAGAGGGCTTCTGAGGATATGTCGGTGGCATAGATAAAAGAGTTCTTCAGATGATATGCTAAAGCGATTGCGATGTTCCCGGCACCTGTACCGATATCAATGATCTTCAGATTATCAGATTCCCTTTTCTCTTTTTTGAAATACTCTATGACCTTTGAGACTAAAATTTCTGTTTCCGGGCGGGGGATTAAAGCCCTGGAATCGACTTTGAATTTCAAGCCGAAGAATTCTGTTTCGCCGATAACGTACTGTAAAGGTTTACCTTTTAACCTTTTTTCGATAAGACGTTTGAGCTTCTCCTCCTGTTCGGAGGATAAACTCCTCTGGCTATTTAGATAAAGCTGTGTTCTTTTTAAATTGAGGATATGACCTAAGAGAAGCTCTGCTTCTACTCGTGGGCTATCGATATCTTTTTTCCAGAAAATCTCGGTGGTGGACTTAAGGGCTTCTGAAATGGTTCTGCCCATAGGTCAGGAGGTAAATCTGAAGTTTGCCCAGTCATCCAGACCATTTTCGATTCTTCCATGAAATTCAGTGGCTAAAATCGACGTGGAACACCCTTTTTGAGGCGAGCCGTAGAGCCAGTTGATAGCAGGAATGAACTCTGGTTCGTCTAAGGAAAAAGCCTTTGCACCCTTTCTGAGGAAAGAAGGGAGCAAGTATAAGCCCAAACCTGAAAGCCCTAAAGTCCTGATGAATTTTCTTCGGTTCATATTTTTGTCAAGTTTTCTTGTTCAGAATTCCTGGAGTGTAAAGCCGTCAAGGTCTTGAGACTTCAGCTTTACCTTAATATAATGATAAACCTAAAGGTTTATACTCCATATCATTCGCATCGTCACGGACGATGCACTCCATAATTTATCTATCCTCCGATGAAATTAAACTTCTTTATCTTCATCGCGGGCACATACATCAAAACTCCGTACTGGGGGCAGAGTTTTCTTTCCTTAGTCATCAGCTCCACGTTTGAGAAAGCCTCCAGAATGCTCTGTCCGATACGCATATTCTTAACTGCTGATTTTATCTTCCCGTTTTCTATCAAAAAAGTTCCATCCCGGGTTGTGCCGGTGACCTGGGTCTTCATCGGGTTCATATAATTAATATACCAGAAATGGGTGATCAGAATTCCTTTTTCAGTTGAGGCTATCATCTCATCTAAAGTTGAATTTCCGGGTGAAATGAGCATATTCTTAGGGTATGGACCAAAGGTGTTATTGGGCTGTAAGGCATGCCCGGTTGATTCGGTTTTATTCTTATTGGCATAATAGGAATTATAAACCACCCCTTTTCCAACTCCGTTTTCTATCAAGACGACTTTTTTCTTGGTCACTCCTTCATAATCAAACGGCATACTTTTCATCACTGGGTCATAAGGATCCTCGATGATGGTGATGTTATCACCGGTAATCTTTGCACCTATTTTCATAAAGCTTCTGCCTTCGGAGAAGGTTTTCCCACCGAAACCCAGAAAAGCCAAGAATAAGAGGAAAGATGCTACCGCAGCTTCCTCAAGAATCACTGTATATTCACCTGGTGGAAGCTCTATAGGATTGGCGGAGAGCAAAGCTTTCTCAACTGCAATCTGGCTGAGTTTATCAGTATTTATGTCTTTTACCTCTCTGGAAAACCCTTGAGCCCAGCCAGACCGTTCATCCCTACTCACAGTTAAGGAGAAATTAGCTTTGGTCTCCTGAAAATATTGCCTTATCCCTAAGGAATTAACCATTGCTGTAACATCGGTCTCAGTTTGAAAAGCTCCTGCTGAGATTAGATTATTCTTTTGAGACTTGTCAACAGCTATTTTGACACCTTTAGCTCTCTGATCAGGAGAAAAATTATGGGTGTCATTATAGAAACCTTTTATCTCAGGTGCGGTACCTGATCTTGGTAAGGAGACAAAATCCGGGTCATCTTTTTGATTCTTTGCAATCTCAGTTGCATCCTTTATAACTTTTTTGATCCCGTCCTCATCTATTTTATTGGTAACAGCCACGCCAAGCTTTTTACCTAAGACTGCTCTAGCCATAACCGTATGATCAGCTCTTCCCATATTCTGATGAATGATATTCTCCGCAAACCTGGTCAGATAAAAGTCCTCCTCCAAGAGCAGAAGCTCAGTCTGGTCTGCATCTGAAGATTTCAGTCCCTTTTCCAATATCTCTAAGGCTTTTTCTTTTGAGAGCATAAAATTAACTTCCTACTTTCACATTCCTGAACCTGGCAGGGGAGGCTCCCTGGCCGGTACGGGCGTTTTGTCCGGGCTGGCCCTTGCCACAATTGGGTGTTCCCCAGACTTTGAAATATTTTTCACTGCAGATAGCATCGCAGGAGTTCCAGAACTTAACTGTATTTCCTGAATAGGTTGGGTTTTTTATCATTTCACCTAGTTTTCCGTTTTTTATCTCCCAGCCGATCTGGCATCCCATCTGGAAATTCTCCCGGTTGTCATCTATGCTCCAGGAGGAGACTGTCTCCATATAAATCCCATCATCAATTTCTAAAATCAACTCCTCAAAATCCTTATTACCTGGCAAAAGGATTGTATTGGTCATACGGATAATCGGAATATTCCCCCAGCCTTCAGCTCTCATCGAGCCGTTGGATGAAGTTTTGACCAATGGTGCAGTTTCCCTTGATGTCAAGTATCCCACGAGTAGCCCATCCTTGATGAGGTCTTTTCTTTCGGCTTTGACTCCCTCATCATCATAACCGAAACTTCCCAGACCGCCGGGATAGGTTGGGTCTGTTACCACATTGACTATGTCTGAGCCGTATTTGAGTTTATTCAATTTATCCAGCGTGGCAAAGCTTGTGCCGGAGAAGTTTTTCTCTGCGCCTAAAACTCTGTCCAGTTCTAATGGATGGCCTATAGACTCATGAATCTGTAAGGAGAGTTGTGCTCCGTCTAAAACTAAAGTTTTTGTTCCTGATGGACAATCTTTAGCTGAAAGCAAAGCTTTTGCCTGCTGGGCTATTTTCTCACAGTTTTCCTCAAGGTTTAACTCTTTGATCAATTCGTACCCTGTAGATTCATATTGCCCATTGGAATCCGGGTAAGACCTTTTTCCCATCTCCCTTCTGGATTTCATGGCTGTTGCTTCTATGCCTGCTCCGCTCTGGATTAACATCTGCTCAATTTGAGAGCCTTCTGAGCTTGAAAAGAATCTGTTCTCTTTTCTGAAATCCATAAAGGCAGAAGCTGAAGTGATGCCCTCTGTTTTCTTTAACAATTGGTCTAAAGCTAAAAGATAATCCAACTTTTCTTTTAGAGGGATGGTAAAAGGGTCTATCTGGACTGGATTTCTGTATGAATCTTTAGTTTTATTAAGAGGAGCTAAGACTAAATCGTTTTTCTTGAGCCTGGCTGAAGCTCTGGCAATTTTTACTGCAAGGTCAGCGGTTTTCTTAACGTTATTTTCATTCAGATCAGAAGAGGAGGCAAAGCCCCAGGCACCGTCTGCAATTACCCTGATACCGAAGCCAAAAGAGTTGTTTTTCTCGAGTAACTTCGATGCTCCGTTTTCGACCGAGATGTTCTCATCCTCAGTATTGACAATCCTGATGTCCGCATAACTTGCCCCTTTAGATTTTGCGGAATTTAGGGCTATCTCAGAGGCTTTTTTAAAATCGATCATATGCTGTGAGGTATCAAGTAAATAGCCAGGGTTAAAATATAACCTAAAATGCCAAACCAGGCCAGGGTTTTGTCCGGTAAAAGGTTTTTAGTTTTGTCTTTCCTGAAAGCTGAGCCTTTTATGAGAATCAAAAAGATAATCCAGTAAAATATAAGAATGGAGGTCTTGCTATCTGTTATGTCCGTAAAAACTGGGAAACCTCCCCAGAACTCGCCAAAGGTCAGGTTGGTAACCAGAATACCTAAAGGGACTCCTCCGATGAAAGAAAGAATTGTTGCCCACAAACTGTAAACAGAGAGCTGTCTCAGGGAATCTTTGCCCCACAATATCTCCAGAGAAGTGAAAAGAACTAAGAATACGAAGAAAACAGATGCAAACATCATCAGTACATGAGGTCCTATGACATAATGAGGAACTTTTCCCTTGAATCTGATTAGGAAAGGATTGTTTAAAAGATCTACTTTTTCAGGCAGAGTCAATATCCTCTTGCCCTGGCTATCAGATAAGGAGAGATAATAATACGCCCTTTTGCCTTTTGCCTGGGAAGGAATAACTGCTGAGAACTGGTTAGCAGTTCCCTCAACTAACTGCATTTTTACGCTGGTATATTGACCTTCCCCTTTTCCGATCTTGTAAAAAAGACTCAAGGAATAATTCTCGTCTGGGCTTGGAGTGACCAAGGTGGCTATTATCTTCACATCACCTGATCCGACTTTCTCAGCGACAGTTGTATGGGAAAGCTTTATTGCACCTGAGGTGACTTCCTCAAACTCTGGCACGCGGATAGATATGTGCCGGGCGATGCCGAGTAAAATAACGGTCAAAACGAAAGCTAAGACGTATTTGAAAAGCTTCATTCCTCCCTCCTTATTTTAAAACCTTCTCATTTTGTAACTTCTCAGCCTGTTCCTCTCTTTCCAGGACTGCTATCAGCTCGTCTAAGTCCCCAGACAGGACATCCTCCAGGCGATGCAGGGTCAAGCCGATCCGGTGATCAGTTATCCGGTTCTGGGGGAAATTATAGGTCCTGATCTTCTCTGACCGGTCACCGGTTTTGACCATCGATTTCCTCTGCCGGGCTATTTTTTCCTCCTGCTCAGTCCGGGCTTTATCTAAGAGACGCGCCCTTAAGACCTTTAAGGCTTTATTCTTGTTTTTCAACTGCGATTTCTCATCCTGGCAGGTAACCACAGTGTTAGTGGGCAGATGAGTTATCCGCACTGCTGAGTCCGTCGTATTTACCGACTGTCCTCCTGGACCTGAAGACCTGAACACGTCGATTTTCAGATCTTCCGGTTTTATCTCGATATCCACTTCCTCTGCTTCTGGTAACACTGCAACTGAAGCGGCTGAGGTATGGATCCTGCCTGAGGCTTCGGTCTTTGGAACCCTCTGCACCCGGTGCACCCCGCTTTCATATTTCAAATTCTTATAGACTTTGTCGCCTTCCACCGAGAAGATGATCTCCTTAAACCCGCCTAAGCCGGTGGGGTTGGAGCCTAAGACCTCTGTTCTCCACCCTTTTTTTTCTGAGTATTTTGCATACATCCTGTACAGGTCTGCGGCGAAAAGGGCTGCCTCCTCACCGCCGGTGCCCGCTCTTATCTCCACGATGGTATTCTTGGAATCGTTCGGGTCCTTGGGAATTAAAAGGAGTTTGAGTTTTTCCTCAAGCTTTTTCTTTTTCTCCTCTAACTCCTCTAATTCAGCTTTAGCTAACTCAACTAACTCCTTATCCTGTGACCCGGACTTGATCTTTTCGTCCTCCTCCATCTGCTTTAAAACCTGCTTTAATTGGGAATAAAGCTCGACTATCTCTGTAAGCTCTGCCTGCTCTTTGGCGATCTTTTTATATTTGTTCTGGTCATGGAGAACCTGAGGATCAGACAGAAGCAGAGTAAGCTCCCTGTATCTTTCCTGGACTTTTTCTAAAAGTTCTATCATATTTTTTCTATAATGCTTTTATCCGGATCAATAGACAAATCCGGGTTTCCTAAGGCGCTTTCCAGGGCGACTATAGCCACTTCAAGTTGGGACTCATCCGGCTCCTGGGTGGTTATCTTCTGCAGCCAGATGCCAGGTGCTGAGAGTATCCGGGTGATCTTATTCTCCCTGGTCTTTCCGGAAAGTTTCAGAAGCTCATAAGAGCCGCCTGCTACCAGGGGTAAGAGTGAAAAATGAAGCAGGAATCTTTTAAGAAGAGGAGGGTAGGTTCCGGCAATGAGAGTATACACGGTATCCGAAACTGAGTAGATGAGTATGGCAAAAATTGCCACAATTAAGATAAAACTTGTTCCGCAACGCGGGTGCTTGGTGCTGAACCTTTTAACCTTCTCAAAGGTCAACTCCTCTCCCGCCTCATAGGCATAGATAGATTTGTGCTCAGCCCCGTGATATTCGAAGATCCGCTTGAAATCTTTAAAGCGCGAGATAGCCCAGACATAGATTAAAAACATCGCCACTCTGATTGTCCCAGCCACCAGGTTAAAGGATAAGGCTTGTTTTTTTATTCTCAACAGGCTGGAAAAGAATATGGGCAAGAAGAAAAAGATCAAAATCCCTAATCCCAAAGCCAAAATCACAGCTAAACCCAGCATCAAACCCCTTGATCCCCGTCCCTTTTTACCCTTTCTGCTCTTGCCTTCCTTTTCCTCGATCTCCTCAACTGCTACATCTGCGGAAAAATTCAGGCTTTTTATACCTATAATCAGCATCTCCACAAAGGAAACCACACCTCTTATGATCGGGATATTCAAAATCTTATGTCTTTTGGAAAGAGGGACATAGTCCTCGTTCTTGACCACGATCTGGCCGCTCTGCTTTCTGACAGCAGTGGAGACCCTTTTGGAGGACCTCATCATCACCCCTTCGATCACTGCCTGCCCGCCGATATTTTTTTCTTTTTCTGCTACTTTAGTCATTAAGTTATGCGTTACTGGAGTGTAAAACTTTAGTTTTACCTTTTATTCTTCATAAAGTAAGAGAAATTTATTCTTGGCAAACCTATCCGCAAAGTGGATCCGTAGGAAAGGTTCGCGCTCCAAAGACCTTTCGTAGGGCGGGCACCTTTGCCCGCCGAGTTTCGGTTTTATCACCCAAATAAAAAAGATTTACTGCTTCTCACGCTACAAGCGGAAAAAAAGCAGTAAATCCTCATGTAAAAAGCTACTTACCCTCAGTTTTCTCTTGCTTCTTTTCTTCTTTCTGGTATCTCTTCCTGAAACGCTCCACTCTTCCGGCAGTATCCACTAACTTCTGCTTTCCGGTAAAAAAGGGATGGCAATGTGAGCAGATCTCCACATGGATATCCTTGGCTGTGGAACGGGTATGGATGACATTCCCGCAGGCACAGGTTATGGTGGTTTCAAAATACTTGGGATGAATCTTCTCTTTCAAAACTTTCTCCTCCTTTATTCGAACATCTTCAACCAAATTTTCGGACTAATATAATACGCAGATTTAGAAAAACAAGATAAATCTAGAAATGAAAAAAGGAAAAAGGAAGAAGGGAGATGGGAAATAACCTCTCCCCAGCCCTCTCCTTAAGAAGGAGAGGGTGCGCATTTCCCCTCCTTTGTAAGGAGGGGACAAAGGGGAGGTTTGAAATGGAGTGCATCGTCCGTTATGATGCAAGGCTCGGCAGTCTCCCAGGGCGTTTTTGAACTCATCCCCTAACCCCTTCTCCCCGCCTTTGGCGGGATCTTCGACTTACGAAGAGAAGGGGGGATACAAGTCCCTCTCTTTTTAAGAGAGGGATTTAGGGTGAGTTGCTTGATCGCCCGTAGGGA
>Ga0315277_10002629_pt1 | contig 24935 bp, 14 predicted proteins | sample YL17G05_15_MG_FD_203695 | JGI IMG/M metagenome (GOLD analysis project Ga0315277, IMG submission 203695) | Sediment microbial communities from Yellowstone Lake, YNP, Wyoming, USA - YL17G05_15 | ecosystem: Environmental > Aquatic > Freshwater > Lake > Sediment | place: USA: Wyoming | collected... | reverse complement strand
AGGACCCCCGCGTCGAGTATGCTTTCGACGGATTCGTATCCGCGCCACTGCCCGGCGAGGTGCTTCAGGTGCAAGGTCCACAGGCTGAAGGTCGAGCGGATGCTCGGATTGTGCTTCCTGAACTCCGACGCCATCTGGTTGTGGAGCCCGAGCGCCGTCGAGAGCGTACACTTCCCGCCGTGGCAGCCGCCGGGGTCGCCCCAGTGCGTCACGATGTGGTCGAACCACGGCGCGTGACGCGCCTGGCAGCGGTAGTGCTTGTCGAGCGCCGCCTGGCCCCCCTTGACGCAGGGGCATGGGTGCCAGAAGGACCAGTCGAGGAGTTTCCCGCGCGAACTCTCGACGTCGACCGCTCCTGTCCCCCACACAAATAGCGTGCGCGTCATTCCTTTCGACTTGGCATAGTCCGAGAGCCAGTGGAGTTTCGCCGCGAACTGCCCCGGCGTCAGTGCATAGCCGCTCGCCGCATAGTTCTCGGACAGGTCGCTCAACTGAAGGCTGTTGAAGCCGAACTCGCACAGCATGTCGATGTAGCGCCGCAGCCTCGCCATCGGCCACGTCTCGTAGGCATACCGGCGCTGAAGCGTTCGCATCTTGACGATGTACGCGTCGAAAGGGTCGCTCAGGATGACTTCGCGCGTCCGGAAAAACGGCTTTCCGCTCATGGTTTCTCCCTCGAAAGGCGCCATCGACCGGCATGCTCGACTCGTAGCGCGGGAATCACATTCTGCGCGGCCCGCCGACTCTTTCAAGGGCATAGCCGCACTGTCCCAAAGGCCGCGACAAGCATGTTACAGACTCGTTACGCGCACCCGCCGTCCACCCGCGTACAATCGAGCGACATTGCTGTGCGGTTCAAGGACCCGTTACTGGAAAGGAGATGCATCATGAAACACGGAAGCTTCGCAGCACGTGTGCTTCGCCGAGCCACCCGCTCTGTTATTATTGTGGCACTGGCTCTTTTCACATGCATTTCGGCAACTGCATCCGCCGCCGAGGACACGAACGCCCGTCTCTGGAAGCCGCGCGTCACGAGCGTTGCCGTCTTCAAGAGCGGCCTCGGTTTCTTCCTCGGCGAGGGGGAGACTGCCCTTGTTGACGGCTGGTGTGTCTCAAAGGAAATCCCGCCGGCGGCTTTCGGGACGCTTGCGTTCTTCGCGTACGATGAAAAACAGATCGTCGACATCGTGGGTTCCGGGCCCGGCGAGGACGTCGAGTTTGACGGCGTCGACGTCGCCAATGACCCGGCCCTGAAGCGCGCGCGGCTGGAGGCCAACTCCGGCCTTAAAATGCAGCTTACCTACAAGGAGAAGGAGGTGTCGCGCACGGTCGCCGGGACGCTCAAAAGCGTCGGTCCCGAGTACGCCATCCTCGAAAGCGACTCGAATACGCTTGCAGTCCCTGTCGCCCGGATCGAGCGCATACAGATCCTCGACCTTCCCATCAGGATCCACGTGAAGGGCGAGGGCGAGAAGTCGCCGGCAAAGGCCAAACTCGGCGTCGGCTACCTGCGAAAGGGCATCATCTGGGTTCCCGAGTACACGCTCAAGGTCATCGACGGCGAGACCGCCGAACTCTCGCTTCGCGGAACGCTCGTCAACGAGGCCGAGGACCTTGTGCACTGTGACGTGAGTTTCGTCGTCGGCGTTCCCCACTTCGTCCACGCGGACTTCATGGCGCCGATCGCGGTCGGCCAGGTCATCCGCACCATCGGGGCGGCCATCGTCCCGCGCGAGGTCATGAACCAGGTGGCAAACAGGGCCATGGTCGTTGCCGACGGGGGATCGCGCGTCGTCGATCAGCCTGTGGCCCCGGCCGGGGGCGACCTCGGCACGGCGCTCGGCAACCTGCCGCAGCTTGAGGGCGCGGGCGCAGGCGATTACACGGTCTACACCAAGAAGGACCTCACCGTCCGCCGCGGCGAGAAGGCCATCGTGACACTTTTCACCCAGCGCATCAAATACTCCCACGTTTACCGCTGGGCGGTCCCCGGCAGTGTCGACCATTTCCTCTCGCTATTCAACTCCACGGATACCTCCTGGACCACCGGCCCTTGCCTCACGCTTTCCCAGGGGCAGCCCCTCTCCGAGGACACCCTTCGTTACACCGCCAGGGGAGCCTCAGGGGAACTCGCCGTCACGACCGCTGTCAATATCGCCCGCGAGGCGACCGAATCGGAGATCGACCGCAGACTCAAGGCCCACTCGCCCACAAGAGACGTCTACCTCGACCTCGTCACTCTTAAAGGCGAACTGAAGATAGTGAACTATGAAAAGCACGAGGCCTCAATAACCGTGACCGCGAAAACCGCCGGCAAGCCCATCGAGGCAAGCGACAACGGCAAGCTCTCGGTCGATACGGCGAGCTTGAGGCTCACGGAGCGGTCCGGCTCTATAGAGTGGCGGGTAAAGCTTCAGCCGAATGAGACGAAGACTCTTACCTACACGTACGAACGTTACGTGCAGAGCATGTGAGGAGGGGCAATCTGAAGACCGCGGTCCTTACACGCGGTGGGAATCCCGACATCTATCCGGCGACATCGGGGCCCGCCTGAGGCGGGTGCCCGTCACGCTCTGTTGAAGACTTGACGTCGCCCGTGCCAGGGAAAAAGGTGGCAGGTTCAACTTTCCGCGGTTTGCAGGAAGCTCGTACGTGTCACCTTTCTTTCCGTCTCCATTCCCCGGTGATGTTGGAGGTTCTAAACCAAGTTTTCAACAGAGCATGCCTGTCCCCGATTTTCTGCAAGGAAATTGTGCGCTGTCCCGCCTCACGCTTCTCGTGGCAGGGCTTGGCCCCATTTTCCGCCCCTTGCCTTCGCCTCAGTCGCGTCCCGGCAACTCCGTCGCCGCTCGCGGAACGGTGATGAGTCGCGAAGAGCGCACCTTGACAGAATGCCCTCGTGTTGGTTTAAAGGGATGGCCTGCATTTGACGTGCGAGGCTTTTTGCCGGCGCAATGGCAGCGAGGGCAAGGTGAAGAGCAGGAAAACACGCTTTCGGCCGGTCAAACTCTCTCTCAAGGACATTGTCGGCGAAGCATACATTCACGCCGTGTGCTCCGCGCGAGCCTTCGTCACGGGCGAGAGAGTCAGCAACCTCGAACGCGTCGCTTCACAGAAGGTCGATTTCTTTCCGGAACGCTTCCAGCGGAGGCTCCTCGCGCTCCTGCCCGAGGTCGGGCGGAAGGTGTCCCAGGCCCTGCCACTCTCGGCGAGAGGCGCTTCGACCGCTGCCTTTAACGAAAGGACCGACACGGCCGCGGCACCCGTACAGGGCCTCGCATTCTACCGCGTCGGCGAGGCCGGGCGCCTCCATTTCACCTCCAAAAGCGAACACTACCACGCGCCGCTCGGACACGGTTTCCCCGGCTATCGCCTGCTTGAAATCGCGCGTTCGCTCGGCGTCCCGAACGCCACTCACAATAACACCCGCGGCCACGTCACGCGCCTCCTCGAAGAGGAACTGGTCCGCGCCGCCAACGGCCTTGCGCGCGGCGACCGGCGGGCGCTGGCGGACGTCGTCGCCTCCCGCTCCAGGACTGCCCTCAACCGCGTGTTGAACCTCCAGACCGGCAGCCTCGCCTGCGAGGCGGCGTTCAAGATGATGCTCGCGCGGTTCTACCGCCCCGAGCCCGAACTGCCCGCCGCTCGCTACAGGGGGCGCACGCCGGTCTTCGTCGTCGTCGGCACCCGGGAGGGTGCCTTGGGTGCCAACTATCACGGCACAACGGTGCTCACCCAGGTCATGCGCGGGATGTGGCCGGAGTTTCGCTCGGGCCTCGAGAAAAGCGGCCTCATGGCCGTACGCGCGGTGAGGCCGGACAATATCGGCGACCTCGAGAAGGCCTTCGCGCGTTACAGCCGCGGCCGGTACAGGATCGCCGGCTTCATCCACGAACTGGTGATGATGAACTACGGCGCGAAGACTCTCTCGAAGAAGTTCGTGAAGCGCGCCTACGCGCTTTGCCGCGCCCATGACGTTCCGGCGTTCGCCGACGAGATCCAGAGCTGCCTCTGGACCCCCGGGGTCTTCCTCTTTCGCGAATACGGCGTCACGCCTGCGTTCGTCGCCGCCGGCAAGGGCCTCACGGGAGGCGAGTACGCCGCGTCGCGGATTATCTTCAACTCGTCGTTCGATTGCCTCCCGCAGTTCGGCGCCCTCGTCACGAACGGCCAGGAGGAGATCGCGTCGCTTGCGTATCTCGTGACCATGCGCTGGGCCGAGGAGAACGAAGACGTTATCCGCGCGGTCGGAGACTACTACGAAGAGAGGCTTCACGACCTGGGGACGCGCTTTCCGGGCGAGGTGAGCGCCGTCGAGGGGCGCCGCCACATGGGGGCCATAGGTTTCCGCGAACTCGGCGCGGCCGAGGCCTTCGCGCGGACGCTTCGCGACGAGGGGCTTGACATAAGCGTTCAGACGTACAAATCCGACTGCCCGCCGAGCGCGCTCACGAAACTGCCGCTTATCGCCGGTTACGAGGCCGTTGACATGGTGCTTGGGAAAATGCGAAACGCGCTCGACAGCATCTCCTTCTGAAAGGGGCTTTTCGAATGGGAATCAGCCTTGGGCTCGTCGGGTTGGGCGCGTTCGGAAGAACGTTCGCGGACCTGTTCAAGAGCCATCCTCTCGTCGATCGCGTGGCGCTCTGCGACCGCGAACCGGAACGCATCAGGGCGTTCGCCGACAAGGAGTCGTTCCGGGATAAGTTCAGTCCCAGGGACGCCTACGAATCGTTCGACGAGATTGTCAAGGCTGACCTTGACGCGCTCGCCGTCATAACCCAGCCGTGGCTCCACGCCGAGCAGGCCGTGAAGGCCATGCAGCACGGCAAGCACGTCTACAGCGCCGTGCCAGTCGTGTCGCTTCCCGACGGCGACGAGATACTTGGGTGGTGCGACAGGATCATCGAGACGTGCAGGCGGACCGGCATGAGGTACATGCTTGGCGAGACGACGTTCTACCGCCCCGAAACAATGTACTGCCGGCGGAAAGCCGCCCAAGGCGCGTTCGGCAAGTTTGTCTACGCCGAGGGCGAGTACTTCCACGACGTCGACCTCCCGTCGTGCAACCTCCGCGAAGTGCGCAGGTATCGCACTGAGAGCTCGTCAGGCCGGGAGTGGCTCGAACTCGAGCGGAAGTACCTCGAGCGCGGCGCCGCCGGAGGACCGATGCATTACCCGACTCATTCGACGAGCGGCCCCATATCCGTCATGAAAGCGCACATGACGAAGGTTTCCGCGATCGGCTTCGAGTCGCCCGGAAACGACGACTTCTTCAAGGGAGAGCCCTTCTCGAACGAGACCGCGCTCTTCCGCATGTCCAACGGCGCCGCGGCGAGGATATGCGAGTTCCGTAACGTCGGCCTCCTCGGCCGCGAAATGTTCAGCGTCGTCGGCACCGCGGCCTCCTTTTACGGCGGCGAACACAAGTGGGGCCAGAGCCGCTGGATCGACAAGGAGAGTTCGACGCCGCTTACCGTCGAAGAGATGCGCGACCCTCTGCCGGAGGAGGTTTACAAGGCCTTTGTCCAGGTCGACCCCGCGTCGGACCCCTACGGCGGACACGGCGGCTCGCACGCGTATCTCGTCAACGAGTTCGTCGACTCCGTGGCAAAGGGCAGGCAGCCTGCGACAAACGCGTGGGAGGCAGTTCGCTACATGGCCGCCGGCGTCATGGCGCACAAGTCCGCCATGAAAGGCGGCGAGTTGCTTGACGTCCCGGACTGGGGCGACGCGCCCGATTAGCGCGAGGACGGCGGCCGGTGCGGCCTTTGACGTCGCCGGACGCAAGCAGTGGGCTCGCGAGGTCCTCGGCGCCGCGCCGGGCTTGAGCCCCGTGGAGGTGCGCGTATGAAAGGAAACGCTATTCGCTTCGGCATCATCGGCGGCGGCCTCATGGGCAAAGAGGTCGCGTCGGCGATGGCGCGTTGGTGCCACCTGATGGATTTCGAATATCACCCCGAGATCGTCGCCGTCTGCGACCTCGTGCCGAAAAACACCGAATGGTTCACGAGGCGCTTCGACACGGTGAAGGAAACCTCAGGCGATTGCCGCAGGCTCATCGACAATAAGGAAGTCGAGGCGATCTACTGCGCCATTCCGCACAACGTCCAGCGCGAAACCTACATCGCCGCCATCGAGGCCGGCAAGCACTTCCTGGGCGAGAAGCCCTTCGGCATCGACCGCGAGGCAAACGCCGCCGTCCTCAAGGCCGTAAAGGCCCACGGGGAAGCCCTCGTCCGCTGTTCCTCCGAGTTCCCGTTCTTCCCCGCCGTACAGAAAATCGTCGAAGCCCTGAGACAGGATCGCTTCGGCAGGATCATCGAAGTCGATTGTGGCTTCCTCCACTCCAGCGACATGGACCCCCGCAAGTCCATAAACTGGAAGCGGGTCAAAGCCACCAACGGCGAATACGGCGTGATGGGCGACCTCGGCCTCCACGTCTTCCACGTGCCGCTTCGCGCCGGCTGGACTCCGCTCAATGTGAGGGCCGTCCTCTCGAACATCGTCCCCGAACGCCCCGACGCGTCCGGAAAAATGGTGCCCTGCGACACGTGGGACAACGCGACGCTCCTCATGGAGTTCGAGACTCGCGGCTACACCTTCCCCCTCACGGCGCGCATGGACCGCATGGCGCCGGGAGAGACCGACACGTGGTACCTCGACATAAGGGGCACGCGTTTCTCGGCGCGCTTCAGCACCAAGCGCCCGCGCACGCTCGAAACGCTTCTCTATGAGCCGGGAGGCCCCCAGAGGTGGGCGGTCGAAGACCTCGGCTATGAAAGCCTCTACAGGACCGCCACGGGCGGCATATTCGAGTTCGGCTTTTCCGACGCCGTGCTCCAGATGCTGGCCGCGTTCTGCGAGGAAATAGTGAGGGGCAGCGGCCAGGTTCGCTTCAGTTGCGCGACGCCGGAGGAGACGCGCCTCTCGCACGAAATCTTCACGGCGGCGCTGCGCTCCCACGAGGCCAAACAGGTTGTGACCCTTTAAGGGACGAAACATGCAGGACCAGCCCGAGGTGCTCGTCGGCGTCGACCTCGGCACTACCGTCCTCAAGGCCGCCGCCTTCGACGCGCGAAGCGGCGCGATGCTTGCCCACGCCTCGAAACGCCTCCCCGTCGCCGCGTCCCACGAAGGCAGGCGCGAAGAGAGCCTTCGCGACCTCGACCGCGCGCTCGCGGCCGCGCTCGGAAAACTGCGCTCCGCGCTCGGCCGCCGGTGGAAGGCCGTCGCCGCGATAGGCCTCGCGGCCCAGGGCGGCAGCACGATCATCGCCGACCGGAAGACCGGCGCCGCCTTCACGCCCATGATCCTCTGGAACGACAGCCGCGCGTCAGAGCACCAGATGGAGGTCGCGCGGAAAAAGCCCGCCGCCTTCTGGAGGGAAATCGGCATGCAGGACGTGCCGGGCGCGGGCCTCGGGCGGATGCTTTGGCTTAAGGAGACCCACCGCGGGCTTTTCACGCGCGACAATATCTACGCCGGCGCCGGCGAATACCTCTACTTCCGCCTCACCGGCGCGTGGCGGCAGGACGCGGGCAATGCCCTTCAGATCGGCTGCTACAATGCGGCGCGGCGCCGCCTCGACGAGCGTCCGCTTGCCCTGGTGGGCGTCCCGCTCTCATTCGTTTCGCCGATGCGTCGCGGCCACGAAACCCATCCCCTTTCGAGCCTTGCCGCGAAGGCCTTCGGCCTGCCCCAAGGCATCCCCGTCGCCGGGCCTTACATGGATCATGAGGCCGGTTTTCTCTCGGCCTCCGGCGTGTCGCGTAAGCCCCTCCAATGCTCGCTCGGAACGGCATGGGTCGGAAACTTCCTCCTGAAAGACCGCACGACCGGGCGGTCCCCGTTCCAATTGGTGCTGCCCTCTCCCTTCGGGCGCGGACGGCTCATCGTTCAGCCGCTCCTCGCGGGAAACGTGACCTGGGACTGGTGCCTCGAAAACTTCGTGGAAAAGGACCATGCGAAGGCGACGCGCGCGCTCGATGCGATATTCGCCCGCGACCTCCTGCCGCCTTTCGGACTGGTGGCGGTACCCTGGAACACCCAGGCCAACTCCCTGGCCCCTCATGCAAGGGGCGCGGGCGCGTTCTTCGGCATGAGCGCGCATACCGAGCCGCCGCATCTCGTCCGCGCCGTCGCAGCAGGCATGGCGTACGAACTCGCGCGCGTCCTCGATGAAGTGAAGTCCTCCGGTCTGGTCGACTCTGTCGTCCTCGGCGGAGGGGCAAGCCGCGGCCGTTTCTTCCAGCAGCTCATCGCCGCGCTTTTCGATCCGCTCGAAGTCTTTACGCTCGAAGACGAGGACATGGCCGGCGCCCGCGGCGTCCTCTATGCTTTCAACAGGAAGGCGGCGCACGCCCGAGCGGTGCCGGTCAAGCGCGCCGCCGCCGGCGTCCGCAAGAGCGTCCTCGAGGGATACGGCCTGTACATGAAGGTTTTCCGGCGGCTCTACGCGCATGTGGCAATCGGCGGCGCGTTTGCCTTCGGCCGGCGAAAGGAGAAACGCTGATGACGCGCAAGGCTCGTGTCGGCCTCCTGCTTTTATACCTCAAACTCTACGACGACGCTCTCCCTGAGATGCGTAAGGGCTTCAAGCCTTTCATAAGAAACGTGACGAATGCGTTTGCGGCCGCCGGCACGGAGGTGGTCGTCTCTCCCGTGTGCCGCGTCAGGAAAGAGTTCGAAAGGGCGGTCGCTTTCTTCGAAAAGAAAGACGTCGACCTCCTCGTGACGCTGCACCTGGCGTACTCGCCGTCGCTCGAGGCGGCCGATGCCCTTGCGGCCACCGCCCTGCCGATTCTCCTCCTCGACACGACCATGGATTATTCCTTCGGCCGGGACGTCGATCCCGACCGCATACTCTACAACCACGGCATCCACGGCGTCCAGGACCTCGCGTCGGTTCTGAGGCGCCGCGGCAAGCCCTTCCGCATCATCGCCGGCCACGTCTCGAATTCCCCCGTCCTCGCGCGCGCCGCCGACGCCGCCCGCGCCGCCTTCGCCGCCAAGGTCTTGAGGCGCACGAAAGCCCTGCGCGTCGGCGAGTCCTTCAAGGGAATGGGCGACTTCGCCGTCGACGAGACGACTCTCGAGAAAGCGCTTGGAATCTCGGTCGATGAAATAGACGCGGACGACCTCGCGGCGGACGTTCGGTCCGTCACGGACGTCGAGGTCGACAGGGAAATGCGTCGCGACGCCCGGAGGTTTGAAGTCCGCGCCGAAAAGGACGTCCTCCGCCGGAGCGTGCGGGTTTCCCTCGGCCTGCGAAAGCGCCTCGAGGCCGGCGGCTACAATGCCTTTAGCCTGAATTTCCTCGCTTTTGACTCGGGCAAAGGCCCGGTAAACACGGTCCCCTTTCTCGAGGCGTCAAAGGCCATGGAACGCGGCGTCGGCTACGCCGGCGAGGGCGACGTCCTCACAGCCGCGCTCGTCGGCGCGCTGTCGGCGGCGTTCGGCCGGACTACTTTCACCGAGATCTTCTGCCCCGACTGGAAGGGCAACAGCATCTTCCTGTCGCACATGGGCGAGATGAACCCCGAGGTCGCGGCGGGCAAACCTTTGCTCGTGGAAAAACCTTTCCCGTTCACGAAAGCATTGAACCCCGCCGTCATTACCGGCTGCCCCGCGCCCGGCCCCGCGGTCTTCGTGAACATCGCCCCCGGCCCGGATGCGACGTTCGACCTCATCGTGTCGCCGGTCGAGGTTCTGGGCGACGCTGAGACGCCGGAGATGCGGCAGTCCATCCGCGGCTGGATAAGGCATCGTCTTGGCGTCGAGAGGTTCCTCGAGGAGTATTCGCGCGCCGGCGGAACTCACCACAGCGCGCTCGTCCTGGGCGAAAAGGCCGAGGCGATAGAGACGTTCGCGGCCTTCGCGGGCATCGGCTGTCGTCGAATCTGACGGCGCTTCGGACGCGTGGCCCGAATGTCCGCGCCCGTCCGCGCGGGCGGAGAGGGGTTCGCTCCTTGGAGGATAAGGACGCAGTGTGGCGCGAGACGACCAAACACGAACGCAACATGAGAATCTTCCGCGAGGAACTCGACGGCTTCCTACCGGATAAGGTCCTCGATTTCCACGTGCACGTCTGGCCCGAGGCCGTGCTGCCCGCGGGCGAGACCTTTTCCTGCGCCGGGCACTCGGTAACGAAATACGACGTCGGCGACCTCGCGCGCGACCTCGCCGAGACCTATCCCGGGCGCGAGACGGCCGCCGTCTGCTTCGGCCTTCCGGACGCCTCCTACGACCGCGAGGCGAACGACCGCTACGTCGCGGCGGCCTGCGACGCGCGCCGCTTCTTTCCCCTGCGCCTCTTCGACCCGAACGAAACCGACCGCCGGGCTGTGCGGCAGGACGTCATCGACGGCGGCTTTCTCGGTCTCAAACCCTATCACGTTTACGTGCGCGACACGCCCCCCGACGATGTCGAGATCGCCCGGATGCTTCCGCCGTGGATAATGGACCTCGCGCGCGACCTGCGCCTTATCGTCATGCTTCACCTTCCGCGAAGGGGCAGGCTCGCCGACCCCGTAAACCAGCGGCAATTGGCCGAGCTCTGCGCCGCCTGGCCCGCCGTGCCTGTCGTCCTCGCGCACATCGGGCGCGCGTATTTCCTGAAAAACATCGTCGGCAGCCTCGACCGCCTGAAAGGTTTTCCCAACCTCTACTTCGACCTCGCGATGCTAAACAACGCCGACGTCCTCGAATACCTCTTCAGGAACGCGAGCCCCGACAGGATTCTCTACGCAACGGATACGCCGATCGCCCTTGCCGCCGGCAAGTCCGTGGAGATAAACGACCAGTACACCTACGTTACGCCCGTGCCGTGGCATCTCTCCATCTCGGACAACCGCGGCAAACTCGTCTTCACCTCGTTTCTCTACGAGGGACTCCGCGCGATCCGCAAGGCCGTCGAGCGCGCGGGCCTGCCGCGCGCCTTCGTCGAGGATATCTTCTGGCGAAACGGCATGAGGTTGCTTCGGGAAACGGCCGCGGCCAGGCGCTGAGGACCGCCGCGCTTTGCCGCGCGGCCGCGCGCCTCGCGAGAAGACCGATGTTATCGCGCCGCGGCCGCGCGCCTCGCGAGAAGACCGATGTTATCGCGCCGCGGCCGCGCGCCTCGCGAGAAGACCGATGTTATCGCGTCGCGGCCGCGCGCCTCGCGAGAAGGCTGATGTTATCGCGCCGCGGCCTCGGCCGCCGGCTGGAAATGCCTCGACTTCCGTCCGATCCACTTCGAGAACCACTCGAGGTACACGAAGAGCACCGGCGTGACGTACAGCGTCAGCAACTGCGAAAAGACGAGCCCTCCCACGATCGTGAGGCCAAGCGGCCTTCGCGCCTCGCCGCCCGCGCCGATCCCTATCGCGATAGGCAGCCCCGCCATCAGCGCCGACATCGTCGTCATCATGATCGGCCTGAAACGGATGATGCAGGCCTGGTAGATGGCGTCGATCGGCTCCTTCCCCTCGAGCCTCTCGGCGTCGAGCGCAAAGTCGACCATCATGATCCCGTTCTTCTTCACAAGGCCCACCAGGAGTATCACCCCCACGAACGCGTAGATGTTGATGTCCATGTGAAAAATTACGAGAGTGATGAGCGCCCCGAACCCCGCCGCCGGAAGCCCCGACAGTATCGTTATCGGGTGGAGGAAACTCTCGTACAGGACGCCCAGGACGATGTAGATGACGAGGATCGCCATGAAAAGCAGAAGCCCGAGGCCCCTCACCGAGGACTGGAAAGCCTGGGCGGAGCCCTGAAAACTCGTGGTTATTGTCGCCGGCAGCGTCTCCCGCGCGACGCGCTGCACCTCGCCTACCGCCGTGCCGAGCGAAACGCCGGGCGCGAGGTTGAACGCGAGCGTGACCGCCGGCAGCTGGCCGCTGTGGTTTATGCTCATGGGCCCGACGCCCTGGATGAGCTTCGCGACTGCGCTTAACGGAACGAGATTGCCGCCGGTCGAGTGAATGTAGAGAAGCGACAGCGCGTTCGGGTCCAGTTGGTATTTCGGCAGAAGTTCCATGATGACCTGGTAGGTGTCCTCCGGCGCGAAGATGGTCGACACCTGCCTTTCGCCGTACGCGTCGTAGAGAGCCTCCTCGATGTCGTTGGCGCTCACGCCCAGCGTCGACGCCTTGTCGCGTTCGATCGCGACGTTGACCTGCGGGTTCCTTATCTTGAGGTCGCTCGATATGTCGAGAAGCCCGGGCAGCGCCCGGAATTTCCCTTCGAGGGCCGCGCCGCCGCGGTAGAGCGCCTCGGTGTCCCCCGACGTGAGAGTAAACTGGTACTGGCTTTGCGTCAGCCGCCCGCCTATCTGCACCATCGGCGGGTTCTGCATGAAGACGCGCATGCCCGGCACCACGGAGATTTTCGGGCGCATCATCGTGATCCACTGGTCCGCCGAGAGTTTCCGTTTCGCGCGGGGAACGAGCCTGACGAAGAGGATCCCCTGGTTGCCGCCCGTCACGCCCCTTGCGCCGGCGCTCGACATGAACGCCTCCACGTTGGGGTCGGCCTTGACGATGGCCGCGAGTTCCTGCTGGTGCTTGAAAAGCAGCTCCGGCGCGATCCCCTCCGCGCCTTCCGTGAACGTGACGACGAAGTTCCTGTCCTCCGCCGGGATGAAACCCTTGGGCATCGTCACGAAGAGGTACCCCGTCCCGACGACGGTGAAAAGGAGCACGGCCATCGTGATGATCCTGTGCCTGAGAGACGCGTGGAGCGTCGCGGCGTAAAGGTCGCGCGCCGCCGTGAAGCCGCGTTCGGTCGCGTTGTAGAGCCGGCCGTGCTTCGTCTCGCGCGAGGGCCGCAGGAACCGGCACGAAAGCATCGGCGTCAGCGTCAGCGACACCACGCCCGATATGAGGATCGCTGCCGCGATGGTCACCGCGAACTCGTGGAATATCCGCCCCACGATCCCGCCCATGAAAAGCACCGGGATGAAAACCGCCGTAAGCGATAGGGTCATCGAGAGGATCGTAAACCCGATCTCCTTCGAGCCCGTGAGCGCCGCGTCGAAAGGCTTCTCCCCCAGTTCCATGTGCCGCACGATGTTTTCGAGCATCACTATCGCGTCGTCCACGACGAACCCCACCGAAAGCGTCAGCGCCATGAGCGACAGGTTGTCCACCGTGTAGCCGAGCGCGTACATCACCGCGAACGTGCCCACGATCGACATCGGCAGCGCCAGGCTCGGGATGACCGTGGCTGACACGTTCCTCAGGAAAAGGAATATCACGAGCACCACCAGGCAGAGCGTCAGCACAAGCGTGAACTTCACGTCGTTTACCGACGCCTGTATCGACTCGCTCCTGTCGTACAGGACGTGCATGCTCACCGACGCCGGCAGTTGTTCGCTGAAGGACGGCAGTACCTGCTTTACGCCGTTGGCGACCTGGACGGTGTTCGACCCCGGCTGCCGCTGCACCGCGAGCACTATGCTGCGCCGGTCGATGTACCAGGCCGCCGTCTTGTTGTTCTCGACGTCGTCGAAGGCGACCCCTATGTCCTGGATCCGCACGGGGCTGCCGTTGCGGTAGGCGACGATCACGCCCATGTAGTCGGCGCCGCTCGTGAGCTGGCCGTTCACCTGGACGTTGAACTGCCTGCTGTGCCCGTAGAGCGTCCCCGTCGGCAGGTTCACGTTCGCGGTGTCTATCGCGGCGGCCACGTCGTTTATGCCGATGCCGCGCGTGGCAAGCGCGCTCGGGTCAAGCTGCACGCGCACGGCGTATTTCTGCGACCCGTACACCAGTACCTGCGCCACCCCCGAGATCATCGATATCCGCTGCGCCAGGAGCGTCTGCCCGTACTCGTCGAGCGTCGAAAGCGGCAGCGTCGGCGACGTCAGCGCTATGAATATCACCGGCTGGTCGGCCGGGTTTACCTTCTGGTACGTCGGCGGGCTCGGCATGTCCGGCGGCAATTGCCGCTGGACCGCCGCGATGGCCGCCTGCACGTCCTGCGCCGCCGCGTCGATGTTTCGCGACAGGTTGAACTGAAGCGTTATCTGCGTCCCGCCGGTCGTGCTCGTCGACGCCATCGAGTCTATCCCGGCTATCGTCGAAAACTGCTTCTCCAGCGGCGTCGCTACCGCCGACGACATCGTCTCCGGCGTCGCCCCGGGAAGGCTGGCGCTCACGACGATCGTCGGAAAGTCGATATTGGGCAGGTCGCTCACGGGCAGCACTTTGTACCCCGCCGCCCCGAAAATGAGTATCGCCAGCATGACCAGCGTCGTCATGACCGGCCTGCGGATGAATATCGCCGATATGTTCATTTCGCTGGCGCGCCCTCGCCGCCCGGCGCTTCCTTCGCCTCTATCCTGGCGCCCGGCACGAGCCTCAATTGCCCGTCCGTGACCACCGTCTCCCCCGCGGAGAGCCCCTCTTCAACCACCGTGTGCCCGTCGAACATGGCCCCCTGCTTAACCGGCCGCGTCTCGACCGTCCGGTCGGCCTTCACGACGAATACGTACGAACGGGACTGGCTCACCTGTATCGCCGGCGAAGGAACGACGACCGCGTTGGCCCGCTCGGCCAGCGTCAGCACGACGTCGACGTACTGCCCGGGCCAGAGCCGCGCCCCGGCGTTGTCAAACGTCGCCTTGAGGAGCACCGTCCCCGTGCTCGCGTCGACGTTGTTGTCCACGAACGCGAGCGTTCCCTCTTCCCGTTGGGACTCCTCTCCCGGAACCTCGCACGTCACCTTGAGCGGCCCCTGGGCCATGTACTTCCTTATCCCCGGCAGCTCGCGCTCGGGAACCGAGAACGTGACGTTGATCGGCTTGATCCGGTCGATCGTGATGAGGATGACGTCGTTGGCCTTCACGTAGTTGCCCTGGTCGACGTAGAGAACGCCCGTGCGTCCGTCGACCGGGGACGTGATGGTGCAGTAGCCCAACTGGAGCGCCGCGTTGTCCACCGCGGCCGCGTCCGCGCGGACCGTCGCCGCCGCCGCGTCGGCCGTCGCGCGGGCCTTGTCGAGGTCGTCCTTCGATGCGGCGCTGTTCTTGAACAGCTGCTCCGTCCGCCTGAGCTCGACGTCCGCCAGTTCCGCCGACGCCTGGTCGCGCGTAAGGTCCGCCTGCGCGAGCTTGAGCGCGGCCTCGAACGGCCGCCGGTCTATGATAAAAAGGACGTCCCCCGACTTGACGTCCTGCCCCTCCTTGATGCGGACCTCCGAGAGCGTCCCTCCCACCTGCGCCCTCACGTTGACGGTCGTGTACGCCTCGCCCCTGCCGAACGTGGTAATGAGGATGGGAACGGTCTGCTGGGCGGCCGCGGCGACGACGACGGGCACCGGCGCCGAAGGCGGTCCGCCCGGCGCGCCGCCGCCGTACCCGCCCCCTCCCCGCGGGCAGCCCGTCAGGGCGACGACCGCCGCACAGAAGAGTGAGATTTCAAATCCGCCCCGCCGATTCGTACGCAAGGCCCGGTTACCTCCGTCGCACGTGTCGATATCGCGCCCCCCCCGCACAACGTCCCGCGCGCGGGTCGTCTGGAATAGTAAGTGCGCGGCCGACGTGCCTTGCAGGGGTCATGCCTGCCGCGCGAGCCGGCGGCATCGCCGCCGACACTCAAGAGAGCAGGGGTTGCGGGCTTTGAGTTCCGCTATTTCGCGCGTGAGGAGAGCTCTTCTTCGGTGAGAGGCGGCAGGTCCCAGGCGTATTTCCGGAAGGCATTTACGGCCACGAGCGCCCGGTGGAGCGTCGCGCCGACGGCTTCGACCTTGCCGCCGCCTGTGGGGATAAAGCCGCCTTTCGGCGTGTTCCACTTCTCGACGAGAAGCCGCGCCTCCTCGTCGATCTCCTCGTCGCTGCCCTTGACGAGGGTCGACTGGATGTCGACGCCGTTGAAAAAACATATCTTGCCCGCGAACCGCTTCGCGACGTCGTCGATGCCGACGACGCGCGGCGAGGGCATGTTGACGACGTCGAGCCCGCAGTCAATGAGAACCGGCAGCAAATCGTTGATCCGCCCGTCCGAGTGCAGCCAGAAGTGCATGCCAGCGGCGTGGAGGTGCCTCGCGATCTCCCGGTAGTGCGGCCCGAAAAACTCCTCCCACATCGGGATGCTCATAAAGGTCGATTCCTGGCCGCCCCAGTCGTCCGGGATCAAGAGCCCGTGTATGCGCCCCGGGAATTTCTCCGCCAGCGCATCTATCGCGCCGATTATGAACTCCGCGACCTTCCCGATGATGAACTTCATCTTTTCCGGCTCGATGTAGAAGTCCACCATGCAGTCCTCGAACTCGTGAAGCCTGTACACCATGTCGTAAAGCCCCACGAACCACCCCATGTGCACGTACTTGTCCTTCGCCTCCGGCATCGAAAGCCGCGCGGGGATCGTCGCGTACCGCTCGGGGTTTCGCGGGTCCGGCCATTTGTAGTCCTTAAGCATGTCCCATGTCCTGATGGGCACGTCGGCGGGCATGCCGTTGTTCGGAATCTCGGTGTGGGCCATCGTGTAGCCCCACTCCGAGTAGCCGGGCTTGCGCGGCGTGTACTTCGGCGTCGCGAGGTCGACGTGATGGAAGTCCGAGAAGCCGAACACGCGCGTCGGGCTCGGTATCCGTTCGGGGCCGCGAAACTCTATCGCGCGCTTCACGATCTCGTAACTCGTCATCGCCTTCGCCTCTGTGGGAGCTTGTGAACGCCCGCGCGCCGCGCGTCGATTGCCGATTTTGGCGGCATGAATTCGCACGAAGGTAATCAGGTTACAGGCGCGGTGGGCGGCCGTCAACGGCTGAGCCCGCCTGACAAGATTTGCCCCTAAGTGCGGGTTACGCACGGGGTCGACTTCCCAGCGCGGCGGCGCGCGTCGCCGAACGGAAACCTCAGTTGAAGGCGCCGCGTCCGGCAGGAAGCGCTTGTAACGCCGCCTTTCCCGCAGAGGCCGCCCTGCAATACTCGGACTACTCGGCGGGCTTCGCCCCTGGCGCGGCCGGCGCGGCCTTCGGCTCCTCCGGCGCAGGCGGCGCCTGTCGCCGCGCGTTATCGTTCTTCGGCGCGAAATCCGTCTCGAACGACACCGGCGTCGCGGGCTTCCAGTCGGCCACTTTCAAGCCGAAGAGCCGCTCGGCGTTCTTGTAGTAGATCTTTTCAAGGACGTCGTTCGGGAGCGCCACGCCGTCGTGCGCATAGCGCGTGAAGCCGTTTTCCCAGTAGATGAGATACCGGCCGTAATTGCCGTTATAGGGGACCGGGATCATCTTCTGGCTCGTGCCGAGAAAGAGGAAATGCGCGACGCAGAACGCCTTGAGGTGCGCGACGGCGTTGTCCATCGAGCCTTCGGCCGCGACTTTTCTGTCGCTGTAACCCGCGTCCGTCCCGAAGAAGATCCTGTCCGGGTATTCGCGGCATATGAAAGCGAACTCCTCCGGCACGCGCCCCCATTCCTCCATCACCGCCGAAAGGTCGATGTTGTAGTTGGGGTAAGTCTCCATCCGGTACACCAAGAGCGGTATCTGGTCGGTCAAATAGTTTGAGTGCGCGGCGATGACGATAAGGTTCGGATGGCGTTCGAGCACGCGTTCCTGCTGCATGAGAAGCGCCTGCTTGAGCGGCAGCCTCTTGTAGTAGGAAGGCGCTTCGAGGGTGTTATAGGGGCTCTCCGGCCGCCAGAAACGCGAAGGGGCCGCCACATGCCAGTTGATGGGCATGTGAAGCTCTTCGAGCTTCGACCACATCGGCTCGAGGCGGGGGTCGTCCCAGTTTATCCGGCCGTTCAATGCCCACTTCACCGCTTCGCCGAAGCCCGCCGCCCCCTTGTCGTGCGACTCCTGGATGACCCTGGCGATTCTTTCCCCGATATCAGGGGCTTTCCACTCGTCGCCCCTTGCGTTGAAGTTGCAGAACTGCACAAACCGCCCGGGGTACTTCCCGCCGAGTTCGATATGCTTGTCGAGGTCGGCGCCGTTGCCGCCCGAGAGGTTCACCGTCACCGCCATGCCGGCGGCGTCCATGGCTTTGATCGCGAGCTCATAGGTCTCCGGCGTAGGCCTGCCGATGTGATTGTGCGCGTCGATGACCGGGTAGAACCGCGGAGTTTCGATGACGTTTATCTTGTCAGGCGTCACGTACCCCTGGTCCTCATGCTCGTAAGCCAGCGCCATCACGGCGGCGGCCGCCACAACGACTCCTCCCAGAATGGCCTTTCTCATTTGAATCCCCCTGAAATATAAAACGCGACACGCGGCGCGGATTTGACCGCCTGCGCAGCACGCCTGCGCCCGAAGACATGGTGCCGTCCGGGCGCGCCTTGTCAAGACGCGACTGCCCCGAAGCGCCGCGAGCGCCCGGCGGCGGACGCGAGACGCCGTGAGGGCGTTCAGGCGGTTCGTCTCACCTCAACCGGTACGCGAAGACGTCCGGCTCACAGGTGAGGACGATCTCGTCGCCTTCCTTTTTCACCGGGACGCTTTTGACCGGTTTCCCGTCTTCGCCGGTCGCCTCCGCGCGGGTCGGCTCGGGGACTTTCCAGGGAAGTTGTCGCCAGCGCAGGCGGGCGACAAACTCGGTGCTGTACGGCAGCGGGACGAGCGTCAGGCCCCCGGCGTCCGATGCGAGCCTGAAAGCGCCGTTTGTAGCGGCCGCGCCGAAAGAGATAACCTTGCTGTCGGGATTCATCCGGGCGAGTCGCGGGTCGGGGCCGGCGTCGCCCGCCCGGCCGCCGTACTCGCGCCCGACGGGCGAGTTCTTGTCGAGGATGGGGGGCCTGGCGTTCACGTAGACCAGCCCCGGGGACGACGACCACTCGACGATTACGCCGTCGCGTTTCTCGATCGCCGCTTCCGCCTTTCCGCCTTCCACCGGCACGGACGCGTAGAAACCGTACTCGGGCAGCAAGCGCTCGCCGAGGCGCCAGTCCTCGGGGCCGCGGTTGACGCGAACCTCGCCGCCGGAGCCCCACCGAACTGTCTGCCTGTGGATGTTTCCTTCGGCGAACTCGACGCCCTCGATGCGCCGGAGGGCCAGGGCCCGCGCGAGGTCGTTCAAGAGCCAGTGTTTCGCCACCGGGTCGCGGCCGAAGAGATGGCGTACCATCGGCGCGTGCCCGGTGAGGACCTCGGCGCTCAGGTAGTCGTCGCTGTAAATCCCGTGTATCCTCCTGTCCTTGCCGGAGGCGTAGCGTTCCGGGTAACCGACGCCGTGGAGGATGAAACGGTCGTGATGCGCCGCGTCGAACCACGGTACCCGCTCGATATCGGCCCTTGGGACGGGCACCTCGTTGTCGATCCTGTTGAACTGGCAATCGGCCCCGTCGAGCCATCCGATGAGCTGGTCGTTTCCGGCCTCCCCGATGGTCGGCGCGTCGCCGCCGAGCGTATCGCGGATGAAGGCAAAGGTCTCGCCCCACGCTTCTCGAGTCGAGAGGGCATCGAAGAACCTTCCGTCGCTCGACCAGTAGTCGTACGGCCGCTCGTTGGCCCATACGTCGATGAAATAAGCGGTCGGCGCGAAGCCCTCCTTTACGAGTTTGAGATTACGCTGGACGAACGGCCCCAGGCGGTCCGCGCGCGGATGATAGGACTGCGCCTGCGGACCTGAGTTATACCAGCCCCACTCGACCTGCCGCTCCGAACTGAACGCCATGTTGTCGTAGGAGAAGCCCTCCGCGTCCGGGTAAAAGTCGATGTAGTTGTCGTGCGGCGCGAAGAGCGTCCGGTTGTCCTTGCAGACTCCGACGAGTTCGCGGAACTCCTCGAGCGTGCCCCTCCTTGAGTCCGGCGGATAGATGTCGGGCAGCCTGTTGTCGTACCCCCAGCGCTGCCAACTGTGCCAGACGACAAGCGAGTCCGTGAGGCCGTAGCGAAACGCCCGCCTGAGCGCGTCCGCTCCCTCCCTGTAACGCCCGCTCCAGATGTCGAAGGTCAGCCGCCCCGCCTTCTTGGCGACGCCGCCGGCCGCGTGAAGCCCGTTCACGTCATGCCACGTCCGCGCCCCTTGCCAGACGCTCTGTGCCGGGATGAACGTGATAGTCTGCGCGTGCGCCGTGTGGAAGGTGTAGAACTTCTTGCCGGGGTCCGACTCGAAGTCGGTCGGCGGCGCGTCAAGGCCCTGGACCATCGAAAGCCCGGCTCCGAAATCGATGCCCACAAACGACGTGGGCAACGTGTGCCCATAGAATCGGAGGCGGAACCTGCCGGGTTGACGTATGATATAGCCGTGGCCGAGGTAGACGTCGCGCGCCTCGTCCGTCCATGCGCCCGCCGAGACGTCCTCGAGATAGACGACCGACCACGGCCGCGGCGGAGGGGCATTTTCGAGCCGCCACGCTGCCCTCAGCGCTCCCTTCTCGACCCACAATTCGCCGACGACGTCGAAACGCCCGAGCAGGCTCGCGAAGCGATGCCGCACGCGGCACCGGCCGTCGGACGATTCGTCGACCACGTCGACGAGTTCGCTCACCGACCGGAGATCCTCGAGCGCGTCGCCGGCGACCTGGACGCGGAATCCGTTGAAAAGAAGTCGCCTGCCGGGGGCGACGAATCCGACCGCGGAGTCGAGGAGGCCGCGCCGGCCGGGCCAGACGCGGACCTCGTAGCGCGTGCCGCCGGCCTCGATTACGCCGAGGGCGCGCGAGCCGGAAGGCTCTGCGGGAGGGAAGGGCGCCTGTTTCGCGGGACTGCCGCAGGTGATGGCGGGCTCAGCCCAGTAAGCCAGCGTGTCCGCCGCCGCGCCGCTCGGGACGGCGGCTTCGAGTCGGAGGCGGATAGTCTTCCCCGCGTAACGGCTCAAGTCGACGTCTCCCTCGCTCCACGCCATACCGGCGGCGGACCGCTCGAAGACCACCTCGCCGTCGCTTTCTTCGCCGGAGTCAAACGGAAAAACGCGCACCTTGAAAACAACACTCGGCCTTGCGCTCGGCGCGGCGGCGCCGGCCGTGCCGGGCACAGGCTCGACGGCGTTGGCGAACGTCAGCACGATGGGGCCGCCCTCGGGCAGCGACAGCGGGTACTCGACGCTTGCCCTGCCTACGCGGCCGGGCATCGCCGGAGGATGGACCCAGGTCAGGCCGTCGGAATTGCGCGGTTCGGGCACGAATTCCGACCGGCTCATGTACCGCGCGCCGCCCAGTTCGAAGGCGAGCCCCTCGGGTCCGTTATCGCGCGTGAAAGGAGTCCTGTTTTGGACTCTCAGGTACTCGTTCCAGGGCATCTCCTCGTCGGGGTAAGACGCGAGCGTGCCGTCGTCGACCACGGCGCCCGGGCGGCGTTTCGTCACCTCGTAGCCGGGAACCGGCGGCCGCAGCATCTGCTCCGGCGGGCGCGCCTGCCGCGAGGAGCGATAGAATTCGTCGAGGTCCGTCCCCGCAACGCTCTGGATTATTTCCGCCGCGGTCTTTCTAAGCCGCAGGCGCCAGAGCGCGATCTTCGAGTTCTCGTGCAGGGTGACGGGCTTCCATTCCAGGGGAAACGTCGCGCGCGGCGGATTCTCCAGGCGCGTCTCGACCACGAGGATGGGGTGCGCCACCATGCGCTTGCCGTCCGCATCGAACTGGGCGAACGCGTGGATTGGATAGTGCCCGTTGAACGAGCCGTCGTCCGCCGTCACGGTGAAACGCACGCGGTCGGAGCCGCCGGCCTGGGCGGCGAACGGCTGCGGCCCCGCCGGGTCTGCCTTCCAGCGGTCGATGACCTGCAGCCGCACCGTGCCTTTGATCTCGGTCTTGCCGCCGTTCTCGAGCACGACGGTCACGCGCAGGGGCTCGCCCGTCCGCTTCACCGCGTCTGGGCCCTGGATGCGCGCCGTCAGCGGACCTTCGGTGGCGACGGGAGGGTCAAACGCCTGCGCCGCCTGGACAAAGGCAAGAGCGATGACGGCCATGGCGAGCACGAGCAACACGCGTCGGCCGCGCGCCGACTCGGCCATGGCGCCGCCGACGGGAAAGAGAGAAAGATACGCGCAGACGGCGCAAGACGCGATAAAGATAGGCGCCGCAAACACCGTCCCCAGACGGGCGACTTTTCCGAGCATCTCTGCCCCCTTCCCTGAAATGTCGCTTTTTCGAGAGCCGCGCTTGGCAGGCGGCCCGTTCGGGATTCTGCGTGCCGCTTCGCGGGGCTTTCCGCAGGCCGGTCGACTGCCGCCCTTTATCTGATCCGCGGAGCCGGCTCAGGCCGCTCGCCAGTATAACCATTCGCAAGCAAAACCGGAAGGCAGGCCGAGCCCTTTCGTGAGAAGTGAGCCACGGGCAGACACCACCGAACCCAGGGCCATTTCAAGAAGCCCTCCGGAGGACGAAGCGGGGCGAGAGTGTCAGATCGCGCAACGTCTCGGCCCGCGCGGTCAGCGGCTCCGTTTTCTGCCAGTAACGCGACGGCGCCCTCAGGGTGTTGAGCGCCATGCTCAGCAGTACGCTCATCGCGTACGCGCCGCTGCCCCTGCGGTACACCTGCCTGTCCTCACGCCACGAATCGTCCCTGACGTGGTTGTTCCGGTTCTCTATGCTCCAGTGCCCCCTCATCAGCCCCATCAGCGTCTTGGCATCCGCCTCTTCGGGCCCAAGGCTGGTTATCCCGTACTCGACCTCGTGCGTCACTTCCCCCGTCTTCGTGCTGATCCTTTGCCGCCTGACCTCTATCACCTGCTTAAGCCCGGGGAAGCTCGAATACCCCGCCAGGGCGTCGCTGGTGCGCACGCGCCTTGTCACTATCCTGCCGTGCCCCTTCTCCACCGCCTCGCAAGCGTCGCTTATAAATCCCTCCCCATGCCGGGAAAACACCAACGCTACTTCTTCCCACAGCCCAGCCTGATTTTTTTTAGCTTCACTACGTAGTCCTTGCCCGCCTTGCTTATGTCAGCCACAAGAACCTCGTCCGCGTAAAGCGCATCTCCAGTAACCACGCGCACCTGCGGCTTTTTCCTCAATAACGCCTTCACCGCCTTGCGCGACGTGGTAAGCTCACATTGCCCCTTGCGGATCTCGACGCTATCCACCGCCGCCCCACTCCCGTGCTCACATATCGCCACCGTCTGCGCAGGACCACCTTGGGCGCTGCGGGAACCCCTCATCGTCTTGCCGTCCACGGCCACAACACGCCTGTATCGCTCCTGCAGAAGCTTGCCCCCCACACGCCCCAACGCCCTGCGCAACTGCCTGGGCTCCACGCGCGTGACCGCCCGCCACAGCGTCGCGTGCGAAGGGGCGCGTTCCATGCCCAACTGCCTCAAGAGGCCCTTGCGCCGCTTGGCAAACCGCGCTATCTGCGCTAACGAGTTGAGCCCCGCCGCCAGCCCAATAACCACCACCCCAAGAAGGCTCCACAACTCGTACTGCCTGCCATTTCTCCCGCGCAAATCCCTCACATCTCTAAGCGCTTCAAGTACCTCCGGTATGACCCGCTCCAACCTCGCCAACCCTGTCCAACTATTATCGCCCTTCATAAGACGCCGCCCTCCTCATCCCTCGTTAACTCCTACTTCTTCGGCGTCTTGTCTTTCCTTCTTGAAATGGCCCTGCACCGAACCGCGCCGCTTTCCAATCTCGTACCGAACCATTACACTGATACTCGGCTTACCTCGGTTTTCGAGGGGCCGGGTGGAAACCGGGCAGCAGCCTGGAGGGCATCATGAAGGGAAAGCTCGGCGCTTACTTCCGATTCCTGTGGGGCCTGCCGGCCTACCTTAACACCCCGATGTCGTACGACGAGGCGCGGCAAGCCTTCGTCGATCGGCTGGCCGGACGCGAGGACAGCTTCCTATCGCTCGCAAAAAGGGCCGTCTACGAGAATCCGTCCAGTCCATACCTGCCGCTATTGAAGAAAGCCCAGTGTGCATACGGCGACATGGAACAAGGCGTTCGGCACCTCGGGCTCGAAGGTTTTCTTCGGCAGCTCAAGGACGCCGGTGTGTGGATCTCGCTCGATGAGTTCAAGGGGGCGAGCGCCATTTGCCGCGGCGGCCTCGAGATACCCGTCACAAGCGAGGACTTCCGCAATCCATGGGTATCGAGTGGATGCGAGGTGACTACCGGCGGCACGAGTGGACGCTCAAGCCGGACGCACATGGACCTTGATTTCATCGCCGAAAGGGTGAGGTACGCCCATCTCATTTTCGAAATGCTCGATCTATATGACGTGCCGGCAGCCTTGTGGTATCCGCGGCTCCCCGCGGTCACCGGGATTGCGAACACGCTTGTGTATGCAAAGATCGGCCACCCGGCCCAGCGGTGGTTCTGCATGCTTCCCGACAGCTCCGTCAAGCCGGGGCTCGAGAGCCGGCTTGCCACGGACTTCATCATCTGGGCGAGCCGCCTTACGCGGACGCCGCTTGTGCGCCCGGAGCCGGTAAGCATCGCCCAGGTTGACGCGGTCGTCGATTGGATGGTTGGCCACTTGCAGCGCGAGGGACGCTCTGTCCTGCAGACTTACGTGAGCCAGGCGGTGCGCGTGAGCCAGGCCGCCGCCGAAAGAGGACTGGACCTTTCGGGGGCCCTGTTCATCGTCGGCTCTGAGCCCTTGACAGCAGCCAAACTCCGGGAGATCAAATCCGCCGGTGCGGCCGTCTTCCCCCGCTACCACACGACGGAACTGGGCGCGGTTGCGACGGGGTGCGGGAATCCGCGCGAGGTGGGAGAGTACCACGTTGCCACCGATTCAGTGGCGATGATACAGGAGCCAGGCGGCGAAGGCGAGCCGGTTCCCATGTACCTTACTTCCATTTTGCGCGCGGCTCCGGTCATCATGATAAACGTGGAATTGGGCGACCGGGCGCTGGCGGATACGTACCCGTGCGGGTGCCTCTGGGAGGAACTGGGCCTTACCACGCACCTGCGGCAGGTGGGAAGTCTTCACCGGGCAACGGGCGAAGGCATGACGGTCGATAGGCGCGAACTGTTACGGGTCGTCGAAGAGGTGCTGCCGGCCCTGTACGGGGGATCGTCCGTTGACTACCAATGGGTCGAGGATGAGGACGAACGTTCGTT
>Ga0315277_10002628_pt1 | contig 24940 bp, 22 predicted proteins | sample YL17G05_15_MG_FD_203695 | JGI IMG/M metagenome (GOLD analysis project Ga0315277, IMG submission 203695) | Sediment microbial communities from Yellowstone Lake, YNP, Wyoming, USA - YL17G05_15 | ecosystem: Environmental > Aquatic > Freshwater > Lake > Sediment | place: USA: Wyoming | collected... | reverse complement strand
CCCCCGCTGCGGCGCAGGATGAAGTAGCTCAAGAGTGGTATGTTGTCGTACCATGCGATGGTCACGCCGCAGCGGGGGCAGAAGGAACGCGGCGCCCACAGGGATTTGCCCTCGGGGATGCGGTAGATGGCCACGTTGTCGAAACTGCCGACGGCCAGGCCGAAAAGGAAGACCACCACGGAATAGTAAACCTTGCCCAGCATCATGACCTCGCTTTATCCACGGGCCCGAATCCCTTGCTCTCCCTCCGGCACGCTTGGGGCCAGACCTCGCTCTTGCCTGGCCCGAAGCGCCCCCCGAGGATCAAGCGTCGCGCTTGCCAGGTCTTGCGCGCTCCCGCAATGCAATAGGTATCTTCCGGACTGGACCCCGGGCATACCCGCAGGACTACTCGGATTCACCTGATGCCTCCATCTCCGCCCGCATGCGCCGCATCAGCGGCCCATCCTCGCGCCACGCGTAGCAGTTTCCCATGATCCCCAAGTCCACCGCCTGCTTGCGCACAAAGCGGAGCGCCTCCTCGTCTCCCCCCGTCTTGGACATCACCAGCGCCCCGCGCCCCTGCACGCTGGCGTGTCCCAGGTTGGTCACTAGCACGGCCAGGTGCGAGCATCCTTGCGGCGAACCGACCACCTCGCGTACCAGTTGGGTGAAGCCGGGCTCTATGCGCTCCCCGACCAGGCGGGAAAGGGTCTGCAGCGCGTGGTGGCAGTCCTCGCGGGGGATGTGTGGCATCTCCCCCTCGAGGGAGTGGATGCGGCCGTCCTCCAGGCCCACCTCCGCCCGCACCACGATGACGTGGATGGGCTGCGCGAGCCTGGTATCCCGCAATGTACCTGTTATGGAGAGCCTGCCTTCCCCGTCCTCGTCGATGTCGAAGGATATCTCCCGCTTGAAAATACTCATCCATTGGCCCCTCTCATACGTCGCCCCCATGCAATGCGCCGGTTCGCCGGCGCCCGTTCGCCTCTTCTTGCGCTCTTTTCCCTGCTCATAAGGATTCTGTCCTTACTGTGCAGGCTGAGGGCGAACACCAATTACTTAAACGGCCGTACCCTGTAAATCCTTGAGTCGCTGCCACATGTTACTCTAAGAATGTGGCAAGAAAAGGCTTGCCTGTTTCAAACGTTAATAATATTATAGTATTGTAAAGAATAGTTGAAATAGTCTAGTGTTGTTAGGATTCAGGACGAGGCAGAGGTGAAGGTCATGCAGATGCTCGAACCCGACTACTGGAGGGGCCGGGGGAGGTACTCGAAGCAGGCACTCTCCCGCAAGATCGTTGACGAAAGCCCGATTCACCTGCCTGAGATCTCTCCGGAAAAAGCGGAGAAAAAGTAAGCGCCCGGGCTCAGCGGGACGGGACTTGCTTAACGGGTGGGGGCTTGACCCCAGGCTCTCTGTACAGCGCTTTTATTTACATCCTGTTTTCACCCTCACGAGGGCATAAACACCCTCCTTACGAGGGCACAAACACCTTTCTCTCGAGGCTTATCTGTTGCACCATCAGGCAACCACTACAAAGCCGGGCTTTGCATTCGGCTTGCAATCCCGGCTAACATCTCATAGTGGACGATCGCTACCCATGCGAGCACCCCATGCGGCTTATCGCGTGGGTAGTGGTTTGGCGATGTCGATGAGGTGAGAACCGGCAAGAACACAGTCCGTTTCGGAATGTGAAGGAATGGGATGGACACCTCCCAATCGGACGAGCGCCGCCGGCGCACTATAGAAAGAGCGTTAAACGAGGTCAGGGGCCTGGACCTCGCTGAGCAAGCGCTCAAAGGCGGATTCGAATCCCAGGCCCTGGCAGGTGGCGGGTCTTTGCTCACACTGTCCTCCTTCGGCGACCGTATCGAGATCGCCATGCCCAGCGGAGAGATGTCCATGCCCCCGTTGATCGACAGTCTTTCCCTGCGCGTCCTTTCCCTGCGTTACGTCAAGCTCTCATGCGGCGTGCCCGAGAGCGGGGAATGGATCGCCTACCGCGACCTGCCGGGTGGCAGGTTCTATGCCGCCACGCTGGTACCCACCGTGGAGCAGCCCCTGGCCAGACTCTTTGGGAAAAAGCAGGGGGCACTGGAAGAGGCTTCCAGCCGTCTGGGCGGCGCCAAGGCGGATTACGGGGACGAGTCGTTCGTATTCCACCCTTTCCCGCGCACGCCGCTTCTTCTGGTCCTGCATCGGGGAGACGAGGAGTTCGCGCCCGACTGCCGGGTGCTTTTCGACCGCTGCTGCTCGCGCTATCTCAACACCGACGACCTCAAGGTGCTGGCTACTCAACTGGCCGCCGATCTCATGAAAGCAGCAGGTGAAGAAACAGATGTGGAGAACCTCCTCTGGATGGTGGAGTGATGAAGGGTAGAACAAGACCGGCCTTGGTTAACAGACATTAACTAAGTACTAATGAGTCAATTGTTATTTGCGTTATTTTAGAAGCGGGTTTATCATGGGGCCAGGTCTTGTTTTTTGTTACCCCCTGGGGTATCCAGGGAATGGCCAGGCCGGAGAATGGCCACCAAGGGATTTGGTTGATCGCCTCAAACGGAGCCGGCCGCGAGAGCTGCAGGCGGCAGATAGATGCGGGGGGCGGCAACTCTTAAGAGAACAGGTATGCGGGACGGGGAACAAAACGAGATAGTCCGGCCGAATATCGGAAGGAATGACTGACGCAGGTTATGGTCCGGCCTCTTGCAGGTCTATATGATTACATAGCGAAGGCTAACCTCTTAAGCTGGGAGGAACAGAGATGATCAACGCTTTGAGCTCCGGCCTGGAGAGGGAGGTGGAGGAGCGGAGCGGGGAGAAGGCGCGGCTGTGCTATCAGTGCGGTAAGTGCAGTACCGGGTGCCTCTTCGACTTCGCCATGGACGTCCTTCCCCACCAGGCAATGAAGCTTATCCAGTACGGCCAGAAAGAGCGCCTGCTTCGCAGCCATACCATATGGATATGCGCCGCCTGCGAGACCTGCACCGCCCGCTGCCCTAACGACATCGATGTTGCGAGGGTCATCGACTCCCTGCGCGCCATGGCGCTGGAGGAGGGGATCAAGCCGGCCGAGAGGAGCATCCCCCTCTTCCATGCGTGCTTCCTGGGCAACATCCAGGCCACCGGGCGCATCAGCGAACCGATCCTCATGGGTTCGTACAAGACCTTCTCGGGTGACCTGATGAGCGACATAGGCCTCGCGGTCGAGATGCTCAAGAAGGGCAAGATCAAGTTGATCCCCAGCGTGGTCAAAGGCCGCCGGGAGATCAGGCACATCTTCAAAGAGAGCAAGCCATGAAGAGCTACAACTTCTACCCCGGTTGCTCCCAACTCTCCTCGGCGGAGGAGTACGGCGTTTCGGCAAGCCAGGTCTCCGAGGCGCTGGGATTCCACCTGGAAACCCTGGAGGACTGGAACTGCTGCGGCGCCTCCTCCGCCCACATGACCAACCACCTCCTCGCCGTAGCCCTTCCCGGGCGGGACCTCGCCAAGGCGAAGGAAAGGGGCGGAGACCTGGTGGTGGTCTGCGCCGCCTGCTATCACAATCTCAAGAAGGCCCAGATAGAGATGCTGGAGGACGAGAAGCTGGCCGCCCGCGTGGAGGCCATCGTGGGCATGGACCCGCATTTCGAGGGCAGGATCGTCCACCTCCTGGATGTCATCGCCGAGGAGATAGGCCTGGAGGACCTCAAGGAGAAGGTACGCCGCCCCCTCGAGGGGCTGAAGCCGGTCTCTTACTACGGCTGCCTCATGGTAAGGCCGCGGGGCATGATAGAGAACGACGATCCCGACAACCCCCGGCTCATGGACGACCTCATGACCACCCTGGGCGCGGAGATAAAGAACTGGTCCTACAAGACCGACTGCTGCGGCGGTAGCCTCTCGCTCACGCGCACCGATGTCGTGGTCACGCTGGTCAACCGCCTCTTCGAGGCGGCGGAAGAAGCGGACGCCAACTGCATCGTGGTCGCCTGTCCCATGTGCCTGGCCAACCTGGAGATGCGGCAGAAGGAGGGCAGGCTCAGTTTCGGACTCGAGCACGATCTGCCGGTGTTCTTCTTCACCGAGCTGCTGGGATTGGCCCTGGGGCTTCCCAGCGCCGAGGAATGGTTCTCCCGGCACCTTATCGACCCTCGCCCGCTCCTTTATGGCGCGGGTCTGGCGTAGGAGGCCGTATAGATGGAGGAAAAGAAAGAAAACGTTAAGAGGGATGCCGGAGTGGGTAGTGAGGGAAGCAAGCAGGACAGCACAGTAAAAAACGTCTCTGGAAGTAAAAAGAGGAGCACAAAAAAGAGTGCTACGGGAAACAGGAAGAAAATGAGTCCCGAAAGCCAAGGACCCAAGGGGAAGGACAAAGAGCGGGAAGAGGGTAGCGTGAGATCTCAGCCGGAAACCGTCCAGCCAACTGAAAAAACGGTCGGAGCCGTGATGGTCATGGGCGGTGGTGTGGGCGGTATCCAGGCTTCCCTCGAGCTGGCGAACATGGGATACAAGGTCTACCTGGTCGACTCCTCGCCCTCGGTGGGTGGGGTGATGGGCATGCTGGACAAGACCTTTCCCACCAACGAGTGCTCCATGTGCATCCTCTCGCCCAAGATGGTGGAGGTGGCCTCCAACATCAACGTCGAGGTCATCACTTTAGCTGACGTGCTCTCCGTGGAGGGGGAGGCGGGCGACCTGCGCGTGAGGCTGCGCATACGCCCCCGTTACGTTGATATCGAGAAGTGCACGGGCTGCGGGGACTGCACCGCCAAGTGCCCGGTGAAGATGCCCGACCCATACAACGCCGGCCTGAACAACACGCGCTGCATCCGCGTGCCCTTCCCCCAGGCGGTGCCGGGGGCGGCGGTCATCGACCCCGCGGTGTGCCGCTGGCTCACTAAGGAAAAATGTGGAAACTGCCTCAAGGTGTGCCAGGCGGGCGCGGTGGACTTCGAACAGAAAGAGCGCGAGGAGGTCCTGCAGGTGGGGATGGTCATCGCCGCCCCCGGTTACAAGCCTTTCGACGCCTCCCGCAAGACCGAATACGGCTACGGCTTCCATGCGAACGTGGTGACCTCCCTGGAGTTCGAGCGCATCCTGGGCGCCAACGGCCCCACCCTCGGTCACGTGGTGCGCCCCTCCGACGGTGAGGAGGTCAAGAAACTGGCCTTCGTGCAGTGCGTGGGCTCACGCGACACCACGGTGGGGAACGGCTACTGCTCCAGTGTATGCTGCATGTACGCCACCAAGCAGGCAGTCATCGCCAAGGAGCACCTTCCCGGCATCGAGCCCACCATCTTCTTTATCGACATGCGCGCCTATGGCAAGGATTTCGAGAAGTACTACACCGCGGCGGAGTCCCGTCACGGCGTACGCTATATACGCGGGCTGATCTCCGGCATCCGGGAGAAGCAGCGCACCAAGAACCTCCTGCTGCGCTATGCGGACGACGCGGGCTGCATGCAGGAAGAGGAGTTCGACATGGTGGTGCTCTCCATAGGGTTGGAGGCGCCCTGTGGCCTGGCGGAGGGACTGGGGCTGAAGGTCAACGAATACGGCTTCGCCGTGGCCGACCCCTTCCTCCCCGTCCTCTCATCCAGGCAAGGCGTACTGGTCTGCGGCGCTGCCCAGGAACCCAAGGATATCCCGGACACGGTCACCCAGGCGACGGCGGCGGCGGGCATGGCATCCCAGGCGTTGCACGGGGCCAGGAACACCCTGCTCACCCACCGCGAGCATCCGCCGGAGAAGGACGTCAGCGGAGAAGAGCCTCGGGTGGGGGCGATCATCTGCCGTTGCGGCTCCAACATCGGCGGCTTCGTGGATGTCCCGGCGGTGGTCGAGTACGCGAAGGAACTGCCCGGCGTGGTATGGGCGGAGGAGCGCCTCTACGCCTGCTCGCAGGACGCCCAGGATTGGATACGGCAAGTGGTGGAGGAGAACGACCTCAACCGCCTGGTGGTGGCCTCCTGCACGCCCCGCACCCACCAGCCGCTCTTCCGGGAGACCCTGCAATCGGCGGGGGTGAACAAGTACCTCTTCGAGATGGCCAACATCCGGGAGCACTGCTCCTGGGTGCACATGCAGGAGCCGGAGAACGCCACGCGCAAAGCCCAGTACCTGGTGAAGATGGCGGTGGAGAAGGCGCGCCGCCTGGAGCCCCTGGCGGAGGGGGAGAGCGGCGTCATCCCGCGTGGCCTGGTCATCGGGGGAGGAGTGGCGGGAATGAACGCAGCCGCCGGCCTGGCCGCATCCGGCTTCCAGGTCTACCTGGTGGAGAAGGAAAAAGAACTGGGAGGGCTGGCGCGCAACATCCACTTCAACCGCAAGGGCGAGGACGTGCAGGCCTATTTGCGGGACCTGATAGACAAGGTGGAACGGGAGGAGTTGGTGACCGTATTCACCGGCCACAGCGTGGTGGACGTGGGCGGGTTCGTGGGACAGTTCAAGACCATGATCCGGGACGACGCAGGCCGGGAGACCCTGCTGGAGCACGGGGCGGTCATCGTGGCCAGCGGCGGCGGGCAATACCAACCTACGGAGTATCTATACGGTGGGGACGACAGGGTGCTCACCCAGTGGGAGCTGGAGAAAAGGATCGCCGCGGCGGACCCGTCCCTTACGGAGCTAGAGCGCGTGGTGATGATCCAGTGCGTGGGCTCCCGCGAGGAGGAGCGCCCCTACTGCTCCAAGGTCTGCTGCACCGAGGCCGCGAAGAACGCCCTGGCACTGAAGGAGTTGAGCCCGCGTACCGAGGTGTTCGTCCTCTACCGCGACGTGCGCACCTACGGCTTCCGCGAGGACATCTACCGCGAGGCGCGGGAGAACGGAGTGGTCTTCCTGCGTTTCGACGACGACGTACGCCCCGAGGTGCGGGACACCTGGGGCACCCTGCAGGTGAGGGTGCCCGACGCCAACCTGGGAGGGGAGATGGTGGTCTTCAACACGGACCTGGTGGTGCTCTCCACCGGCATAACGGCCAACCCGGACAACGCTGAGTTGGCCCCCATGCTCAAGGTCCCCCGCAACGCCGAGGGTTTCTTCCTGGAGGCGCACATGAAGCTGCGCCCGGTGGATTTCGCCACCGACGGGGTGTTTGTGTGCGGCCTGGCCCATGCCCCCAAGTCCATTGAGGAGTCGGTGGCCCAGGCGGCCGCCGCTGCGGCACGCGCGGAGTCTATCCTGTGCAAGGAAAAGATCGTGACCGAGGGCGTGGTGGCGACCGTTGATGCCGACAGGTGTTCCGGCTGCCGCATCTGCGTGCAGCTCTGCCCCTTCGAGGCGGTCACCTACGACGAGGAGAAGAGGGTGGCGGTGGTCAACACCTCGCTGTGCAAGGGTTGCGGCACCTGTACCGCCGCATGCACGGCGGGGGCCAGCCGGTTGCAGGGCTTCCGCTCCGACCAGATATTCGAGCAGATCGAGGCGGCGGCGTCCGCCTGGCGGGATTGAGGCGGGGAGGTGGGGACCGTGGCTGAGGACATAAAGAAGAACGACGGGGACGAGATCCGCATCCTGGCCTTCCTGTGCAACTGGTGCTCCTACGCCGGGGCCGATCTGGCGGGGGTCTCCCGCTTCCAGTACCCGCCCAACGTGCTCGACGTGCGGGTTATGTGCACCGGCACCATCTCCCCCTACTTCGTGATCAAGGCCTTCCAGGAGGGGATGGACGGGGTGCTCATCGCTGGCTGCCACATCGGGGACTGCCACTACCTCAAGGGCAACTATATGACTGCCAAACGTTTCCAGGTGCTGCGCGAGGCCTTGAAGTTCCTGGGCCTGGAGGAAGGGCGGCTGCGCCTGGAATGGGTGTCAGCAGCGGAGGGAGAGAAATACGCGGAAGTCATACGCTCCTTTACCGAGGAGGTCAAGGCGCTGGGACCCTCGCCGCTGCGCAAAAAAACAACGGCGAAGGCGGAGGTGGGAGCATGAGCAACCTCGCGAAGATCATTATGTGCCTGACAGGTGGCCATAACTTCCATATAAGCACTTTCAAACTTGAGCGGGCACCTGAAGGTTGCCACGCTGCGCTCACTGCGTTCGCTCCGCTCGCAATGACGGTCAGTATGGGAACGCGGCCGGGAGGGGTGGGAGCATGAGCGACCTCAAGACCATCGTCAAGGAAAAACTTGATGACGGCGCAGACGCGTTCCTCTGCCTCAAGAACGAGGAGGGTACGACGCTGCCCGTGCTCATCACCGATGCTGACTCCCCCGACCTGGAATCAGTGGACATCGGGGACTCTCGTTACCCCCTGGGAAAGATACTCATCAACCTGCTGCGGGAATATCCGGACAAGCGCTTTGCGGTACTGGTGCGCGGCTGCGACGAACGGGCCTTGATAGAGCTCTCCAAGCTGGAACAGGTGGACCTGGACCGCCTGGTCATGGTGGGCATGGCCTGCAGTGCCGAGGAGGCCGCAGCGTGCGGCTGCCCCCGCCCCTATCCCGGCGACGTCGCCCTGGGGGAGAAGGTGGAAGCGGCGCCGGGCAGGGAGGTCATCGAGGAGGTGGAATCCCTGGCAGGCGCGGAACGCCTGGAGTGGTGGAAAAAGCAGTTCTCCCGCTGCATCAAGTGCTACGGCTGCCGCAACATCTGCCCCATGTGCTTCTGCAAGGACTGCGCCCTGGAGGACCCCTACCTGGTGGAACCGGGAGTCATCCCGCCCGAGTTCCCCTCCTTCCACATCATCCGGGCCCTGGATATGACCGGCAGGTGCATCGACTGCGGCCTGTGCGAGGAGGCCTGCCCGGCGGACATCCCCCTGCGCAGCCTCTACCGCAAGATGCAGGACATCATGGAGGAGAAGTTGGAGTACCGGGCCGGGGAGAGCGCCGAAGAGAAGAGCCCCCTGAGCTTCCTGGGCACCGTACACGATATCGAGAAGTTGGAATAGGAGGAGCGACATGGCCGATAAGGAACTGAGTTACCGGCTCGTTCCCTCGACCTGTATCAGCGGCGCTTTAAGGCTTAAGGGCGCAGGTTTAAGTTCAGAGAAATCGGAATAGGAGGAGCGACATGGCCGATAAGGAACTGAGTTACCGGCTCGTTCCCTCGACCTGCGTATATTGCGGGACGGGATGCGGCGTCCTGCTCGAGGTGATGGGAGACCGCTTGACCGGCACCCTGCCCCAGAAGGACCATCCCGTTTCAAAGGGAACCCTGTGCATCAAGGGCTGGTCGGTGCACGAGTTCGTTCACAGCGACAGGCGCCTGGCCGCGCCCATGGTGCGCACCGGCGGCGTACTGGTGGAGACGGATTGGGAGACGGCCCTCGCGGCGGTGGCCTACGGCCTGGCGAAGGCGAAGGAGGCGCACGGACCGGACTCCGTGGGGTTCTTCGCCTCCGCCCGCTGCACCAACGAGGACAATTACCTGCTGCAGAAGTTCGCGCGCGCGGTTGTCGGCACCAACAATGTCGACCACTGCGCCCGTTTATGACACAGCCCCACCGTCGCCGGTCTGGCGACAGCCTTCGGGAGCGGGGCCATGACCAACTCCATCAATGAACTGGAGGATGCCGAGGTCGTCCTCATCGTCGGCTCCAACACCACCGAGCAGCACCCCATCATCGGGGAGAAGATCCTGGCGGCGGTGCGCAAGGGGGCCAAGCTCATCGTCATCGACCCGCGCGCCATCCATCTCTCGAGCTTCGCCGAGGTCTTTCTGCGGCCCCGCCCGGGCAGCGAGGTGGCCTACCTCAACGGCCTCGCGAACGTGATCATCTCCGAGGGATTGGAGGACAAGGAGTTCATCTCCGCACGCACCGAGGGGTTCGAGGAGATGAAGAAGGCCGTGGCGGAGTTCACCCCGCAGAAGGTGGAGGAGATATCCGGCATACCGGCCGAGGACCTGGTGGCGGCCGCCCGCCTCTACGCCAAGGCGGAGCGCGCCTCCATCGTCTACTGCATGGGCATTACGCAACACTCGACGGGCACCGATAACGTCCTCACCCTGGCCAACATGGCCATGCTCACCGGCAATATAGGAAAGCCCGGCACCGGCGTGAACCCGCTGCGCGGCCAGAACAACGTGCAAGGTGCCTGCGACATGGGCGGCCTGCCCAACGTGTACACCGGCTACCAGCGGGTGGACTCAGGGGAGGCCGCGGTTAAGTTCGAGGAGGCCTGGGGGGTGGAAAACCTTTCCAGGCAGGCCGGGCTCACCATCACCGAGATTACCGGGAAGGCGGCAGAGGGCGAGCTGCGCGCGCTGTTCATCATGGGGGAGAACCCCATGGTCTCCGACCCCGACATCAACCACGTGCGGGAGGCCCTGGGCAAGCTGGACTTCCTGGTGCTCGCGGACATCATGGAGAACGAGACCATGGAGTTCGCCCACGTCGTGCTCCCCGCGGCATCCTTCGCGGAGAAGGAGGGCACCATCACCAACACCGAGCGCAGGGTGCAGAGGATACGCAAGGCCATAGAACCGGTGGGGCGGTCCAAGGCGGACTGGGAGATCGTCTGCCTGCTCGCGGCAGAGATGGGCGCCTCCGGCTTCGACTTCGCCTCGCCCGAGGAGATCTTCGAGGAGATAAGGAAGGTCACTCCCTCCTACGCCGGCATCACCTACGAGCGGCTGGGGACGCAAGGCCTGCAGTGGCCCGTCCCTTCCGAGGACCACTCGGGAACGCCCATCCTGCACATCGAGGGTTTTCCCATCGGGAAAGGAAGGTTCAGCGCCGTGGAGTTCCGCGAGCCGGCGGAGATGCCGGACGAGGAGTACCCGTACATCCTAACCACCGGGCGCCTGCTGTTCCACTACCACACCGGCACCATGACCCGGCGTTCGCCTTCCCTGGTGCGGGAGATCGACCGCGCCTTCGTGGAGGTGAACCCGGTGGATGCTTCCGCACTGGGCATAAGGGAGGGTGACCGGGTAAGGGTGTCCTCGCGTCGCGGCAGCGTGGAGGTGGACGCCAAGGTCACCGACAAGGTGGGGAAGGGAGTCATCTTCATGCCCTTCCACTTCGCCGAGGCGGCGGCCAACCTGCTCACCAACACCGCCCTGGACCCGGTATCGAAGATCCCCGAGCTCAAGGTCTGCGCCGCCCGCCTAGACATCTAAGGTCTAAGGGGTCAGGTCTTGTTCTTTGCATACTCTGGTATGTCAAAGGAAGAAGCATAATTCTAATACCCTTTAGCAGGCATTTCATAGAGCCCATAAGGCTCAGATATGCAAAAAACAAGACCTGACCCCTTAGCCTTCCCTATATAACTTATATATGTTATATAATTAATAAATACACATAAACATATTATTCCCTATCAGAAAGGTAATTGGATTTCGGGCAGATCCTAACGGTCAAATCATTTAGATAGAGCGAGAGAGTGAGACAGATGGCAAGACCCCTGAGGATTCAGACAGAAGATGCACTCTATCATGTTACCGCTAGAGGAAACGAGAAGAAAGACATTTATATTGATGACCACGACAGATATTTTTTCCTCAAACTGCTGGAGGAAATCGTAGAGAGCTATGAATGGGTTGTATATGCGTTCTGTCTCATGGGCAACCATTACCACCTGCTGGTAAGAACCCCAAATGCAAACCTGTCCAGAGGTATGCGTCAACTGAATGGTGTTTATGCTCAATATTTCAACAAGCGCCATGATCGAGTAGGTCATTTATTCCAAGGAAGGTTTTCCGCTGTTCTGATAAAGGAGGAAGAGGGAGACGAAGAGCGTTTATTGACCGCTGCTCGCTATGTTGTCATGAATCCGGTAAGGGCGGGTTTAACCTCGAGCCCAGAGGATTGGAGATGGTCTTCATACCGCGGTACGGCCGGAATGACCAAACCACCCTCCTTTCTTGATCCTGACCAGATACTCAGTTTTTTCGCTACAAACAGAAAGTCGGCATGCCAGCAGTATATCGCTTTCGTGAGAGGGGGCGGCGTGAAGGAATCGCCGTTTTCCGAAGCAAGGGGAGGAATAGTCATTGGCGGAAAAGAACTCATCGAAATCTCGGCGGCGAGGTTGCTCGGAGAGATAAGCGATGAGGTCCCTAAGAGAGAACGTTTTGCTGATCGGCCATGTCTGGAGGAGATATTCAGGGATAACGAACGAGATATTGGTATCTACAAGGCTTTTCGAAAATATGGATATAAGCTGAAGGACATAGGGGACTTCTTAGGGCTGCATTATTCAGTTATTAGCAGGATTGCAAAAAGGGTCGGTAACGTTTGAGGGGTCAGGTCTTGTTTTTTGCATTGTATAGCTCGTTATCTATAGTAAAGTCCCTGCTAGAAGAGTAGAAGATTGCGATTTTTCTATTCAGATACCAGAGTATGCAAAAAACAAGACCTGACCCCCTTAGGCGCCGAACTTGTTGAGGCGCTGGGCGTTGGCCAGCATGAGGGGCATGAGGTCCACGGCGGAGAAGATGCCCAGGCCGCCGCGGGCGCAGGCGCTCTCCCCGAAGGAATCCACGTAGTCACGCCTCTCCCAGCGTGAGCGCAGCAACAGCGGGGAGGGGTGCCAGCTGTGGCCCTTGAGCAGTGCGGGGGTGGAGTGGTCGCCGGTCACCACCAGCACGTCGGGTTCCAGGTCGATGAGACGCGGCAGCAGCCTGTCCACCTCCTCGATACAGGCGACCTTGGCGTCGAAGTCACCGTCCTCACCCAGGCTGTCGGTGTACTTGTAATGGATGAAGAAATAGTCGTATTCCTCCCAGGCCCCCTGCAAGGCTTCGAGCTGGTTGGAGAAGGAAGGGCCGGTCTCGACGAGCTCCATGCCCACCAGCTCTGCCACGGCGCGGTACATGGGATAGGTAGCCACCGCGCCGGCGCGTATGGAGTAGAGGTCGGTAATGCGGGGGAGATCCGGCAACTTGGCAAATCCCCGGGTGACGATCATGTTGGCGGGGTGCTCGTCCACCAACACCCCGGCAACCTTTTCCAGGTAGGCATTGACCATCGCAGCGGTGCGCTCCGCGGCCTCCCCTCCTCCCGGGAGGGCCTCACAAGGAAGGGGCGCCAGGCCGGTACGCTGGGGGTCGGTGCCTGTCACGTTCTCAGAGAGCCCGGAGCCGTGAAAGACCAGGGCGGCGCGATGCTCCTTCTCGGGCCGGATGTCCGCCTCCACGCCCTCCAGCTGGATACCCGCCAGCTTCTCGCATAGGCGCGCGTTCATGTCTGTCGATATCCTGCCGGCGCGGCGGTCGGTGATGATCCCGCCCTCGACGGTGCAGAAGTTGATGCGCGCAGCCAGGTCCTCCGGACCCAGGTCGATCCCCACGCCCAATGCCGAGAGGACGCCCCTCCCCACCTCGAAGCGCACCGGGTCGTAGCCGAAGAGGGCCATGTGTGCCGGGCCGCTCCCCGGCGTGATGCCCGGGGAGATGGCGTGGATAAGGCCGCATATGGACTCGCAGGCCAGCGCGTCGAGGTTGGGGGTGCGCGCCGTCTCCAGCTCCGTCAGGCCGGTGCCGGGGTTAGGCAGGCCTCCCAACCCATCCAGGACCAGGAGGACCATGCGGGATGGGGAAGAGGTGGAGAGTCCGGATACCAGCTCTATATCGCTCAAGGGGCAACCTCCTCGCTCTCTTGACCACCTTGCCATATCACAGCCGCAGTCGTATCACCTCTCACTTGAAAAGTACCTGCGAGGGTACTAAAAAAGCAAGACCCGATCCTTTGTGGACGCCTGGCCCCGTGTGTCGATTGGACGCCTGACCCCCTAGAGGCCCATGAGGAAGGGGTTTGTACGCTTCTCCCAGCCCACCACCGTGGCGTCCATGTGCCCCGGCAGGATGCGCGTTTCGCTGGGCAGGGTGAAGACCTTCTCCTTTACCGACTGCAGCAGGGTCTCCATGGACCCCCCTGGGAAGTCGGTGCGCCCGATGGAGCCCCGGAAGACCAGGTCCCCGGCGAAGAGCACGCCGTCGGCGAGGAAGCACACGCTGCCGCCGGAGTGTCCCGGCGTGGATAGCACCTTGAACTTCATCCCCGCCAACTCCAGCTCCTGTCCGTCCTCGAGGGGCAGGAACTCCTCCGGGAGGTCCAGCTTGTCCAGTCCCATCATGTTCAGGAGCATGGGGGGGATATACTCCAGCAGCTGCGCGTCCTCGGGATGCATGTAAGAGGGAGCGCCGGTGGCCTCCGCGATCTCGTTCAGGCTGATGAGGTGGTCGGGGTGGCCGTGGGTGAGGAGGATGGCGACCAGCTTGAGGCCGTTCTTCTCCAGGTACTCGAGCACCGCCTCCGCGTTGATACCTGCGTCTATGAGGACCGCCTCTTTGGAGCCCTCGTTCACCGCCAGGTAGGTATTAGCGCCGAATCCATAGTCTGAAAAGGTCACGATATCCAAGTAGAACACCTCTCTTCTATTCGTACGTCTGGAGTGAATTATAAAGCAACGGGAGCGCGCGGCAAAATGAACCGCATCAGGCCGCCTAATGCTATGGAAGCAGCCTGACGATTATTAGTACGATGGAAAACGGGGGTGATAAAGGTCAGTGCCAGAAAGAAGACCGTCGTACTCTATATAGACGATAGCGCGGTAGAGCGCGAGATCGTCCGCCAGCTTTTGGAGGCGGAGGGCTGCGAGGTCATGGCCACGGGCAGCCCGGAGGCCGGGATCAAGCTCGCCTGTAAGAAGATGCCCGATCTCATCCTACTGGACCTGCATATGCCCGGCATGGACGGGTGCGCGGTGGTCGATCGCCTGCGCGAGGTGCCCGCATTGCAGCCGGTACCCGTCGTCGCCTTGAGCGCATCCATCAAGGAGGAGGAGAGGGAAGAGGTGTATGCCAGGTTCGACGGGTTCCTGAAGAAGCCCGTCGACGTGGACGCCTTCCCGGCGGAGGTGCGGGGATTCATCAGCCAGGGCAGGGTAGACGCGACTGTCTCCGGGGACGGGCAGGAGGGGGAAAAGGCTGGCGGGGCCGACCTTCCCGAGGAAGCCCGGGATGCATTGGAGGCGCTGGAGAAGATCCGCGCCACCATGTCACACGACCTGCGCGCCCCCTTAACCGTCATGATCTCCTATGCCAGCACGGTGGGAAGGGAGAAGGTGGGAAACCTGACCGAACGCCAGAGGGAGATGCTGGACCTGGTGGTCGAGCAAGGCTTCGATATGGATGCCCTCATCTCCGAGCTGGTTAAAATAGCCAGGGAAACCCTCGACCGCTACGGTTACTGATGGATCATATCTCCAACCCGACCTCGTACCCTTCCTGGAATGCCTCGCTGGCCTTACGAGCTTCCTTGGCGTCACCCACCACGTAGACCTCCATACCGGCCTCCTTGAGCTCATCGTAAAGCTCCCCCGCGGGGCAGGAGCCGGCGGCGATGATCACCGTGTCCGCGGGTATCTCTTCCTCGGTGCCGTCGACCTCGACGACGACCCGGTCATTCTCGATACGCTTGGCGACGGCGTTCCTGCGCATCTCTATCCCCAGGTGGCGCATGTCCTGCAATATGGTCCAGCGGGTGGATATGCCCACATCGCGGCAGACCTTGTCCAGCATCTCCACCACGGTGACCTTCTTGATGCCGCGGCTGCACAGTTCCTTCAAGGTATCTATATCCTCGGCGTCGTTCATGAACAGATAGAAGAGGGTGTCGCCGGAGATGGTGCCGATGCTCGCCACGTACATCCCCGTCTCTGAGCCCACGGCACCGCCGCCGATGATCACGATGTTCTTGCCCTCGGGGTCCTCCCTGCCGTCCAAGACGTCCCAGGCCATGACCACGTTGGGCCCGTCGATGCCCGGGATAGGGGGGACGGCCTGGCGGGCTCCGGTGGCAACCACCACGGCGTCGTAACCCTCCTCTGTGAGCAGGTCCGCGGTGGCCTCGGTCTCCAGTCGCAGCTCAACACCGGCGTCGTCCAACTGGACGTCCAGGTCCTCGACGGCGGTCCAGAACTCCTCACGGCCCGGGGGGATGGCCGCCAGGTTGAGCTGTCCGCCAAGCACGTCGCTCTTCTCGAACAAGGTCACCTGGTGGCCGCGCTCCACCGCGGTCAGGGCAGCCTTCATGCCGGCAGGGCCCCCGCCTACAACCGCGATACGCCTGGGGGCCGCCGCTTTTTTCGTCTTGAACTCCAACTCCCTGCCGGCACGGGGATTGACGGTGCAGGTCACCGGCTGCAGGTAGAAGATATGGTCGAAGCAACCCTGGTTGCAGCCGATGCAGTGGGTGATCACCTCGTACCTCCCCTCGTAGGCTTTCTCTGCCAGGTAGGGGTCGGCGATAAGGGCCCGGGCCATGGTCACCAGGTCAGCCATGCCCATGCGCAGGATCTCGTCGGCGACGAAGACGTCGTTGATGCGGTTGGAGGCGATGACCGGGATGCCCACCTTTTGCTTCACCCCGGCCGCGAGGTAGGCCAGGCCGGCGCGCGGCACCGACATGGGAAGCTGGGGGACCCTGGTCTCGTGCCATCCGCCGGTGACGTTGATCACGTTCACGCTATGTTTTTCCAGTTCTGCGGAGAACAAGGACCATTCCTTGTTGGTGTTGCCCCCCTCCATGTAATCGTGGCCGTCGATGCGAAAACTGATGGGGAAGCCGGGGCCCACCGCCTCACGCACGGCGTCGGCCACCTCCAGGCCGAAACGCATGCGGTTCTCGAGGGGCCCGCCGTACTCGTCGCTGCGCAGGTTGACGGTGGGGGAGAGGAACTGGGGGATGAGGTAACCGGTGCATGCCAGCACCTCCACCATATCGTATTCCGCCTCCTTCACCCGCCGCGCGGCCTCGGCGTAATCACGGATGGTCCCCTGGATGTCGTCTGCGGTCATCTCCCGCGGCTCCTCGTTGGTGAAGCGGGAGCGGACGGCGGAGGGAGCTACGGCCTGCCTGCCCTCCATGGCGATGGAGTGGGAGTAGCGACCGGAGTGGTAGAGCTGGCAGGCGGCTGCCGCGCCGTGTTTCTTTATGGTGTCCGCCAGGATGGCCTGGCCTTCGATGCAGGAATCGTCGCGCATGTCCAGCAGCCACATAGCCCCGGAGACGTCGTTTATATTGCATCCCCCTACGATGATCAGGCCGGTGCCCCCGCGCGCCCTCTCCTCGTAGAACGCGACGATGCGGTCGTTCACCCTGCCGTCCGGGGTGTAGTTCAGATGCATCGCGGTCATCACGATGCGGTTGCGCAGTTCCAGGTCCTCGATCTTCAGGGGGGTAAAGAGCTTCTTAAACAACGCCATCAACTCCTGGTTCAAGTCCGCGTTTTCGATCTATCAACAGGTCATTGCCGGAAAAGAGTTGTGTTATAGTATATCAGAAAACCGGCTCCCGCCAGGTACGTAAAAATCGAGGTGATACATGGTGTTCGGCGTGTTCTCAGGCAGGATTTCGGACAAGGTCGAGCTGGCCGAGATGGAGGTGTCGGAGAGCAAGGTCATGGGTTTGCGGGAGGCGGTCGCCTCCCTCATCAGACCGGGTATGCACTTCCATATCGGCCACGCCTACATGCGCCCCAACGCAGCCCTCTACGAGATATGCCGCGGCTTCTGGGGCAAGGATCCCGGGTTCACCATCTCCTCCCTGGGGTTCATCGCCAACATGGTGCTCTTCGTCTACGGCGGACTGACCCGCAAGATCATCGCCACCTTCTGCGGGGACTCCTACCCCTTCCCGGGGCCCAACCGCATCTACCAGGAAGCCTTCCGTGACGGACGGCTCCAGATCGAGAACTGGACGGTGTTGACCCTCCCCCAGCGGCTGTTGGCCGGGGCGCTGGGGGTGGAGTGGATGCCCACCCACTCCATAATAGGGAGCTCGATGCAGGAGGAGAACGCACGTGACTTCTGCGTGGTGGAGACCCCCGACGGCGGCCGGGTGGGCATGGTCCGGGCTCTGCGCCCCGACCTCACCCTCATCCATGCCTGGGCCGCCGACAAGGCCGGCAACGTCCTGCTCGCCCCTCCCTACGCGGAGAACGTGCACGCCGTATTCGCCGCGAAAGAGGGAGCGCTGGTCACGGTGGAGAAGGTGGTGGATACGTCGTTCCTGCGCCGCTATTCCCATTTCGTGAAGATCCCGGGCTACCTCGTGAAAGCGGTCTGCCCGGCTCCCATGGGCGTCCACCCCTCCGGGGCCTCCAACCAGGGCATGAAGGAGTTTGACGCCTACGCCGAGGATGAGGAGTTTATGCTCGAGCTGCGGGAAGCCTGCAAAGACAACGCGGCCATGGAGGCCTGGGTGCAGGAATGGCTCCTGGGCGTGGAGGACCACGACCAGTACATGCGCAAGGTCGGGTTCGAGAAGATATGGTTCCTCAAGGGACGATCGGCGGCGGATTCCTGGAGATCGGAGATGGCCACGCGTGCTGCCGTTATCAAACAGGACCTCGATTACAACGGGACCGAGATGATGGTCATCGAGGCTGCGCGGCTGCTCAAGGAGCGCATCCAGGCCAACGGTTACCGCACCATCCTGGCTGGCATCGGGGCTTCCAACCTCGCGGCCTGGAAAGCCTGGTACGACCTGCGCAGGGAGGATCACCAGGTGGACCTCATGGCCGAGGTGGGGTTCTTCGGCTACACGCCGAGGCCATGCGATCCCTTTGTCTTCAACTTCCGCAACATGCACACCTGCACCATGCTCACGGATGTCCTCACCGTCCTGGGTTCCATGGTGGGTGCGGAGAGCAGCCGCGCCATAGGCGTCCTGGGCGCCGGGCAGGTGGACCGCTACGGGAACATCAACTCCACCAAGGTGCCCGAGAACAACCTGTTTCTCGTGGGCTCCGGGGGCGCCTGCGACGTAGCGCTGGGTGCGAGGGAGATGCTGGTCACGGTGACCCAGGACAAGCTGCGTACACCTGAGATGGTCTCCTACATCACCGCCCCGGGACAGAGGGTGCTGACCCTGGTGACCACGATGGGAGTCTTCGAGAAGCCGGCCGGCGAGCAGGAGTTCGTCCTCACGGCCTATTTTCCTGGGGCAGGCGCGGACGAGGCGGAAGCGGTGGAGAGCATAAGTTCACAATGCGGCTGGGAGCTGCGCATGGCACGCAAGCTGCGGCGGGTGGAGCCGCCGGGGCGCGACGAGCTCTATGACGTGAGGATATTCGACCCGAGAGGGTATTTTTTGCAGTAGATGGGGGTCAGGGCAGCGAAGGTCGACCTGCCATCGACTCCCATGTTGTATGTAATGGGATATGGGGCCAGGTCTTGGCATGCTGACCCCTGGCTTGATATGTGATGGGAGATAGGTTCAGGTCTTGGCAGTTAGCCCCTACGGGGCAAAACGCAACACCTGACCCTAACCTCCGCCGATGGGAGTCAGGTTGAGGTTGATGTTCTCTATCAACTCCGCAACCGTGACTTTCAACGGATCGATCGAGTTGTTCTTCACATAGCAAGTCACCAGGTAGAGAAGAAACTCCATCTCCGGTGTCTCCATGTGCGCCACCTCCTTTCTAAGAGGTATCTCCTACCTATCATTCTCCCCTGCAGCATTCTTTTTAAGCGGCCTGCGGCTACTTGTGACCTGTGGCCAGTTGTGCCAGATAAAGCCCCCACCACCAAAGGGATAATAAGTACATCGTAACCCGGGGGTGCATCCTTTAACGTGGGGTCAGGCGACCAGATCGAAGATGCGTACGGCCAGGTCCATTATCTCGTCGGCCGCCTCCACCTTCTCCCGCCATCTCGCGGGGATGGAGCCCAGGCCGTTGTAGGCACCGCTTATCGCACCCGCCACTGCGCCGGTGGTGTCCGCATCCAGCCCGCCTCCCACCGCGCGCGCGACCGTCTCCTCGAAATCGTGGGGAGTGCGCAGGAAACAGAAAAAAGCGCTGGCTACCGTCTCGGCCACGTAGCCGCTGGTCCCCAATCGCGCCAGGGCTTCCTCCACCTCCATGCCCGTATCCAGGAAACGAGCCGCCAGCTGCAAACGTTCCGCCGTCTCGCAGGGGGCGATGAACCCTACCGTATCGGAGATGAGAGAGCCGGGCTCGAGGTCTCCCCGGGTTGCCCTGGCCACGGCATAGGCGACTGCCTGGCTGCCCGCCACCGCCTCAGGGTTGTCGTGGGTGATCGCTGCGGCTGCCCGGGAGTCCTCCCGCAGCCTGTCCAGGTCGCGGCAATCCAGCAGCCCGATGGGGGCGATGCGCATGGCGGCACCGTTCCCGGCCGCCATCTCGCCCTGCATACCGCTCTGCAGCGGCGAGACCCCTTCCTGCAAACGCTGGATGGATTCGTAGGTGGCTCTCCCGATGCCCCTCCAGTCGTTGGACTCGAACCAGGAGATAAACTCTCCGGCAGTGTCCTCGATATCGAAGCGGCCGGTCCTGGCGATGCTGCGGGCGTGACAGAGCATCATCTTGGTGTCGTCGGTCCATTGCCCGGCATGTAAAAGGCGCCACGGGGCGTCCATAAAATCGCGCACCCTCCCCACCCGGTCCCGTATGGCCGAGGCGCGCATCCCCTCCACCGGCATACCCAGCGCGTCACCTATGGCCAGGCCCAGGAGCGAACCCTGGAATCGTACCAGCTCCCGGCCTTTTTCATCACCCATTCAGCTCACCTCTTCACGCTCGCCGATACTTCGATTATAGGTTAATATATTCAAGGGTTTACGTCATGCCGGCTCATAAAGAGGGAATCATGCTTGATCCGCTGGACCTCGGGACCACAATCGGAGAAGGGATGACGCCGGGTAAACGGCAGGTGCGCCTCTTCAGCCTGCGGGGCGACCATTACGAGATGGGTTACCAGCAGGGCCTCCAGATGAGGGAAGCCATACACCATCTCTCCGCTAACCTCCACCAGGTGGAGGCCTTCCAGGCGGAAAAGCCCGCCCTGCTCCCCTTCAAGGTCTTTTTGAGCATGGCGATGCGCCGGGCGGTGGGGGAGATGTGGAGTGATGTCTCTGAAAACTGCCCCCGCCAGAAAACGCGCATGGAGGGTATCGCCAGGGGGGCGGACATCGACGAATCCATGCTCTTCCTGGCCCTGGCCGGTGAGCTTATCCTGGCGCAGACCGACTATCGCCTCGGCGCCTGTACCGCCACCGCGGTGGACGCGGAACGGAGCGCCCTGGGGGAGCCGATGGTCATCAAGAACTTCGACTACCCCGAGTCCTTCCAGCCTTACTACGTGACCCGCTTCTGCCAGCCGGCGGATACCGCTTCCACCCTGGACGTGACCGTCGCTCCCCTGGCCGGGTCCCACGACGGCATCAACGAGCATGGGCTGTGTATCAGTTACAACTACGGCTACGGCACGGACATGCCCAACGTCAACGTGCCGATAACCCTGCTGGTCCAGGAGGCGCTGGAAAATTGTGCTAACACGAGGGAAGCCATAGATTTCCTGGGTGCGGGCAAGAGGTCGGGCGGGGCCATCCTGCTGGTGGCCGACGCGTCCGGCGATATGGTGACCGTGGAGCTGTCCTCCAACTTCAGTGGAGTGCGTGAACCTGACCAAGGCATCATCATCAATACCAACCACTATAAATGCCGCGAGATGGCCTCCTACGACATCCCCCGCAATGCTTACTACACCAACAAGAACGTGAAAGCGCTGCGGGGTATACGGGTGCACGAGTCCAGCGAGCTCCGTTACAGCAGGGCCGAGCAGCTGCTCACCGACATGGAATCGATCAGCATGAAAGACCTCCTTAGCGTTTTCTGTGACCATGGAGAGAGCGGCCGCGGTGATAACAACACCATCTGTCGTCACGGACCGTATTTCTCGACCACCTGTTCCATCATCATGCTGCCGTACAGCAGGCGTCTGCTGGTCACCTATGGCAATCCCTGCGACTCGGTCTTCACCGACTTCCCCGATCCCTTCAAGCGGGAAGAGAGCGAAGAGGCGCCGGACGAGGGTGAGGTCGGGGGGCCCGCGGATCCTGAGGTACCGCCGCTCCCGGAAGAATGAGTCTCAATGGCCTTTAACCGCGTGGGTCAGGTATCTTCCGTCCGATCGGCCAGCCCTTCCGCCTCCAGGAAATCCAGCACCACCGTGTTGAAGAGTTCCGGACGTTCGTAGGGCGGACAATGGGCACAGGCGGTCAGGATGGTCATATAGGGGTGGGGAAGGAGGGCTCGCTGGCGCAGCGCCTCCCTGGGGTTGACGCTCCTGTCCTTGTCGCCGAAGACGATGAGGGTGGGTTGACCGATGCGGCGCAGGTCGTCCGCCAGGTCCATCTTACGCACCAGGCGCGTTGATCCGCTGATGGCCCGCTTGGTCGCGAGCGCGTTCGCCTTGACGTTGGTATGCACGAAATCCAGGTCCTGGTACTCGGGCTGGTAGAGGCCGCGGTAGAACATCCATTTCAGCACGTCTTCGTTGCGCATGCGGTAGGTGAGGGAGAGAAAACATTCCGCGCCGGGCATGAGGGCCCGCAGCCCCATGCTCACCGTGCGGGTGGGGGTGGATACCAGGATCAGCCTGCGCACCTTCTCCGGGAAAAGGACGGTATAACGGATGGACAAACATCCTCCCATGGAGTGGCCCAGGAGGTGGAAGGAGGGCAGGCGGAGCGCGTCCCTGAAGGCCTCCAGGAAGCAGGCCATGCCGTCCAAGGTGTAGGGGAACGCGTTCTCCTCCGATTCACCGAATCCGGGCAAGTCCAGGGCGATGGCTCGGAAACGCGGGGCGAGCGCCTTGAGGTTCAGCAGCCACTGTTTGCGCGAGCTGCCCCAACCGTGCAGGAGGATGACCGGCTCACCCTTCCCCCTTTCCTCGTAGGCGACCTTGGCGCCATCCAAGGTGAGAGCAGGCATCCATCACCTCCGTTCTGTGGCGGGGCGGCCGGACCTCACCGGGATGCCGGCCCTTCCATGACCCCGCAGTATCGTTATTGCCAAAATGATAGAGCAAAACGCCGTGCGAACGATAATCCCGTCCGGGAGACGGGTGGGTGCCACGCTTGCCGCTGGTCATGCGAGGCAGCCCTATGCGATCGCAAACCGCCATGCCGGTAGCGACCGGGCCCACTTATACCTCGCCGGCCCTGGCATCCTCGAGCAGTCCGGGCTTGAGAAGGATCACCACTCCCCAGAAAAGGCAGATGAGCGCTCCGATGGACATGGCCCTGGACATCCCGGCCGCGGTCGCGATGAGACCCAGCAGCGCTCCCCCCACCGGAAAAGCGCCCACCAGCATAAAGACATAGATGCTCATCACCCTGCCGCGCACCCTCGGGTCCGTCTTGAGCTGAAGCGTGGTGTTGATCGAGGTCATGGTGACCAGGAAAGAGAGCCCGGTACAGAATATGAGGGACAGGCTGAGCCAGAAGGTGACAGACCAGCTGTAGGCCAGCAGGCTCAACGAGATGCCCAGGATGCCCCCTTTGATGAGCGTGATCTCATCGAAGCTCCGGTGAAGACGGGTGACCAGGGGAGCCCCCGCCACGGCGCCGAGGCCGGACGCCGCGAAGAGCGCGGATACCCCTAGGTTCCCCTGCTTCAGGATGTCCTTCCCGAATACGGGCACGAAGACGATGTAAGGGAGTCCGAAGGCATTGATCATCCCGAAAGTGATGAGGAGGTTGCGGATGAGCCGGCGTTTGAACGAGTAATATATGCCGCCGGACATGGTCCTGAAGGAGAAGGTGGAGCCGGCAGGTCTTTCCACCATCCTGGGGAGGGATATGGCGAGCAGGGCCACGATGAAAGGGAAGAAGCTGATGCTGTTCACGAAGAAGCAGGCGGAATAGGATACCAGGGCTATGATGGCCCCGGCCAGCATGGGTCCCAGGAAGCGCGCCAGGTTCCAGGAGGCGGCGTTGAGCGATACGGCGTTGAGCAGGTCCTCGCGCGGCACCAGCTCGGGCACGATGGCCAGCCAGGCGGGGAAATTGAAGGCGATCCCCACCCCCATCAGGAAGACGGACATGGAGAGGCCCGCAAGCCCCCCAACCCCCGCCAGCACCAGTACCGCAAGGGCCAGGGCGCCGGCCGCCATGATCGCCTGGGATACCATCAGGATGCGCTTCCTGTTCCCCGCGTCTGCGAGGGAGCCCGCGGGGAGGAAGAGGAGTATGGTAGGCGCGTAGCTGAAGAAATTTATGAGCCCCAGCCAGGCAGGCGACCGGTAGACCTCGTGCACGTAGAGGCCAAGGGCCACATTGTGCACCCAGGTGCCGACGTTGGAGACAAAGGCCCATGTCCACAGCAACCTGAAATCGCGGTGGGTAAGTGCCGGAAAATAACCCTTTACGATACCTCGGCGCACGGCCCGCTCCCTCCGCATAGGATGTGGCATCAGTAAGTCGTTAGATCAACGGACTAATCGCTATGTAAGTTATCAGAAAAGGCCGCCGCGCGCATGTCCGACCCGCAAGAGCCGCTATGGCAACGGTTCGGGCGTCCTATAATGAGAGAACAGGCTGTGGAACTGGTGAGCGAGATTATGGAGGAGTCATGAATCGATCAAGCGGTAGCGAATGCGAGCCGGAGGACCGCGGCCCCTTCGGGCTTTCCCGCAACGTATACATACTGGGCATAGTGAGCTTTTTCAACGACCTCTCCAGCGAGATGGTCTATCCCCTGTTCCCGACGTTCATCACCGAGTTCCTGGGAGCGGGAGTGTGGTTTCTCGGGCTTGTTGAAGGACTCGCCGATTCCATCGCCAGCCTGCTGAACCTGTTGTCGGGATGGATCTCCGACCATGTCCGCCGCAGGAAGGGACTGGTCGTGGGGGGGTATTCTTTCTCGGGGCTTTCCCGGGGCACCCTGGCCCTGGTGACCGCGCCCTGGCAGGCGGCGGTGGCATGGTTCTGCAATCGCGTCGGGAAGGGTATCCGCACCGCTCCACGCGACGCGCTCATCGCTGATTCCTGCGACGCCGGGGAGAGAGGCCGGTCCTTTGGGTATCATCGTGCCATGGACCACACCGGCGCCCTCTTTGGGGCGGCGTTGGCCTCCATCCTCATCGCCGCCCTCTCCCTGGGTTACCGGGCCATCTTCGCCCTCGCTTTTATCCCCATCGCCATCGGGATCGTCCTGCTCTTGTGGGGGGTAAAGGAAAGAGGTATGCCGCGGCGTGAGGATAGATA
>Ga0315277_10002626_pt1 | contig 24951 bp, 22 predicted proteins | sample YL17G05_15_MG_FD_203695 | JGI IMG/M metagenome (GOLD analysis project Ga0315277, IMG submission 203695) | Sediment microbial communities from Yellowstone Lake, YNP, Wyoming, USA - YL17G05_15 | ecosystem: Environmental > Aquatic > Freshwater > Lake > Sediment | place: USA: Wyoming | collected... | reverse complement strand
GCCGCATCGGGACGATGCGGCGCAAGGATGTCTGGATGCGGTGTCTGATCATGAACATCCTAGTGGTGACAGGCGAGGAAGTGGAGAGGGAGCTGAAGATGGCCGGCTAATTATGTGTCACAGCAGGTTAGGGGAAAAAGGATTTAGAGTAGCAACTCAATCAAACGACACATGGCACTCTCCGAATGTTCTCTGGAGATGCTCCAGTATCTCAAACTCAAATCCGTTAGCGAGCTCTTCGAAGACATCCCGAAAGAAGTCCGGATAGATGGACTGCGCTTGCCCGACGGGCTTTCAGAACTCGAACTCAAGCGGGATCTTGAAGCGTTGATGTCGAGAAACACACCAGCGTCCTCGCAACCGACCTTCTTGGGTGCGGGAGTCTATCATCATTTCATTCCCGCGGCTGTCCGAGCTATAGTGTCCCGTTCCGAGTTCTCGACATCGTACACGCCCTACCAGCCTGAGATAAGCCAGGGGATGCTCCAGTCTCTGTTCGAGTACCAGTCGTTCATGGCAGAGCTCACAGGCATGGATGTCGTCAACTCCAGTATGTACGATTCCTCGACCGCGCTTGGCGAGGCAGTGCTCATGAGCCATAGGATTTCCGGAGGGAGCAGGTTCCTCGTCAGCAGGGCAACGAGTCCGGAGAAGAAGCTCGTGGCGAAGACCTATGCCAGAGGCGCTGACATTGCAGTTGATGAGGTCGACTACGACCCGACAACGGGACTTGTCGACCTGTCCGATCTCAAGATCAAGATGAAGGATGATGTGTCGGGATTCTACTTCGAAAACCCAAACTTCTTCGGACCCATTGAATCCCAGGCAGAAGAGATCCGAGCCGTAGTCGGCAGCAAGACGCTCGTCGCTGGCGTCAACCCAATGTCACTTGCGCTTCTGAAGCCGCCGGGAGAGATGGGTGCGGACATCGTGATAGGCGATGCGCAGGTCTTCGGCACGCCGATGAGTCTGGGCGGACCGATGATAGGCATCTTCGGCTGCAAGTCTGAGCACGTCAGGAAGATGCCTGGCAGGCTCATCGGGATGACATTGGACATCGAAGGAAGGAGAGCCTACTGCATGACTCTCCAGACGAGAGAGCAGCACATCCGAAGGAGCAAAGCGACATCCAACATCTGCACCAACGAGGCGCTTCTTGCCCTTGCGGCAGCGGCATACCTGGCATTGGTCGGGCGAAGCGGATTGCGCAAGATTGCAGCCAAGAACGTAGAGAACATGCACGCTCTCTCCAAACGGATCAACGAAACCAAAGGCTTCAGAGCCCCTCACTTCAAATCCGCACACTTCAACGAGTTCGTTGTGTCATCAGACACCGACCCGGAAAAGATACAAAGGGAACTCCTGGCCAGGGGTGTGCACGGCGGGCTCGTGCTAAACAAGATGTTCCCTGAACTCAAGCACGCGAGCCTCTATGCGACCACAGAGATGCACACGAAGACCGATCACGACAAACTCGTCACTGCGTTGGAGGCCATCAGATGACTTACCATCAGGCTGTTCACGAAGTTCCGATCCTTTTCGAGAATTGCGAGAAGCCATCTGAGGAGAGTGGATTCGATCCGACCGTAGGCGGTCTGCTTCCTCATGCGGTCTTGAGGAGAGAGCTGATGATTCCTGACCTGCCAGAGAGAGATGTAGTCAAACACTTCGTGAACTTGTCTCAGATGAATTTCGGCGTCGACAATGGCCTCTATCCGCTCGGCTCATGCACGATGAAGTACAATCCGAAGATCTGTGACGAGATCGTCTCATGGAACACAGTCGCCGACCTCCACCCGCTGCAGGACCCGTCGACGATACAGGGCGCCCTGAGGCTAATGCACGAGCTCGAGAAGATGCTGTGCGAGATAGGCGGCGTGGATGCAGTCACGCTGCAGCCCGCTGCGGGCGCCCATGGAGAGTACACTGGCATTCATCTCGTGAAGGCCTATCACGAAGCCAACGGCGAGACAAGAAGAGAAGTCATCCTACCCGACACCGCACACGGCACCAATCCTGCGAGCGCTGCAATGGTGGGATACGATGTGCTCGATTTGCCATCCAAAGACGGCTGTGTCGACGTCGAGGCACTCAAATCATCCGTCTCCAAGGATACCGCTGCGTTCATGCTTACAAATCCCAACACTCTTGGACTGTTCGAGAAGAACGTCAGAGAGATCGCAGGTATACTGCACGATGCTGGCGCATTGTTGTACTACGATGGCGCAAACCTCAACGCGATCATGGGCAAGACCTCGCCTGGCAAGATGGACTTCGACATAGTCCACTTCAACCTCCACAAGACGTTTGCGACCCCTCACGGCGGAGGCGGCCCTGGAGCGGGTCCGGTTGGCGTCATGAAGAAACTCGAAGAGTTTCTTCCGATCCCGCGGATAGTTGAGAGCAAAGGCGTCTACACCCTCGACAGCAACAGGCCTAGAAGCATCGGCAAGGTGCGGGCTTTCTTCGGCAATTACGCTGTACTCGTGAGGGCGTACGCCTACATCCGGATGCAAGGCGGCAAAGGCCTTGTCTCAGTCTCCGAGAACGCTGTCCTCAACTCGAACTACCTCAAGGAAAGGTTGAAGGACGACTTTGAACTCCCATTCGACAACCTCAGGAAACACGAGTTTGTCCTGAGCGGAAGACCGCTGAAGAAGAACGGACTGAGGACGATTGACTTCGCCAAGCGACTCCTGGACTACGGATTCCATGCGCCCACGATCTACTTCCCGCTAATCGTGGACGAAGCGATAATGATCGAGCCGACGGAAACGGAATCGAGGCAGACTCTGGATTTGTTCGTAGATGCCTGCAAATCGATCCTCAAGGAGGATCCTGAACTCCTGCACACCGCCCCACATAACACGGCACGCCGCAGACTCGATGAAGCCAAAGCGGCCAGGGACATGATCTTCAGCTGGCGGACATACGAGAAGAAACAGGAATCTAGTCGCGCTTGAACCGAGCGCAGATGAGAGTCCTAGAGCCGGTCACCCCAGAGATTGTCCGGACTCTGCCGAGGACCTCGTCGCAAAGGACATCGTAGTCCTTCGTTTCCATCCGTGCGATAAGGTCGAACTGACCGAAGAGTTGATGAACTTCTGACAACCCTGGGAGCTTGCGCATCTGCTCGAGCACGTAGCCCTCCTTTCCCGTTGCAGTGGTTATCAGCACATAAGCGACTACCAGAGGTACCACCTGAATTGCCCCGTAAAGTGCTTGTGCGTACTTATACTCTACCCGCAGGGCCAGGTTAAAATCCAACGCAAATCATTATTTAAGCTCATTGGACAATCTTAGCCGGGAAGCCATGAGCGGTTTCGTGGTCTTGGAAGGCATAGACGGGTGCGGCAAATCCTCGGTCGCGAGACTGGTCGCGAAGAAGCTCGGGACAAAGGCAGTGCTGACGAGGGAACCGACCGACTCATGGATAGGTCGGGCAGTTCGAATGGGGGACGAACACAAGGTCAGCCCCTACACCGACGCCCTTCTATTCATGGCGGATCGCGCTCAGCACACAGAAGAGATATCGCGTCTACTGGCGAGGCGAAAGACCGTGATCTGCGACAGGTACTATCACTCCACGGTCGCCTACCAAACAGCCTATCTAGATGACGTCTTCGAGGGAGACGCCTTCAAATGGCTACTCGACACGAACCTCAAGATCTCGATCCACCCCGACCTGACTGTGTTCCTTGTCATACCGCCTGAGCTAGGGTTGAGGCGCATAAAAGGCAGATCGAAGCTCTCCCGGTTCGAGCGTCTGGCTTTCCTGAAACAAGTGCACAAGAACTACTTACGCCTGGCACGGCTCGATCCGACCATAGTGAAACTGGACGGGACGAAGGACCTTGAGTCAGTCGTCGGGGAAGTGCTAAAGCTCATCAAGGAGAGGAAGGTTTAAGGAGTCGTTCAGACTCACAAGTGGTGTTATGCATCCAGCAGATCACCTAAGAGGCTCCAAAAGCGACAAACTGAAAGGGCGGAAGATCGTCCTCGGCGTTACTGGCAGCATTGCCGCCATCGAGACTGTGAAGCTGTGCAGGGAGCTCATCAGGAATGGCGCGGAGGTCCGCGTCGTGATGTCGAAGGATGCTCAGATGATCGTGCATCCATGGGCACTCGAATTCGCATCTGGCAGAGAGGTCATCACCTGCATCGACGGAGGGGTCCAGCACGTGTCACTCTGCGGAGATGTCCCGGACAAGGCAGACCTTCTGCTGATCGCGCCTGCGACAGCGAACACCATATCCAAGATGGCCTGCGGGATTGACGACACTCCAGTGACCACTATGGCGACAACCGCGATTGGAACGGGAATACCAGTTATCGTGGCGCCAGCGATGCACTACTCGATGATCACCCACAAGATTGTGCTCGAGAACATCAAGAAGCTTGAGAAGCTCGGGGTGGGATTCCTCAGCCCCAAGGTAGAGGAATCGAAGGCCAAGATGCCCTCGATCGACTACATCGTCTCCATGGTAATCGCAGCAATTGGCAAACGGGATTTGCTGGGACGCAAAGTCCTGGTCATTGCGGGATCGACCGAGGAGCCAATCGACGACATCAGAGTGGTGACCAATAGAAGCTCTGGCGAGACCGGGGTCGAACTGGCCAGAGCCGCGCATGAGAGAGGCGCGACTGTCGAGCTTTGGGCGGGTAGAGCGGAAGCCGAACTGCCAGAGCATATCAGCCACAAGAGGTTCTCTTCATTCAACGATCTGTCAAGAATGGTCAGAGGTAGGAGGTTCGACATTGTTTTCTTCCCAGCGGCCGTTTCGGACTACTCGCCCAAGAAATTCGAGGGGAAGATACCGTCCGACAAAGCGAGAATCAGCCTCGAATTGAGAAGGAACCCGAAACTCATCGACCACCTGAAGGCAAGGCTGGTCGTGGGGTTCAAAGCTCACGCGAGGATAAGCGACGAGGAGCTGGTCAGAGAATCGTTGATGCTGATCAAGCGGACGAGGTGTGCACTTGTCGTCGCCAACAAGATCGAACATGTGAAGCCAGGGAAGACGCGCGTCATCCTCGTCGAAAGGAACGGGGACACTGAAGATCTCGAAGGCACGAAGCATCAGGTCGCCGACAAGATTCTGGACAGGGTTGTAAGGATGATGTGATGAACGCCAAGGCGTTCTGTCCAGGCCATGTCACTGGTTTCTTCCAAATCTGCGAGACCAAGAACATTCTCTCGACAGGATCTAGAGGGGCAGGCCTCTGCTTGACGAGTGGCGCAGTATCGTCCGTCAGCGTCGAAGAGGCTCACAGGCAGAGCGTCTTGACCTTCCTGGACGGGAAGATGACCACTGCCGAGGTCACCAGGGTTGCCATCAGGCGCATGATAGGCAGTGAGAAAGTGAGAGTCACTGTCAAGACTGCCCTCCAGCTTCCTCAGAGCCAGGGATTCGGGATGAGCGCTGCGGGTGCGCTGTCTGCCTCGACCGCGCTGGCCGATCTACTCGGAAGGACCAGACGTGAGGCTTTTGAGGCTGCGCATATCGCAGAGATTCAGTGCCGATCGGGATTGGGGGACGTTTCTGCGATCTGGAGAGGCGGGATCACGATCAGGAGGAAGGCCGGCCTTCCGCCGATTGGGGAGGTTCTGCGCATCAAGGGAACGCCTGAGGTGACGCTCGCTGTGATCGGAAAGAAGTTGCCGACAAAGAAAGTGCTCGTTGATCCCGCAAAACGAAAGGCAATAAACAGTAGCGGTTCGAGGAAAGTCGACGAACTCCTCCAGGAGCCAACCCTCGAGAAGTTGATGGAACTGTCCGCATTGTTCGCGCTAGAGTCTGGCATGGCGTCTAGAAGAATCATCGATGCAATGAACGCGGCATCGAAGCTGGGGATTGCGAGCATGGCCATGCTGGGGAATTCTGTCTTTGCCATAGGTGATTCTGCAGGCCAGGCAAAGGTATTGAAGGGATACGGGGAGGTCTGGACTTGCAGAGTCAGCACCGAGGGTCCGAGGGTGCTCTAGGACCCCTCAGGCATCTGCTCACTCATGGAGCGTGAAGAGTCTGTCGTCGCCGCCAACGTCAAACAGGCCGATCCTAGCTCCGCTGTCCAGCCATCCGTGTGCATAGTTGATGCATGCGAAGGCGTTTACCAGATCGCCCTTGGCAGTGAAATCCTTGGCATCCTCGAAGTACGCTCTGGCCATCTTCATGAAATCATCGGCCAGCTTCCTGTTGAAGGACTTCTCCGGAGCGGCTATCTTGGCCTTGTCGAGCGCATCTGAAGTCAACCTGATGTAGCGCTCAACCCGCTCTTCTGAAATCATTACACCTTTCGCGGACATCGTTCCTATCCTTTCGAAGGGATGACCTCGATGCTCTCTCCGCCGTGCTTCGACTCCCTCGGCCTGATCTCGACCAGCAGCGGCATAGAAACGCCTCCTCCGGTGATGATCGCACTTCCGATTGGGAGCCTCTGGATCTCGTCTTCCATGCCCTCAGTGAGACCCTCTATCGAGGCGGATATCGCGGTCAGATCGTTCGGGTTCGTCACCTTCAGGATGATCTGTGTATTGCACTGGCTAAGGACGTTCTTGTCGATCTTAGCAGCCCTCTGGGTGATGACCATAAGACCCAGACCGAACTTCCTGCCTTCGGACGCGATCGTCCTGAATACCTTGGAGCAGGCGACCTGCCCCTGCTGCGGACAGAAATTGTGGGCCTCCTCCACCACGAGCATCATGGGGGGTATCTTGTCCACCTTCCTGAGCTCGAACAGAGCGTTGCCGATTCTGTTGATTATGAGTTGCTGGATATCAGGCGGTGTGCCACGGAGATTGATAATCGTGCACTTGCCTTTCTGCAGAAGTTCATCGATCTTCGTGCCCTGTTCGGCGAAGATATCGATCTCGTTCAGGTACTCGAGTTCGCTGACCAAGACGCCGCTGGATGCTTCTCCGCTCTGCTCGAGAACCGCGATTATGTCGTTTATCGTGTAGCTGCCTTTGGTCTCCTTCAGGATGTCGATGGCCTTTCGCAGCATCGTCAGGAAGTTCCGCACATTCTTTATGTTCGTGAGCCCGAGGATCTCCCTCGCGTCAAGGTTGTGGAGAGTGAACTTGAGTGGCTTCGCACCCTTGTTTATGGCTGGATCGGTCGCGTACTCAAGTATTCTGTCGTCATAGCCCTTCGGCGTCACGCCGAAGTCCCGTGTTGTCTTCTTGACGGTCCCCTTGTGCTTCATGCTGGAGTACTCGCCATGTGGGTCAACTACGCACACGGTCACGTTGTGCTTCATCAGTTCTTCGATTATTGCGCCAGAACAGTACGATTTGCCGCCCCCGGTCTTGCTCAGGATACACACGTGCTTCTGAACCATCACATTGATGTCGAGCTCGATGCGAACGTTGTGGCCTGAGAGGAGGCCGATGTACGCCCCGGCCTCGTTGTTCTCCTTTATGCCTATGACGCTCTTGATGAGCTCCTCCTTCGCTCTGTACACAATGGAGCCAGCCTTCAAAGGCGTCCGAGGAACCTGCAAGAGATTCCTGTCGTCTCTGTAGCCTATCACCGAAATCGCAGCTGCCTGCTTCTCCTCTATAACGACTGGGGTGCCATCCTTCATTCCCACTGCGCCGTCTATGGTCAGGTTGGTCTTGTTCTCGACCTCGGACACCTGCCCAAGGACCCATCCATCGAGATCGTGCTTGACTTGGACATACTCCATCTTCTCTAGAGGGTTCGTCACACCGCAGTTGAAATTCAGGGTTCCGACATTCCCGTAGACTATCGCCACAGGTTCGAGCCCGTCCGGCTGGTTCCTCAGAATCAGACCTCGGCGCTTCGCCTCTGGAGGGCCGCGAACTCCTGCTGGAGCAGGGGTCCCCGATAGCACCTGCTGAGAGGGGTAGGACTGGCCAATGCTCTCGTTCAACTGCATCCCATCCGACTATGCAATATAACACGATAGATTATATTAATGCTTTCGCCAGGAGCACAGACCTGCGCTCAAGTTATAAGAGAAGGGACTACATTCCCCGCTCAGGATATCATGTTCGTGGTCGGGGGGTCGGCGTCTCAGCTCCTTTCCAAGGAGCTGGCGAAGAGTCTCAAGGCAAGGCTGGCAAAGGTGGAGACCAGGCGTTTTCCGGATGACGAATGCTATGTCAGAATCGACGATGACCTGGATGATCAAGAGGTGTTCCTTGTGCAAACTTCTTGGCCCGACAAGAACATCGTGGAGTTGTTCCTCCTCCAAGATGCGATCAGGGAATTCGATGTCGATTCGCTTACAACTGTGGTTCCATATTTCGGATACGCTCGCCAGGACAAGCAGTTCAAACCCGGGGAGCCGATAAGCGCGCGCATGCTCGCGCGATTGATGCAAGTGAATACGGACGCTTTCATGACGGTCGATGTCCATGCCCCGAAAGTCATCGACTGGTTCGGCAACATCTCCGCCAAGAACGTCGCGGCGTATCCGGAGATAGGCAAATACCTCAAGGGGAAGGGGATCGAACTCATCCTGTCGCCCGATGAGGGAAGAGCAGACAACGCCAAAAGAGTGGCTGATGTCGTGAACTGCGAAGCAGACTTCCTCGTCAAGGAGCGACTCGATGGCGAGAACGTCAGGATAACCCCGAAGAGACTTGACGCCAAGGGCAAGAAGGTCGCCATCGTGGACGACATAATCTCCACTGGCGGAACAATAATCAAGGCCGCGGAGCAGTTGCGTAAGCAGAATGCTGCGAAAATCTACGCCGTGTGCACTCATGGAGTGTTCTCGGGAGACGCGATTCCCAAGCTGGAGGCCGTCTGCGACGAAATATGCACGACGGACACGATTGAGAACCCGAAGACTTGCATCAGCGTGGCCCCCCAGATAGCAAGGATAGCGAAGGACTGATTCTAGGAGCACCAAAAGCTACATAAGTCTCTCTCTGTTTCCAGACCACATCATGAAGAAGGCAGAGGACTTCAGCGAGTGGTACAACGAGATAGTCGAGAAGGCAAACCTGACTGACAAGCGCTACCCGATAAAGGGGATGAACGTCTGGACGCCCTACGGCTGGAAGATCATGCAGGCAATCGATTCCCACATTAGACAGGAGTTCGATGCCACGAACCACCAGGAAGTCTGCTTCCCGTTGCTCATCCCAGAGGACCAGTTCGCCAAGGAGAAGGCGCACATCAAAGGCTTCGATACAGAGGTGTTCTGGGTCACGCATGCTGGCGTGAATCCGTTAGACGTCAAGCTGTTGCTCAGGCCTACAAGCGAGACCGCTATGTATCCAATCTTCGCCCTTTGGGTCAGATCTCACGCTGACCTGCCGCTGAAGACCTACCAGATTGTGAACACTTTCAGATACGAGACCAAGCAGACGCGAGCGTTCATCAGGGTCAGGGAGATCCACTTCTTCGAATCCCACACTTGCCATGCTGATTTCGAGGATGCTGAGAGACAGGTGAGAGAGGATTTCGACATTCTATCCATTCTCGCAAGGAAGTGGTGTCTGCCATACAAGCTTCTGAAGAGGACCGAATGGGACAAGTTCCCAGGCGCGCACTACACCGTCGGGATTGACACTTTTCTCCCATCGGGACGAAGCCTGCAGCTCGGTTCCATCCACCAGTACATGGAGAACTTCTCGAAGCCCTACGACATCAAGTACGAGGATGAGAAGGGCGAGCACCGATACGTGCACCAGACTACTTTCGGGATGAGCGAGAGACTAGTGGGAGCGGTCGTTGCGGTCCATGGAGACGACAAGGGCCTTGTTCTGCCACCGGATGTCGCGACAAACCAGGTTGTGATCGTACCAGTCCTGGCAAAGGACGAGACTGAGAAGATATCCAAGGCAGCAAGAGACCTCTACGATGAGCTCAAGTCAGGTGGCATAAGGGTGCACCTCGATGACACGGATGTCAGACCTGGAGTCAAGTACTACGATTGGGAACTCAAGGGCGTCCCGCTGAGGCTTGAGCTCGGAAAGAGAGACATTGCGCAGGACAAGGTCACATTCGTCAGGAGAGACACGGGAGACAAGTCACTTAGGAATCGCAAACATGTTGTCAAGGAAGTCAGGGACATGCTCGCTCTGATAGCCAACGAGATGCTCGCCAGAGCCTCGAAAGGAATGACAGCGAACTCTGTGACAGTCGACTCGCTGGCCAACCTACCGGAGAAGATGATTCGAACAGGCTGGTGCGGTGAGGAAGGCTGCGAACACGAAATTGAGTCTCGGTCTGACAGAAATATCCTCGGCACGCCGGTAGACGACGAGCATTTCTCCGGCAATTGCGTAGTTTGCGGCAAACCAACGAAGATTCCGATCTACCTTGCCAGGGCCATGTAGTGGATTCAGGCACTGGCTGGCTTCTTCTTGTACAGAAGGATGCCGATGACTCCGAAGAGAATCAGTGGGATGTAGATTGTGTAGATGCCTATGTTCCCTCTCGTGAAGGGGTACCAAGTGTCGAAGAGAATTCCCCAAATCCAGTAGATGGCGATTCCAGCCATCAGTAGAAATGTGTAGAAACCCAGTATGACTCTTCTCTGAAACTCGGACCCTTCGCCCTCTACCATGGTCGCGCTCAATGGATTGGCTGTATAAATGAGTTTCCCATATGAAGCGAGAAAAGAGTTATGATGGAGCGCGACGATGCCCCACCAGCTTAGGAGACTCTCAGCCATCAAAGGCCTGCTCGGGAGGATAGTGGGAGACTGCAACGACAAGGGTACTCTGAAGGACCAAAAGCTAGCAAGAGAATGACCAAGATGTATCTTCTGCGCCGGCACGGCAAAGGTCTCGTCGCGATCATGTTGACCTCCTTGTTGCTCTTCACCGGCCTGCCCCCTTCAGCGATCGGACATGCTGAGGCGGCCAGCAAGACCACGCTCATAATAGGGATGATTGAGGCAATCGACAGCCTCAACCCGTTGATCGGCGTCAACGACAATGCATACATTTTCTACGGCCTCATCTACGACTACCTGATGTCCGTGGACCAGGACAAGAACATCAAGCCCAATCTGGCGACGAGCTGGTACATCATACCTGATCAGTCACCCTACGGTTCTGTCTGGCAGTACAACTTGACCCGGAACGCAACTTGGCACGATGGTGAGCCGTTCGACGTGGACGACGTGATCTTCACGATCAACTATCAAATAGGGACGAACTACGACAGCATGTGGGCCTACCAGCCGTATACAAGGTTTATGAACTATACTGAGAAGATCGACCAGTACACTGTCAGGATACACTTCAAAGACTTGGCAGGCAACGCGGCGCCCTGCCCGTTCGGGAACGCAATTATGATGCCGATTCTTCCGAAGCACATATGGGCCGACATCAATCCCTATGATGCTGGGTTCTCATACGCCAACTACTTCCCCATAGGGACCGGCCCGTTCATGTGTACCGAGAAGACCAAGAACGAGTTCATTTCTGGCGAACAGCTTATCCTCTTGCGGACGCCGGATTATCACGGAGAGGCAGACTACGGCACGAAGGTCCAATTCGACAGGCTGATTATCAAGACCTATCTGGAGCCCGCCGCGATGCTTATCGACATAGAGAAGGGGAGCATCGACCTTGCAGGCTTCAACGCCCCGAACTACCGGAACCTTATGGACTGGCTCGAGAGGAACCCGACGGACAACATTGGGCACTACGCTGGTCCGAGCACAACGGCCTACTCGAACGACATACTCGTATCCATGTTCAACGGGAACCCCAACGCAACCAACCCACTGAGGTTTGATCCTGCGGTCAGGCAGGCAATGGCTCACGCGATCAACAGGGAATTCATAAAGGACAGCATTTTCGCGGGCTATGCGGACATCGGCTCGACAATAATACCACCGACCTATGGTGATTACTACTGGCAGCCCGGTCCTGACGAGATATATGACTTCAACGTCACCAAGGCCAATCAGATCCTTGATGCAGCCGGATATGCCTGGAATTCAGATCACACGAAAAGGTATGCTGGAGCGGGAAACGCGTATGCCGTGGAAGGCAAGCAGCTGAAGTTCAAGTTCACAGCCGAACAGGAACTTGTGGAGGACAGGGACACCGTCAACTACCTCCTGGAGGAGTGGGCGAATATAGGAATAGAGATCGTTCCAGATTTCGTCAACACAGTACAGTGGAACACCGTCGTCTACAGCGGTGTGTATGACCTGGCCACCACATATTGGAGCGGGGATCCTGACCCGAACTACCTGCTCTTCATACAGTCCAAATGGGCAATCGGCGGATGGTCAGAGAACTGGTACTCCAGCCCCTACTATGACGCCAATTTCTCCGCCTCCGAACAGGCGATCAACCACGCCGAGAGGAAGGGATACATTTTCAACTGTTCAAAGATAATGTACCAGGATGCCGCGTTCATTACGACTGTCTACGGATTCGGCTGCTATGCCTGGAGAAACGACACCTTCTCTGGCTGGGGCGACTGGGGAGCTCATCCAGCAAGAAGTCTGTCGAGCTACTGGTCGGCAAATGACCTCTACTTCGACCTCGTGCCGTTGAAGCGGCAAGGAGGCGGGATCAACACAAACTACATATTGATAGGACTGGGCGTCGCTGTTGCGGCTGCAGTTATCGTGGTGTTGATGCTGCGGAAGCGCGGAGAGAAGGAAGAGGAAGTGAGACTGCCCTAGACGAGGGAATCACGCAGGCGCGGTCTGATCAGAGGACACGGTAGACTCGGGGCGCAGGGTGGGTACGAATGGCACAGAACTTCCGCAGGTATTTCCTCATTAAAGTTGTATATGCAGTCTTGACAGTCTTCCTGATACTGACCTTCAATTTCCTTCTGTTCAGGGCCATGCCTGGCGACATGGACCGCATACTCATACCCAGGGGGGCGTCACCCGAGACACGCTTGCTCCTGCGGGAGTACTATGGTCTGGACAAGCCGAGGATAGAGCAGTATGTGATATACCTCGAGCATCTCTTTAAAGGTCAGCTCGGACAGAGCACCGATTTCCGAAGAGGGGTGGATGTGGTTTCCATCCTGGGCCCGTTCTTGCTAAACACATTGGTACTGGTCGGTATCGGGACCGTGTTGTCTGTATTCGTGGGCATAACGCTCGGGAGGTTGACTGCATGGAAAAGGGGGAAGGCAACAGACCGGATAGGAAGCGCATTCTTCCTTATTTTCTACTGCATGCCGACCTTTCTGTTCGCTCTCATCATGGTAACTGTCGTAGGGAGATACGTTCCCGAATGGCCCATAAGCGGAGCCTACGGCTATGACTACGAATCCTACAACATCCTAGGCAAGCTCGGAGACAGAGCTATTCACACGCTATTGCCTCTCGGTGCGCTCGTAGTTGAAACGATCGCCACATTCTCCATAATCACGAGGAGCTCGCTAATAGACGTCATGACCGAGGAGTACATGGTGACCGCCGTCGCAAAGGGGAACAAGAGCAAGGACGTGCTCCACAAGCATGCTATGCCGAATGCTATGCTACCAGTGGTGACTGTGGTCGCTATGAACGTTGGCTGGATCATGAGCGGCTCGATCATGATCGAGGTCATCTTTGGCTATCAAGGGCTGGGGTACATGACGTGGAAAGCCGTGAAGGGTTATGACTACCCGGTCCTTCAAGCGGTCTTCATGCTCGAGGCCGTCGCGGTCATAGTCGCCAACTTCATAGCGGATATGGCACTCTTCAAACTGGACCCGAGGGTGAAGATTTGAACGACCCAGGGGACATGTCAAGCGGAGAGGGCACAAGGAGATTTTCGCTACTATCCGAAAGCCGCCGGGAGAAGATAGCACTCCTGGCCAAACGGCTGAGGAGAATCAGAAGGCAATACTCTCGCAACATCGCCGGAATGGTCGGTCTCTCGGTTCTCATCTTCTTCGTGGTGATGGCGATCCTCGCCCCCGTCCTGGTGACTCACCAGGACCCGAACTCCGCACTCAGATGGGCAAAGGACGAAAACAGGTATCACCCGCCATCCAAGGAGTTCTTGTTCGGCGCCGACTTCTTCGGAAAGGACGTCTATAGCCTGACGGTATACGGCACGCGCGCAAGCCTCATAGTCGGGCTTGCAGCATCCGTGATCTCAATAGTGCTCGGGTCCGTGATCGGGCTATTCTCGGGTTACTACGGCAATGTCCCTGACGAGATTCTGATGCGGTTCACAGATTTCTTCCTGGTCATCCCGTGGTTCCCTCTGATGATTGTCGTTGCCATGCTCCTGGGGCAGTCCTTCACGAACGTTATCATAGTCATAGGCATAACATCTTGGCCTTCCACGGCAAGAATCGTTCGAGCACAGGTGCTGTCAGTGAAGGAGAAGGCGTTCATCGAACGGGCGAGGGCGATCGGTTCGGGGAGCAGGCACATAATATCGAGGCACATCTTGCCAAACGTGTTCCCCCTCATCTTCGCGAACACGATATTGTTGATCGCGAACTCGATATTCTCCGAATCGTTCCTGGACTTCTTTGGGCTCGGGGACCCGAACATCATCAGCTGGGGCACGATGCTCGAGAACGCTTATGACAAGGGGGCATTCAGCAGCTACGCGTGGTGGAACATCCTTGCGCCAGGGGCTTGCATCGTAATCCTGATCATGTCATTCTACCTGATAGGCGATTCGCTGGATGAGATCCTCAACCCGAAGCTGCGCAAAAGATAGAGCACGTGCTGTTCATCGAATTGATTCGAGAAAGAGTGTCTCACAGGTCACGCATGACCGCCCAGCTGTCCAGGCGGAGCTGAAGTTCCTAGCTTGAGGAACTCTTCCTCGTCCTTCAGGGCCTGCTCGAATATCTCCATGCCTCTCTCGAGAAGCGCCTTCGATATGCATAGCGGCGGGGCTATCCTGAACACGTTGCCGAAGAAGCCCGATGTTATCGTCATGAGGCCCGCCCTCCAGCACTTGCCCTGGATGTTGGTAGCCTCATGCGGCTCCTTCGTGTACTGGTTCTTGACCAGCTCGACGCCGATCATCAAACCTCTGCCACGGACATCGCCGATGATCTCCCTGCGCTGCTGCATCTCCTTGAGCAGCTTCACTGCATAGTCGCCGAGCTTCGCAGCCCTGTCCGCCAGGTTCTCCTCGATGATCGCCTGAACGTGCGCGAGACCCGCGGCCATGGTAATCGCATTGCCTCCGAATGTGGATGAGTGGGACCCCGGTCTCCACTTTCTCATGATGTCATGCTTCGCAATGATCGCGCCGAGCGGCACGCCGCCGCCGAGCGCCTTGCCCATGATGAGGATGTCCGGTATCGTGTCAAAGTGCTCGCAAGCGAACATCTTGCCTGTGCGGCCAAAGCCTGTCTGGACCTCGTCGAATACTAGCAGTGCGCTCTGGTTGTCGCACAGCTTCCTGAGTCTCGGCAGGAACTCCTTCGGAGGGACGACATATCCGCCCTCTCCCTGGATCGGCTCGACAAACACGGAGGCTATCTGGCCGGTCGGGCCACCCATACTCAGCACCTGGTTCTCGATGTAGTCGACGCAATACATCCCGCACTCGGGGTAGGTCTGCTTGAACGAGCATCTGTAGCAGTACGCAAATGGCGTGAATATGATCCCTGGCGACATCGGGCCGTAGCTGTACCTCAGTTTCAGTTTGCTTGTGAGGGCGAGACCAGCACCAATCCTTCCGTGGTACGATCCGAAGAAGGCCAAGTGCTCGCTCCTCTTCGTGTAGTATCTCGAAAGCTTGAGCGCAGCCTCGACCGCCTCCGCGCCGCTGTTCCCGAAGAAGGTTCCCCTCAAAGCCTTGCCAGGGGAAATCTCGGAAAGAAGCTTCGCGAAGTGCGCTTCCTTGTCGAAGTAGGCGTCGTTGGCCATGCTGTGAATCAGCTTGGCGGCTTGCTCCTGTATGGCCTTGGTGACCTTGTAGTGCGTCCAGCCAGCGTTCTGGACAGCGATGCCAGACGAGAAGTCCAGCAACACGTTGCCGTCTGCGTCCATGACTGCAACACCAGCCGCCCTATCGATAGTGAACGTGAAGCATCTGTCGTAGGCATAGGAAACGTAGTCTCTGTCGATCTTGATTATCTCCTTGCTCTTGGGTCCAGGAGCTCTCACGACTATCTTAGGGGCGTCCCTAGCCCACTCGGGGATCCAGTCCGGAAGCGGGAACTCCTCGGTCGTCGTCCTGGTCTTGTCCTGCTCCTCGGTCGGTCTGGTCTGCTTCACCGGCTCCGCAACCGACTCGTTCTCAGTCATCTCACTCATCCCTCACTCCTCCCGAGACTTGTCGAGAGTCAAGGCACCTGGTTTGCAGACCTTCATGCAGGCGGGATCGCCAGCACAGAGGTCGCACGTATATGCGGTCTCGATGCCAAAGGCACCCTCGAAGAAGACCCCTTCGTGTGGACACCTAGGAATACATGACATGCATGCGAAACACCTGTGTTCGTCAAGAGTCCAGTATTTCCCCTCGTCGTGGAACTCGAGCAATGCTGATGGGCACAACTCGCTTGGCTCGCAGGTCTCGCAGTGAACACACATCACGGCTTTGTGCTTGTTCCCATCCTTCGTGACTTTGATCCGCGGTCTTCCAGCGGCAACACTCGATGGATGTGCCTTGATGCAGGCCTTCTCGCATTCGAGGCAACCATCGCATTTGTCGGGGTGGAAGACCAAACCGAACTTCTTCTTCGCAGAGCTCATCAGTGCATCCTCCTGAGTTTGCACGCCCGCGCCATCCCGCGCCAACAGATGCGGCGTGCCTGAGTCAGGCCGACTCACTCCGGCAATTCAACAGTAAGCTGCTCATTCCATTTATAACCTCGCCAGCTGGGGTATTTCTAGGTTGGCATTATGCAATTTCCAGTCCAAGTTTATGAATATTCTTCACAAAAACATGACATAAAGTTGAAGATTTCTCAAATAGAGTACGCCAATCGTTAAACATTCGAAAACAACAAAAACAATAGTGAAAAGGACTCGAAAGATGGGATTTTTATGGCAAATCGCCAATATTATCGGGAACCGTCGCCTTCCTTTCGGAGTCTCGACACCGCGGACGCTCATGTGATGATACTGACTTCATGGCGTGTACATCGCTAGCCATTTGTGCCCATCGGTCAAATCCACTTCAGATAGGGTAACTTCTTGACGATATCTCCCAATCCCGCCTCATCGAGCGTCTTCCTGGTCGGCCTTCCCTGATCGTCCCATCTCCAGAGTTTGTAGTACTCGCTGAGCATCTTCTCGAAGTCCGCCCTGGAGACAACGTGGCCTTTTGGCTTGCCTGCAGGCAGAGGTTCCTTCTCGAGCCTTTCGGGCAGAGTGTCGTCCTTCCTGCTGAAACCCTCTCGGACGTTGAAGGCCCTCACCAGGTTCCACACACGCTTACCGATAACGCGCAAATCCTGCTCGGTCGACGGAACACCCGTGACTGATGTGTAGTACTTCGCCATGTTGGGGAAGTTCACCGCATAGAAGTCACAGAATATGAAGCTCCATTTCACGCTTGTCCTTGTCTGGTCCTCCACGCATATGGCGGCCTTGCCATCCGGGGTGAACGGGTTGCCGCTGCCGTAGGCGTCCTGGGCCACCGGCCACGCCCTGTTATGATCTGCTCCTCTGTCCGAAGTCGCGTACGCAAGCGCCATGCCAAAAGACCCACGCGGATCGTAAGCGGGGAACTCGACACCCTTGACCTCCATCGTGAGCTTTTCAGCACCCCTGCCGATCGCCTTGGCAGCTCTCCGAGTCCCATCGGCCAGGATCTTCCCGACATGCTCCCTGTGGGCGATCATGGACGGCATCTTGGAATACGCATCCTCGTTGCCGAACCTGAGGTTCAGCCCGCCCGTGTCTTTCTTAGTCAATATGCCCTTCTCGAAAGCGTCCATCGCGAACGCCACGACGCTGCCGGCTGACATGGAGTCTAGGCCGAGCTTGTCGCAATCCTCTGCGAACTTGACGACTGCCTCGACGTCCTTGACGCCGCAGTTGGATCCACAGAGCCCGAGAGTCTCGTATTCCGGTCCCTCGGTAGAGGCGCCCTTGAACGCGCCCTTCGATACCTTGGACCAGCTTCCACAGGCAATCGCGCAACCGAAGCAGGCCTTCTTCCTCACGAGAACTCTGGTCTTGATGGCATCAGAGTTGATGCCCTGCGAGTGTTCGAATTCCCCAGTGCTCCAGTTCCTTGTGGGGAGAATTCCTGCGTTCTGGCTCATGTCGACCAGGATCGGAGTCCCGTCGGTAATAGAGCCCGAATGATCCGGGTTCTCCACGACGTCCTTCAGAATCATATCCTTCGCCATCTTCACGAATTCCTTCATGTTGGCCAACTCAATGCCCATCGTCCCCTTCGCGGCAACTGCCTTCAGGTTCTTGGAGCCGAACACGGCTCCACCGCCTCCGCGGCCGGCGTTCCTCGTGATATCAGCTGTCACACCCGCGATGAGGCTCAGGTTCTCGCCCGCGGGGCCTATCGACGCCACTCTGGCGTACTTGTGTCCAACCTCCTTTCGGATGAGCGCTTCTGTCTCGAATGTGTCCTTCCCCCAGAGATTCTTGGCGTCTCTGATCTCGGCCTTGCCATCATTAAGCCATAGGTAGACTGGCTTCTTCGCCTTGCCTTTGATGATGATGCCGTCAAAGCCAGCATACTTGATCTCTGGTCCGAGGAAGCCTCCTGCGTAGCTGTCCAGGAAAGTTCCAGACAAGGGCGATTTGGTCACGACCACGAATCTGCTCGTCAAGGGAACCATCGTCCCGACGAGAGGACCAGTCCATATCATCAGCACGTTCTCAGGCGAAAGTGGGTCAGTCCCGGGTTTCAGCTCCTCGAATAGATACCTCGCCGCGAGACCCTTGCCACCAATGAACCGGGTCGCCCAATCTCTGTTGAGCGGCTCGATAGATGTCTTCTCGCCCGTCAAGTCGACTCTCAATACATTGCCAGTGTTGCCATCTGTAACTGCCATTGTGATCACCTCTTCAGTACGCCCTTAGGGCAAATCTCAACACATTGAGGTGAGCCCCCGCAAAGGTCGCACTTTATTGAATAGGACCCGGACGGATCCAACCAGCATCCATTGTACGGGCATGCCTCGACACAGGCGCCGCAGGCCGTGCAGAGTTCATTGTCGACATAGTATGTGCCCAGGCCCTCGTCCAGCTTGATTGCCTCTGCGGGACAGGACTCGACACACGGGTGCTCGTCACAGTGGATGCAGTAGCTGAGCCTGCACTCCCCTGGATCGGGAAATACGTCCTCGACACATATGCGCGACTCGCTCGGGTTGAACTTATCAACATGGGTAGCCGAGCACACGAGCGCACACAGCTGACAGCCAGTACACTTCTTGAGGTCCGCCTTCAAACCATTTGTCACTTGTATTCCCTCCCTAGTACATCGCCATTCTCTGACAAGGCCCGATCAGCTCGGGCATATCTGTCCAAGATCAGAAAGCTGAAGCAGACTATCCCTTACCGAGCGCCCCCTGCGGGACAGGTAGCTGGATTGCGAACGGCGTATTTAGCTCTTGTCGGCTTCTCCGTGTCCAGCCAGACAAACCTTTTCCAGACGACATCATGGCCAGTCGGGGAAGGCGATATGCTCAAACATGCCTATCGCCAAGCAGTTTTTAAATGAATTATTTCAATATAATTACTGACATTTATTATTGTAGACGGAAGGGAAGCGCACATATCTCGCCACCCCTGCGATGTTAGGACGCTCCGAACCTAGGAAGATAGTTATAGGCCTCACGAATACCATCTGACCGCGATGATCTCCGAAGACGCGAGGCTACTTCTGGTCGACCCCAACGGGAAGAAGCACGTCGTGAAGGCTGCTAGGCAGATGTTGGAGGTAGGAGGCCTCGGAGTCGTCGACGGGATCGCCCTCTGCGATGCCAACTTCGGAGACAAGATGCGGATCGGAGGTCGCGACTTCATCATCCTGAAACCGAGCACAAAAGACCTGCTCGGGATCATCGAGCGGCGCGCACAGATCATGATCCCAAAAGACAGCTTCGCAATCCCCATGCATCTCGACTTGAGCAGCGGCAGCCGAGTCATTGAAGGAGGCGTCGGCTCAGGCGCGCTCACAATCGTGCTTCTGAAAGCGGTGAGTCCGTCCGGAAAGGTCTATTCGTACGAGACCAGGACAGACTACGCGGACATTGCGCGCCGCAATGTCGCACTCTCGGACAACGAAGCGAATTGGCACCTCAAGATCGACGACGTCTGCAAGGCGCAGCTGGAGCAGAACGTCGATGCGGTTGTCATAGATATCCCAAATCCATGGGATGCGGTGGAGAACGCAGTGAAGGCGCTCAAAGCTGGCGGACACTTCTGCTGCTATGTTCCGAACATGAACCAGCTCGAAGACGCGGTCAGGAAGATGCGCGAAGTCGGGCTTGCTGAGATCGTGGCATTTGAAACACTGCAGAGAGAGATGGTCGTTCATGATGGTGGTGTGAGGCCCAGCTTCGACATGCTCGGTCATACAGGGTACTTGGCTTTCGGCAGGAAGATGCTCAGCTGATACTAGAAAAACTCAAAGAATAAGTATGCGCTTGCGCAATCTCCCAACCAGGTGACCACGGGATGGCTATCGCAGAGGTCAGGGTGGAGCTGAAGAAGGGGGTGGCTGACCCTGAGGGGAAGAACACTCTGAAAGCGCTCGAACTACTCGGGTTCGAGGGAGTGAAGGATGTGAAGACCGTCAAGGTCTTCGACATCCATCTGGAAGGAGACGGGGGAGATGTCGAGAAGAAGGTCGACGACATGTGCAGGAAGCTTCTCGCGAACCCCGTGATACACAACTATTCTATCAAGATCAAGTGAGGGACTCGGATGTCGACCGACAAGTTGTACATTCGCCGGGAGGTTCCTTTCGAGCTCGTCGATATCAACCTTGAATCCGCGACCGATAATCAGCTGGTCGAGCTCAGCAATGAGAGCGGCACGGTCCTCTCGCTTGAGGAGATGCGCCGTATCCGGGACTTCTTCCACGAGAAGGGAAGGAATCCGACTGATGTTGAACTCCAGTCGATCGGCCAAGCCTGGAGCGAGCACTGCTGCTACAAGAGTTCCAAGATTTATCTCAAACAGTATGTGTTTGGCATCAACACGCGTCAGGTCATCGACCGTGGTGACGCCGGCGTGATGGAGTTCGACAAAGACCATGCGTATGCTCTCAGGATAGAGAGCCACAACCATCCGAGCGCAGTGGAACCCTACGGCGGAGCGGCAACTGGCATTGGTGGCATCATAAGAGACGTTCTCTGCATGGGAGCCCAACCGATCGCTCTGGTCGACCCTTTGTTCTTCGGGCCGCTCGACTATCCGTTCGAGAAGCTTCCCCGCGGTATCAAACACCCGAAGTACTTGTTCGGCGGGATTGTCGCGGGCATCCGAGATTACGGGAACAGGGTCGGCCTACCGACCGTCTCCGGGGGTGTCTGGTTCGACGAGAGCTACGTGGGCAACTGTCTTGTCAATGTGGGTTGCGTCGGCATCGGGGAGAAGAAAAACATACGGAAGAACGCCGTCCGGGGAGCCGGAGATGTCCTTGTCCTCGTCGGTGGAAGAACTGGAAGAGACGGTATCCACGGAGTCACTTTCGCATCTGCTGTCCTGACCAAGGAGAGCGAGACCGAATCAAGAGGAGCTGTCCAGCTGGGCGACCCGATCATGAAGGAGCCCGTAATCCACGCGCTTCTCGAGGCGAACGAGAAGGGACTCGTGAACGGTATGAAGGACCTCGGCGGAGGGGGCCTCTCGTGCGTGGTTGGCGAGATAGCGCTTGCGGGCGGATGTGGCGCCGATGTCGACCTGTCCAAGGTCCCGCTCAAGGAGGAAGGACTCGCGCCTTGGGAGATCTGGGTATCCGAATCGCAGGAGCGGATGATGCTCTCTGTATCACCGGGAAGTGTCGATGAGGTCCTCCATGTCTTCAAGCTCTGGGACGTTCCAGCGACCCCTGTCGGCAAGGTCATCCGAGAGAAATCCGTGAAGCTCTACTTCCAGGGCGAGAAGGTCTTCGACCTCGAGCTGGAGTTCCTGACCGCGGGGCCGGTCTATTGCAGGCCCTGCAGCGCGGGGAAATCGAAGAGGAAGAAGCGCGAGAAGACACCGAAGGTCAAGGAGCGGTATGACAAAGAACTCGTCATGCTCCTGGCCTCGCCCAACATATGCAACAGGGACTGGGTCATCCGGCAATACGATCACGAAGTCCGCGGGAACACGGTCATCAAGCCTCTCCAGGGCAAGCTCGGGCATTGGAGTCATGGAGATGCCGCTGTCCTGAAACCAGTCGAGGATTCCTTCAGAGGCCTGGCAATCGCCACTGCCTCGAACCCGTTTGCGGTCGGCATCGATCCTTACAGAGGGGGCAAGACATGCGTGGACGAGATGAGCAGGAACCTCGCAGCAGTGGGCGCAAGGCCACACTCATTCACGAACTGCCTCAACTTCGGCAACCCTGAGAAGCCCGACAGACTGTGGCTGTTCAGAGAGGCCGTGAGGGGCATGGGCGAAGTGGCCAAAGCGCTCAACATACCGACTCCATCGGGCAATGTGAGCTTCTACAATGAGGCACCTTCCGGTGCAGTGCTCCCGACACCTACGTTGCTTGGCTGCGGGATAGTGCGAGACATAAGAAGGTGCGTGACATCCGATTTCAAGCGGGATGGAAACACCGTAGCCATTGTCGGTGCCACGAAGCATGAGATGGGCGCTTCAGAATACTACAGGATGACGAAGAGCTATTCGGGCAAGGTCCCGGACGTCGACATCCCCTCCCTGAGAGCGGGCGCAGAGGTCATCGTCAGCGGGATAGAGAGAAGCGCGATCGTCGCGTGCCATGACGTCTCCGACGGAGGACTTGCGGTTGCACTGGCGGAGATGAGCATCGGCGGGGATGTCGGTGCTGAGATAGACCTTGCGAAGATGGAGAAGCTCCGATCCGATGTGCGCCTGTTCTCGGAGAGCAACAGCAGGTGGCTCGTGGAGCTGAGAAAAGGCAAGGAGAGGCAGCTTCCCAAGGACAGGAGAGTGAAGGTGGTCAGGCTCGGGACCGTTGGAGGGAACTCGCTCAGGATCTCCTCCAAAAAGACGCTCATCGACTCAGAGGTTGACAAGCTGGCAGAAAGCTTCAACTCGACCCTTTGGAGGCTGGTAGGATGAAGGCAAGCCATGTCAAGGTGTGCGTCCTCAGGATCGAGGGTACGAACTGCGAGGAGGAGTCGTACCTGGCTTTCAAGCGTCTGGGAACGAAACCGGAGAAGGTCCATCTGAAGCAACTGACAGGCACGGACGTCTCGAACGAGGAGACAAGATCGCTATCGGAATACCAGATCCTCGTGCTCCCCGGAGGGTTCTCCGCGGGTGACTACGTGCGCGCGGGGGCGATCTTCGCGGCAAGGATGAAAAGCAAGCTGTCCGGAGACCTGGTTGAATTCATCAGATCGGGGAAACCCGTCCTCGGGATCTGCAACGGCTTCCAGATACTAGTTGAGACCGGTCTCTTGCCCGCCATGTCGGGAGTGATGACGGAAACCCCCGAAGCTGTTCTGGGTACGAACGATTCGGGCAGATTCGAATGCAGGCCCACGCTTCTTAGGAAAGTCAATCGCGGAAGCTGTGCATTCACGAGCCGGATCTCGCCAGACAAGATCTCGTTGATACCGTCAGCGCACGCCGAGGGGAAGCTGATGTTCCCGCTCGACAAATCGAAGAAAATCGTCAGGGAACTCGAAGACAACGATCAGATAGTGTTCAAGTACGTCGACCCGGATGGTAACCTCGCAAGCTACCCCTGGTGCCCGAACGGCTCGACGGACAACATCGCTGGAATATGCAACCGCGAGGGGAACGTGTTCGGGCTCATGCCGCACCCCGAAAGGGTATTCTTCAAGTTCACGCATCCAGACTGGACGAGACAGCCTGACGGACCGGGAGATGGAAGAGTCGTCTTCGAGTCGGTGCTGGACTATGTGACGAAGAAACTGTGAGGGCCCGGATACTTGCCTGGAATCTGCTGGCATTTAAACCTCCCACCTTCAGAATTCACGAGTGTTAAGGACAAATTGACGCCCGATTGTTGGCATCGAATCTACCGGCAATTAATGGTCCCAGCAATAACTGCCGGTATGAAATGTGCGGGGCAGTCCGCTCGTACCGCCGCCTTTCCTCCCCCACGGACCTCTGCAGGATGAAGGCTTTCTGTCATCCCTCGTAGTCACCCGGATGCCCAAGCCACAGGGTACTACCCCTCAAGTATGGGCAGATAGCCGTACCAGGAACCGTCATCCTCCAAGAACTGAAGATTCTCCTCCAGAAGCCCCAGATGCATGATCTCCATTCCGACCAGCTTCGTGAAGATCTTCCTCATCTTGGGACTCGCCTTCGCGGCGTGTTTCGTGTAGAACTCTATGGACCTCCTCTCAGTCGATATACCCAGCTTGATGGCGGAGATGGCATCCTTGGCGTGGATCGAGTTCTTGTGAATCCGTTCCGGGAAGACCTGTTTCAGGGCCTTTCTCGGCTTTTGGTCAGAGAGCGACTTCGGCCTACCACCCAGGTTGGAAAGCTCGATCTCGAGCATATGTGCGTGATCCTTTTCGTCAGCGGCAAGGCTCCCGAGAAGGATCTTCGCCTTCTCGCTGGCGACTAGGTCCTTGAACCTCGAATAGTACTCGCTCCCAAAATGCTCCATCTCGATTGCTGTCGCAAGAATCTGTTTCGCATCTGCCATGGATTCACTCCGCTGGACGAACAACGATGGCAGGAACTTCACGGTATTAAGGATTGTGCAGTACCGGCCTCGAGATCTACGGTCATGGACGGAACCGCTTTCTTCCGGCTCAGTGCCCTTGGAGACCATGCCTGTCCCGTGTCGCCTTCCCTCCCCTATGGATGTTATGATGAAGTGGTCCCCCGCCAATATCGTCGTTGCTAAACTACGAGGAGGCGAGAGACCATGCTATACATTGGATTGGATGTGCATAAAGAGTTTTGTCAGGC
>Ga0315277_10002625_pt1 | contig 24957 bp, 15 predicted proteins | sample YL17G05_15_MG_FD_203695 | JGI IMG/M metagenome (GOLD analysis project Ga0315277, IMG submission 203695) | Sediment microbial communities from Yellowstone Lake, YNP, Wyoming, USA - YL17G05_15 | ecosystem: Environmental > Aquatic > Freshwater > Lake > Sediment | place: USA: Wyoming | collected... | reverse complement strand
GGAGTCAGGAGTCAGGAGTCAGGAGTCAGGAGTCAGGAGTCAGGAGTCAGGAGTCAGGAGTCAGGAGTCAGGAGTCAGGAGTCAGGAGTCAGGAGTCAGGAGTCAGGAGTCAGGAGTCAGGAGAAAAACAAAAGCTCAGCGCAGAGGACGCGGAGCCATCATGGCACTGTCTGCGTCCTCTGCGCTGAGCTTTTAGAACGCGGCGGAAGGCCAATACTTCGAGTACATTATTCTCCCGCCGACGATCGTGTATATCACGACCGTGGCCGGGATTTCGTCTTCCGGCACGGTCAGGATATCTTTGGACAGGATGGTGATGTCCGCCAGTTTCCCAGGTTTCAGGGATCCCCGGTTATTCTCTTCGAATCCCGAATACGCTGCATTGATGGTGTAGGATTTGAGCGCCTCTTCCCTGCTCATGCGCTGATCGGGATAAAACACCGAGCCGTCCTTGGTCTTGCGGCTCACCGAAGCGTAATAGCAGGCAATTGGATTCGCGTCTTCCACCGGCACATCGGTCCCGTTGCTCACGATTGCGCCCGTCTTCATCAGCTTCTGCCAGACATAGGCGCCTTCTTCGGCGCGCTGCGCACCCAGGCGCGCCAGGACATAGGGAGCATCCGATGTGGCGTGTACTCCCTGCATGGCCGCAATCACACCCAGGGCGCCGAAGCGCGGGATGTCGGCTGTGTTGATGTGCTGGGCGTGCTCAATGCGCCAGCGCAGGTCCTTCTTGTCCGGATGCGCCTTAAAAACCGTTTCATAGACGTTGAGCGTTTCCCGGTTGGCCCGGTCGCCGATGGCGTGCGTGCAGAGCTGGAATCCGTTTTCCATTGCGATCCGGGCGGTTTCCGTAAGATCCGCCGGCGGATAGGTGATTATGCCGGTACTGGTCGGCAGGTCGGCATAGGGCTGCAGCAGCCAGGCCGTGCGCGAACCCAGCGCGCCGTCGACGAGGCGCTTGATGGCACGCACCGTCAGATGCCTGTTTCCATAATCGATGAGTTTGTACTTCGCGATGCTCTGCTCCAGGCTTTTGTTGTTTTCCTGCAGCATCACCCAGAGCCTCAGCTTCAGGTTGCCCTCATCCGCCAACTTCTTGTAGAAGTCGACAGTGCTGAACGGCTGTCCGGCATCATAAAAACTGGTAATGCCTTTCGCCAGGCAATCCTCGCTGGCCAGAGCGACTATTTTGCGCTCGTCCGCCTCGACTTGGGCGGCGGTTCGTTTGCTGCGGGCATCGTCGAGCGCCCTGGTCAAAAGGTCGGCGGCGTTTTCGCGGAAGACGCCGGTCGGATTGCCTTTGGTGTCATGCAGAATATCTCCGCCGGGCGGATTAGCCGTGCGCGGGGTGATCCCGGCCAATTCCATCGCCTTGGCGTTGCCGAAAGTGATATGGCCGCTGGCGTGGGCCAGGAGCACGGGATTCGCAGGGGCAGCCTTGCTGAGGGCATCATGAACGGGAAATCCTTCGACATTCGGCGCGGGCTTCCTGTTCCATTTTTCCTGGTGCCAGCCGTGCCCGAGAATATATCCGCCGGGCTTGGAGCCTTTCACCTTGGCGGCAACCATCGCCACGATCTCGTCCCAGTTCGCGGCCCTGGTGAGGTCCAGTTCAAGTTTGGTCTCCCCCAGGCTCGTGAAGTGCCCATGGCTTTCGATGAATCCCGGGATGGCGAGCATTCCGCCCAGGTCGATCACTTTGGTATCGGGCCCGATGTAGGGCTGTATCTCCGCTTCGGTGCCGGTCGCGGCAATCGCGTCGCCGCGGATCGCGAGCGCACGCACCTCAGGTTTCTCCGCATCCATGGTGGCGATTTTGCCGTTGCGCACCACCATGTCCGCGGGCTCCACCTTCGAAGCGCACGCGGAAAGAAACGGCATCAGGAAAATGCCTGATAACAGGAACAACACCGACAACGAAGAAATCCTCATAACGCACTCCTCCAACGAAGACATTTTATGGCGTGTATCTTATACCAAAAGACCGATGGCGGATACCGGCTAGTAGCGGCCGCTGGCAACTCTCGAAAAGCAAACCACAGAGGACACGGAGACACAGAGGCGGCAACACGCGCATACGCCCGGGGGCCAACGCTTCGCGTTGCGCCATTCTCGTCCGGGAGCAGCGGATAAGCCGGAGGATGCCCGCGGAATTCCAGATATGGCTCGCGGCTTTTCCGCTGCTCCCGGACGAGAATGGCGGCCGTAGGCGCCCCCGGGCGGGGCTTGGCATTCCTGTGTTTCTCTGTAGCCTCTGTGCCTCTGTGGTTCATTATTATCAGTTTCTGATTTCAATGAACAACAACGAAGCCGTCGCAGGGGCTCTGTGGTGAAAAGTCATTTCCGATCCCGAAGGAATCATAGGGTAAGCAGCACGGAAAGCACGGGCTGGAATCCGCGGCCGGATTAATGGGCAGGCTCCGAACGGATCGAGAAGAACACGGGAATTGCGGCCAGCTGCGTCACCACGGAAAATGCCACGACCGCGGCGATCGAAATGCCGTAGAGAACGCCGATCAGCGCGCTGCCCGCGAACCAGAAAATTCCGAAGCTGGTGTTGAACAGACCGAAAGCCGAGGCCCGGCGCTCCCTGGGGGTAAGGTCTGCGACCACGGACCGCATGATTGATTCCTGCCAGCCCATGCCGATGCCCCAGAGCGCCGCTCCTATCATGGCAGCGGCGCTCCCGCCCAGAAACACCAGGGGAGCGAAGCCGGCCGAGATGAGCGCAGCAAGCGCGAGGCACTTCGAGCCGATGCGGTCGTAGAGCCAGCCGAAGAAAAGCGCCGCCACGGCATCCGCGGCCATAGCGATCGCATACAGCAGAGGAATGAATGCGTCGGCGAAAAGCTTTTTCGTCTCGAAGTGATAGGCGACGAGGGCCCAGTCCGCAAAACCCAGGCCCACGAAACCCACCGCCAGCAGATAGAGCCAGTAGCGGCGGTCGAATCCGCGTGACTCGATTCGAAGCGTCTTCATCTCGAGATTGGCCGGATTGGGGAACAGGAATTTCGCCACAAAGATGATCGTCATGGCGACGACAGCCGGCAGCGCAAGGATCGCGAAGCCGAGACGGTAATTGTCAGCCCTGAAATAGAGAATCCCGGCTACGATCACCGGGCCGGTGACGGCGCCGATCTGGTCCATGGCTTCGTGCAGGCCGTACGTCCATCCGCTGCCGACCTTTTCTCTGGCGAATGAAAGCATGGCGTCGGTGGAAGGCTTGCGGATCGCCTTGCCGAAGCGCTCCATAATCAACAATACCGACGCCACCGCAAAGTTGCCCGACAGCGCAATCAGCGGCACGGCAAACAGGTTGATTGCGTACCCGACAATCGTGAGCAGCCAGTAGCGGCGCGTCCGGTCGGCGATCACTCCGGAAAACAGGCGGACGCCATGCCCGATCAATTCTCCCAGGCCCGCCACGATGCCCACCACCGTGGCGCTCGCGCCCAGGATCTTGAGGAAGGGCCCGGTGATGCTGCGCGCGCCCTCGTAGGTCATGTCGGAGAAGAGGCTCACGCATCCGATCAGGACGACGAAAAAAAGGGCGCTCCGGCCGCCAAGCCGGTTTGCCGGCCGTTCGCCTGCGCCTGCATCTCTTTCCTCGGTCATTATCGCCCTTTGCGATATCGGGACTGACACCGGCTGCCAAACGGTCGTTGGATCGCAATCGATTCCGGTGCGACGTCAGGTTGCCGGTGGATGAGGGGGGGCACAACCGCCCACCCGCGGCAGATCAGGATACTACCATAACTCAGTAAGCGGCTGGTCCGTTCCGGAGTGCGGCGACTGGTCGCCGCTTGTACCAACCCGATGCTGCCGCACATCGGCGGCTCGCCGCCGGGATGTCCACAATACGCCTGTAACCTATCAAACGTTTCTCCATAAAACGGCAGCAAGCTGCCGTATTGCCGCAGTTTGGACGTCTGTGCAAGCGGCGACAAGTCGCCGCACTCCAGAAGGGCTCGTGGCCCAACTGCGGATATGCTTTGGATGACGGGGCGCATCATTGTAGAATCGTTCGGCGTTCCGAGCGCTGACTATGTCTTCCAGCATACCATTCACACTTTTCGGAATACAGCATTTAGCAGTCCTCCTTGCGCTGATTGGCCTGGGCGCTCTCATAGTTTGGAGCACACGACATTCGAGCCCCCAAGCCAGGAAACAGCTGGGCTGGATTCTGGCTGGTCTCCTTCTGGCTTATGCAGCCGCCCTCTATTATCAGGAAGCGAGTATGGGCGGGCTGCATGCCGCCTATTCCCTTCCCATGCAGTTTTGCGACTGGGTGCTGATTGCCTGTCTGATCACGCTGGTGCGCCCCACCCAGCTCTTCTCAGAGATGGCTTATTTCTGGGGCCTGGGCGGAACTCTGCAGGCGGTTATCACGCCCGACATCGCCCAGGGATTTCCTTCGTGGCGATTCATCCAGTTTTTCTGGGGACATGGCATTACGTTGCTCTGCATTGTATTTATTATCGCATCACCCGGATTCCGCCCGCGGCGCCGGAGCGTGCTGCGCATGATGGTTGTGGTAAACATCTATGGCCTGGCTGCATTGGCTGTGGACCTGTTGTTCGGGTGGAATTACGGTTACCTGCGCCAGAAGCCCGCCGGAGCTTCGCTATTCGATTACCTGGGCCCCTGGCCCTGGTACATACTCTCTGCCGAGGGCCTGGCGCTGGTCATCTTCACCCTGCTGTACCTCCCCTGGAAAGCGTTCAAACTCCGCACCCGTTCCTGAACTCATTAGAAGCTTCGATTTCGAGGATGTAATCTCTCGTGGGAGCTTCTGCCGGCGCTGCCTGGATCGTTTTCGAAGCCGCGTGCGCAGCGAGGCTTCATCGACGACTTCCTCACGGTCGAATGCGGCGAGGCGCTTATCAAGTTCGTTGCGGAACTCGGTCAGCTGAGCGTGGCGGACTTGCTCATGCTCCTCCAAAAGGCACAGGGCGTCTCGGACAACTTCGCTGGCGGAGTTGTACCGCCCGGAGCCTACCTTTTTGCTGACGAACTTCTCCAGTGCGGGTGTCAGGGAGATATTTGAAATGGCGTTCGGTGTGATTCGAGCGCTTCAATTGTCAACCACTTTTCCGGTATACCGACTTACACGGGCAAGTGATTAGCGAGGGGGACACTGCCCCCGACCTGGGACCGCGCGCGTCCCGCGCGCAACAACCCAGGTAAGACCAAGGCAAAAATAGCTGGATCACGTGACCGCATCGTGGTTTTTATCATCTCAAGCAATCCCAAGCCTCTGCGCGCGGGACGCGCGCGGTCCCAGGCACCTGGACGAAAAACGCGCAAACCGGAAACATGGTAGCTCAGTCCACCCTTGAGGCCCGCTTGGTTGACGACACCGTCCCGAATTCCCCTTCTGGGAACTTATCCCCAGCCTTTCCCATGGCCGTCCTGCTGGAGTACCTTCCGCGTGGGGACAAATTTGCCTCCTGCCTGGTCGACTTCAGATGCCACAAGAGGGAGACAGTCATCAGTGTCCCCGGAAGATCCAGAGGATGCAAGAATCAATCTCGCAAAAGACTGTCTATCTTGCCCAGCATTATTTGCCAGAGACATGTTTCCCCTCACCCCATCTTTCACCCTCACCCCCAGTATAGGTTAACGAGAGCAAGCCCGGTTTGCGCCGTTGAGGGTGATGATCTTTTACATTGTAGCCATATTAGCCGCATTCAGTCCTCCAGGTTCATCTTCCGCAGCAGCGCCTGGTAGGTCGGGTGAGAACGCAACGGGTCATAAGCCGGCTCGCTCTTGAGTGCGATAACGTAAGCCGGATCGCGCTCCTCGATGCCCCGTGCCAGCCATTCCAGGCCCTTGTCCACCTCTCCCAACCCACGATAGACCGCCTTGCATGTGCCGCATCCAAGCCATCGGCAATCTGGAGCGCAAGGTCGAGGATCTCGTCCATGCCGAGAGGCTTGCCTTGGATGTGATCCTTGAGAGTCTTGCCTTCGAGGAATTCCATCAGCTGCCCACATAACTCGTCGCCAGAAGGTCGATATCCGCCCTCACAGGCTTATTGGGAACTCCAAGCAGATCCTGTCTGGAAGTATATGCAGGTAAATAAAGCAATCCATCCAAATTTTGGCTTGTTGCCGTGGAAAGGGTCGGCTTAGAGTATTCCAATTCGAATTTATGAAGGAAAGCTAATGCGAGAGCGGTTCATTCCGACGGTTCTTATTCTGTCAGCGGCGGGCGTTCTTATATTGCTCGGCAGTGCCGCCGGGGCAATGCAACTCACCGGGTCGGTCGAGGGCATCATCAAAGACGCGACCGGCGGGGTTCTTCCCGGCGCCACGGTCGAGCTCAGAAATGAGCAGAGCGGCGCCACACTCTCGCGGACATCCGGAAGTGCCGGCGAATACTCCTTTGCCGCGGTGAAGCCCGGCATGTACAGGATTTCCGCTTCCTTCAAGGGCTTCACCCCCGCGTCCAGGAATGTGGAAGTTGAGATCAACAAAACTTCCAGAGTCGATTTCACGTTCGCGATCAGCCCGCTGGCGATGCAGGTCGTGGTCTCCGGCGCTTCCCAGGCGCGCGACCTGAATCACTCGGAACTGTCGCTCGCGGCCGACAGCCTGATCTTCGATGAAGAAACGGCCTTTTCCCGCGACATCACCCAACTGGCGCAACTGCTGCCGGGTGTGCGGATCGAGCAGGGCGGGAGCGCCGGCGGCGCCCGGGCTCTCGATCTCGGGGGCAGCTTTGCGGTGGGCTACGGCACGCGGCGCAGCCAGAGCCTTTTTTACGTGGATGGCGCTGAAAATATGGGCGCCTGGCGCAACCAGGCGCTGCAGATGCCGAATATCGATGCCATCCAGGAGGTCCAGGTCATCGCCTCGGGCGCTTCGGCTGAATTCGGCAAAGAGCCCGGCCCGCGGATCAACGTCCTCACCAAATCGGGCACGAACGAGTTTCACGGAACGGCTTTCCACACAACGCACGTAACCGGACTGAACGCCAATACCTGGAGCGCCAACCTCAACCATCGCGAGCGGCCCGCCGATGTTCAGAAGTGGTACGGCGGCACTCTCGGCGGCCCGATGCGGAAAAACCGTTCCTTCTTCTTCGCCTCGTTCCAGCACTTCTATTTCAATGATCCGTCGCAGCAGACCACGACCCGCATGCCGACGGCGGCGATGGTCAAGGGCGACTTCAGCGCGCTCTCCGTTTTCAATATCAAGGCGATCGATCTGGCAACGGCGAAAGCGATCGGAAATGTGATTCCCGCCCGGCTGATCAATCCGGTGGCGGCAAGCCTGGCCGCGCGCTTTCCGACGATCCCGCAGTACAGCAACCATCCCGCGCTCGGCCGCTTCGCCTGGCAGTTCAACCGCCCGTCGCACAACAACGAGGCGATCGGCAAACTCGATTGCCAGCTCACAGCCCATCAGCACCTGTCGCTGACCTATCTCATGGCCGAGGGCGGGCAGATCCGGCCTGATAATCTCTCCGGTTCGGCCAACAACGTGCCGGATTGGGGCGGCGATACGCGGACCGCCGTGCGCCAGCACACGGTTTCGCTGCGGCACCTGTGGGCGGCGGCGCCTACCCTGGTCCTCGAGAACCGCGCCTCGCTTGCGCGCCAGAGCTCCAATCGGGACCGAACGGCAAGCGGTGAAAGCCTGGCCGCCGCGGGCGGAACCTGGCCCGCTGTGACTCCCGGGACGGCAGGCACGCTGCCCGCCATTTTCCTGAGCGGCGGCGCCACCGCGCGCGGCGGCCAGCTGCTCGATGTCGTTCAGCAGAACTTCAGAGTCCTGAATACGACGGACTGGCTCAAGGGCAAGCACAACCTCCGGTTCGGGGCGGAGGTGCAGCATTCGAATTATTCCCGCGCGGTGAATTACGACAACGCCCAGTTCCGCTTTACCGGCGCGTATGCCAACACGGCAGCGCCTGTGAACGGGCCGTGGCCGGTGCTGTCGACGCCGTCCGGGGATCTTCAGTTTGCATTGGCCTGGGCCGACTTTCTCCTGGGGCGGGTCCGCACTTTCCAGGCCACGGGCGGGGCAGATGACTCATATTCGGGCAATGCCTATTTTGCCTTCGCGCAGGACTATTTCAAGATTGCGCCGAATCTGACGCTTGGGGCCGGCGTGCGCTACGAGTTGCACGGCACACAATCCGCAGACACCCTGCTGGCCGGATTTAAAAAAGGGCACCGGTCGGACCGGTTTTCCAACGCCCCTGTGGGGATCGCATTCGAAGGCGACAGCGGCGTCCCGGACGGGATGAAAGGGCGCGACCTCAACAATTTCGCTCCGAGACTGGGGTTGGCCTGGAGCCCGTTCGGCGGTTCGAAAACCGTGGTCCGTGCCGGCAGCGGCATCTATTACGCCTGGCCGCCGCTGAGCATCGTCGAACAGCTCTCCGCGATCGTCGCCTCCCCGACCCTTTCCGGAGCCAATGCGAGCCTGTCGAATCCGTGGGGGACGGCGCACACTAACTCCGGCGATACGAATTTGCAATATCCGGCGGGCATGCCGAGCTTTGCTGCCGACCCGGCGAAGCGCGCCTGGCAGCCTTCCGACATCATCGGATTCAATCCGGGCGCCACCACGCCCTACCAATGGCAGTTCAACGCCGGGATGCAGCGGCAGCTGCTCCGCGGGCTGACGATCCTGGCGGGATACACGGGCAACCGCGCGATCAAAGGCTGGTCGGTGAGAGACCAGAATCTTGCGCTTTGGTCGCCGGGCGCAACCACGGGCAACGTGGATGCACGCCGTCCGAACCAGGTGTGGCGCGCGATCAATCTGATCTCGACCGACATGAACGAACGCTACGATGCGGGGGAGTTGACGGCAACGCTGAATCGGAAAGGCATATACGTGCGCATGACTTATTTATTGCGCCGATTCCTCACCTCTTCCGCAAGCGATCTTCAGGAGGTCGGTGTCGACAACAGTCCCGCGGCCTGGGCCAGCAATCCCCGCAACGTGAGGGGGGACATCGGGCCGGCGGTGCCGCGCCAGCAGGTGCGCGCTTTCCTCGTCTGCCAGTTGCCGCGGATTAAGGCGCCGCGCTGGACCAGTAACGCGCTGGCGGGGTGGCAGGCCTCGGGCAGCTTTTATTGGTACGACGGCGACCGCCTGAACGTGATCCTCGGCCCCGACTATAACCTTGACGGCTTTGCCGGCGACCGGCCGGACCTGGCCGGCGGCATCAATTACCTGAGGGCAAACCAGGGCAACAAGATGAAGTGGATCGACAAGACCGGTTTGGCCAACCCGCCCGCGCCAAGCGCTCAGAACCCGTACCCCTTCGGCAACCTGCCGCGCAACGCCGTGCGCGGCCCGGGCCGCCTCTACCTGAGCGCGAACCTGATGAAGAGCTTTACGTTGAAAGACAAGAAGAGGCTGCAGCTGCGCATCAACGCCTCGAATCTGCTGAATCACCCAAACTGGAGCAATCCGGTGATGGACCTGTCACGTTCCGATTTCGGCATGATCCAGACCAAGGAAGGCGGCGGCCGCACGGTCCAGCTTCATGCAAGATTCCTTTTTTGAATCTTCTCACCACGAAATACTTAGTGCGGCGTTTTGCCACAACCAACCTTCGGACTTATATGGGCAGATTGAGTTTGAAGGAGACAGGAGAAAAGCAGTTTGCCCAGGATCTTTCTGGAGTGCGGCGACTCGTCGCCGCTTGCGGCCATCGGTCTGCCGCGGCATGTGGCGGCTTGCCGCCCTTTATGCTTGAGCCGCCTGGGAGCACGGCCGGATCCCGGCTTGTGGAATTCCAGGCAGCAAGCTGCCCGGCCGGGCCAGCAGGACGATCTCCAGAGCGGCGACCAGTCGCCGCACTCCAGAAGAGCTGTCGGCCTTCCATTGGTCCCTGCTATTTCTGCCGGAGGGTGTCGGCGCGGGTGAGGAGTTGGAGAAATTCCTGGCGGTAACCGTAAGGATCGGGGCCCAATCCTTGCTTCGCCCACTGCTGGATGTCCTCCATTGTGACGCGTCCCTTGAACGGCGACTCGCGCAGCCACATGCCGAATGCCGCCACTGCCGCGGCAAATTTGAAATCACGGGACGCCGCCGAAAAGCTCCTGCCCGGGTCCCGCACCACATACTCAGAGAGGATGCTCTCGTTCCCGTCGGGCGCCTTGTGGCGGATTTTCAGCGTCAACAATTCTCCTGAGCGTGCCGCCGGAGTTGCGGAAACCGCAGGCTTCTGATACTTGAGCGGATCGACTTTGCCTGCCGCTGCTGACTGCCCCGTGGGCACCAGCTCGTAAAACACCGTCACGGCGTGCCCGGCGCCGATTTCGCCGGCATCTTTGGTGTCATCGTTGAAATCTTCCTTGCGCAGCAGGCGGTTCTCGTATCCGATCAATCGATAGGCGCTCACCTCGGCGGGATTGAACTCCACCTGGATTTTCACGTCCTTCGCGATGGTGACCAGGGCGCCGTTCAATTCTTCTACCAGCACCTTCCGGGCCTCATTCAAAGTGTCGATGTAGGCGTAGTTCCCGTCGCCCTTGTCTGCGAGCAGTTCCAGCGTGGAGTCCTTCAGGTTCCCCATGCCGAATCCGAGCGCGCTCAGGAAAATCCCGCTCTTGCGCTGTTCCTCGATCAATCGCGTCAGGTCGCCGCGGTTGGTGATGCCGACGTTAAAGTCGCCGTCGGTCGCCAGGATGACGCGATTGACCCCTTTGCGCAGGAGGTTCTGCTGCGCCACTTCATAGGCGAGCTGAATGCCGCCTGCGCCGTTGGTCGATCCTCCAGCCTGCAAAGAGTCAATGGCCCTGCGGATCGTCCACTTCTGATCGCAGCGCGTGGAGGGGAGCACAATCCTTGTCTGGGTTGCATAGACCACAATCGCGACCTTGTCGTCTTCGGTGAGCTGATCCAGGAGCAGGCGCATGGATTCCTTGACCAGGGGGAGCTTGTTGGCGTCGGCCATCGATCCGGAGACGTCCAGCAGGAAGACCAGGTTGCACGGCGGCCGGCTGCCGCGCATTTCGCGGCCCTTAATGCCTATGCGCAGCAGCCGGTGGTCCGGATTCCACGGCGCCTCGGTGATTTCGAAGTGCGCAGCAAAGGGCTTGCCGTCATTCGGAGGGAGGTAATCATAAGAGAAATAGTTGATCAGCTCCTCGATGCGCACGGAATCTCTGGGCGGCAGCCAGCCGTTGTTCAGGAACCGGCGCATGTTCGCATACGACGCCGTGTCGACATCGATCGAGAATGTCGACAGAGGCTTCTGGGCAACATCGCGAAACTCGTTGTCTTGGATGTGGTCATAGGCTTCGGTATTGAACTGCCCCGGGGGAAGAATTGTTACCTGCTGGCTTCGATCCATGCGTCCGCCCGGTTGAAATGCAAGGAAGTCGACGGACTGCCCGGCCATGCCGCCGCGGGCGCCACCGCCGCCACGACCCTGCTCCGCGTTGCCGTCTATGATAATTGATTTTACGCTGCTCACAGGCCCCGTTGCCGTTCCCGCACCAGACCCAGGATAAGAAAAAGAGAAAAAACTCCGTGGCACAGTTGGAAGCTGTGTGACTGTACCTCCACTCAATGAAGTGGAGACCGACGCGGTTTGAGTCTGCACGACTTCCGCCCCCGCGACCACCGTAACCGTCTCGTTCGATGCCCCTACCGCCATCATCACCCTTACATCGCGCGGGGCTCCCGGTGCGAGCATCAATCCCTTGATCACGGTCTGCCTAAAACCAGGCATGGATGCCGTCAAGGTATGTTCCCCCGGCTTGAGGCTTGGGACCGCAAAGGTGCCGTTTTCGGCGGCAATCGTCTTGTAGATATTGCCTGTGGCGTCATCTCTGACCTGCACTTCGGCGCCGGGAATGACACCTCCGGCCTGGTCCACCAAAACGCCGGCAATCGATGAAAGATTTCCTGCCGGAATAATCAGTTGCAGCGGGGCGGGTGGTTCCCTTCTGCCGGAGGCGCCAGGTGTAACGATCCGGGCAGCCTGTCCGGCTAGGAATTTTTCGGCCGAAGGTGGAAGAGGGGAGGAAGCGGCGCGCGGAGAATCCATTGGCGCAGGCATCGTCGCTCCGCGTACCTGAACAGCTCCTTCCGTTGTGATCGCCGGTTTGGCGGCTGCTTCCGGGCCGGCTGTTTCCCGTTTTGCGAACGGATGCGCCACCAACATGATCAGAATCGCTGCGGTTGCTGGCGCCGCACAGGCGATCACCCAGCGGTACCGGAATAGAAAAGAATCCCGGCCCCGGTTAATCCGGGACTCGATCTGTTGCCGTTGCCCGGCCGAGAGGCCTGCGGCGGGCTCAGCCTGGAGTTCCTGCGCAAGCAGCCGCGCGCCGGCGCGGATCTCATCGACCAGGGCACGCGCTTCCTCGCTCTCGTGCAGGGCGGCTTCGATTTCCGCCCGGTCTTTTTCGTCTGCCAGTTCGCCCAGAACATAGGCGGTCCATCTCGGGTCATTGGCATCGATTCTCATTTCACCCTCCTTATGGCGCTCGCGCCCGTCCGGCTCTGCATTCTTTCGCGGATCGTTTTCAGTCCCGTGTGGATCAGGAAACCGACGTTGCCGGCCGAGAGTCCGGTGATGCGGCCGATTTCGGCATAGCTCAGGTCCGACTGGAACTTGAGCCGCAGCACCTCCTGCTGGTTCGCGGGCAGCGCGCCCAGGATCTTCAGCACCTGTGACAACCGGTCGTTCTGCTCCGCGGCTTCGTCGGCTATGGCACGGCAGTCGATCGGTTCATCAAGGCGGGCTTCGCTGATGGAAGTCATCCTGCGCTCCTTTCTGCGCACGTCCAGCGCCCGGTTGCGGCATACGGTGTAGAGCCACTGGGCCAGATATTTGCGAATGCGCGACGGTTTCTGAGAGCAGAGTTTCAGAAAGGTATCCTGGACGACTTCGCGGGCGCGCTCGGGATCGCCGGTCAGATGCGCCGCATAACGGGTGAGCGGCCGCTCGTATTCCATGAGGGCAGAACGCGTGAACTCGGCGTCGGCGGCATCCATGAGCGCAACTTCCTTCGATCGCATCCCCGCTGTCTTTGCAACGGGTGTATTCATGAGGGTGTCGTCCATTGTACCTGTTTCCGCTCTCTGCCAGGTACAACGATCGAGAAGGGATTTCATTAGAGGAAAAAACACGAAGGAGGCAAGGCCGTTTGGAGTGCGGCGACCGGTCGCCGCTTTAGCCGGCCGTATGCATTCACGCGACGGCAGCTTGCTGCCGTTGTCATCAAGCTCGCACAAGAAGCGGGCTATGGAATTCCCCGGCGGCAAGCCGCCATATCCGGCCACAGGTTGCATCCCAAAGCGGCGACAAGTCGCCGCACTCCAAACGAGTTGCGAGTGATTTCAGAGAGTTGCGGTGATAAAAAATCAGAGACGTCCACGTTCACCTGATTCTGTTAATCAAGGAAACGCGGTGAACGTGCCGGATTATTGGCGCGAATTGTTTTAGAGAAAAAAGGGAGATGTTCCTTGGTTTGCGCGTGTTCTGTTTTACCGCAAAGGCTCGAAGGGCTCAAAGAATCTCAAAGGTGCTTTTCTTCGAGTTCCTTTGAGCCCTTCGAGCCTTCGAGGTGAATTCAACCCGGCTATTTCTTCGGAAACAGATAATCCAGGCTCTGGGCTGCTCCGGCGGCAAAGCGTGCAGAACTGAATACCTGATCCGCGGTGGCGCCTCTCACGCTAATCCCGCCAGCGCCACCGCCACCACCCAGTTTCTTCATGGCTTCGTATTGCGCCTGCGGATCGTATTGAGGATCATGGAGCACCCACAGATTGTAGAATCCGCCGTCGCGCAGGATCGGCTCGGCGGAGATCCATTCGTAGTAGTCGCCGTTGATGCTGAACACGATTTTGTCCTGTTGAATGAGCCCGACCTTCTGGAAGTTGTACCCTTCCCGAGGCGCCAGAGAAAAGATGAACCGTCCCCGCCCGGGAGCATAAAAGTGGATGAATGTGCCTCGCACCATGTAACCTCCCGCGCAGTCGATGCACTCCCCGTTGACAAGCAGCTGGGGTCTGGCGACACCAATGTCCACGTCGTCGATCGAGAAGTCCCGCGCGGTGCCGTACGGTCGCCTGCTGAACCACCCGGCGGCGGGTGAAGAGTTGACGGAAATCACATCGGTTACCTTGGCGCCGGTCGCGGGATTCACCAGGATGTCGATCGCGATGCTGTCCAGGGATTTCAGTTCCTGGGCCCGGGCCGATTTGAAAAACCATTCGGGCTTGAAATCCGGATGCGGCTTCAGGCCGGCGTACTTCGGATTGCTTTTTAAGCTCTCGATGTGCGCCGGGCTGAGCGGCCGGAACGTGAGCTTGAACTGTTTGGCATTGATATAATCAGATATCGACTTGATCCCAGCAGGACGACGAAACTGTTCGACCTCCAGGTCGTAGCCGAGATAGCATCCGCTCTTTTCATCAATCAGCACCCGATGGATGACGTTCGAATCCGAGTCGTCGAGGGTGGATGCCATGGACAGCGGCGCCAGGGAATCGATCTTAATGTCGAATGCCACGTAGCCGCCCGACTTCAGGCGGACGACCCCCTGTTCCTGTTCCGGCCCGGTGTCGCGCGCGAGCAGGGAAACAGCCAGAAAGATCAGGAAGATAGAAAAGCCTGCGAGCAGGTGTCTTGCATATCGCTCAGCGTTCATTGTTGTTCCCCCTGGGAAGAATGCGGATTTTCAATTCCTTTACCGGTTCGAAACCGGTCAGATCGACATGAGTGACATAGGCGCTCCCGGGATCCACCTTCTTCGCTGCCGGATCCTGCCGCAAATCAGGTCTGGTTTCGGTAGCCATGGCCGGATTTACTTCTACCCTGCGAGGCGCCGGGATGTCGATTTTCGCCTGTACAACCGCGGCAGCAGCCTGCGGCGCGGTCGCCGGCGCAGGTTTCTGGGAGTGGACCGCAAGAAAGGTGGTGGCGGACAGGAGCACGAGCGCGAGCGTCGCCACGGGCACGGGCACCGGGATCCTGGCAGTGAGTAGCCGTTTCCATAAAGACGTGTGGCGGAACTGCCGTTGCGCCGCTTCCGCAACCCGTGCATTGAGGACGGCAGGGACTTCCGGCGCCCGCCATTTTTTCAGGAGAACATTGAGCTCCCGGTCTTCATCATGTTCCCGCCTGTCCAACAGATTATCACCGTTCATGATCTGACTCCTGTCTGGATGCACCGCCCCCGCCGTTGAGATACGGCGCCAGGTCCCGCCTCAGCCGCTCGCGCGCGCGGTAGAGCCGGGATTTAACCGTGCCTACATCAGTGCCGGCGATGGCCGCAATTTCGGCCAGGCTTTGCCCCTCATACTCGAAAAGGATGACGGCTTCGCGCTGCAAGGGGCCGAGGCCGGCAATCGCCTTTTGGACTTCCGCGGACAGTTCCTCGGTCAGCAGCGCGTGCAGCGGCCCTGATGTTGAAGGGGAATCCCCGCTCTTCCGGTCTTCAAACGGAACTTCACCGCCCAGGTCGCGGAACTGCTTGAATGCCAGGTTGCGCGCGGCAGAATACAGGTAGGTGCGCAGCGAAGCCCGGCGGGAATCGAACCGCGCCGGACTGCTCATCAGGCTGATGAAGCATTCCTGGGTGACGTCTTCAGCCTTTTCCAACGAACCTAGCAGGCGGTAAACGAAGCGGAAGATTCCCTCCTTGTGGCGTTGGTAGATTTCGAGGAATGCCGCTCCATCCCCGCACCGCAATCGATCCAGAAGCCTGAGATCCCAGTCATGATCCAGATCCGGCATTGCCCGCTCCCCTCAACTGGACGTACGCTTATTATTACCGGGATTCGCAAAAAAGATACGGCGGCGGGATCAAAAAAAGGAGTCAGGAGCCAGGAGTCAGGAGTCAGTAGAAAGGCATCCCTTCCCAGCAACTCTTTGATACGCGGTTCTCAGGAAGCCCCCAAGATGGGGTCTCAGGAGCACGAAGAAGGGAGCATGACAGTAGGTCCCGGCCGCCGGACGGGACCTGCAGCCATCCTGGTGCCGAATCCTGAGCATTCATCAAACATGGTTATCATGGCCACCAAAGGCCGCAGGTCCCGTCGGGCCGCCGGGATCTACTTTCCCAGCCAGCCAGCTTAATGGGCATGATTCCTCGCCGTAATGGCAGAGCCATTTCGAGTCGCGCCGTCATAGGCGGCGGTTTAACCTAATGCGAATTATTTCCTGAATTTTCGATCCGTACCGGGATCGGCTTTCCATTCTGACTCCTGACTCCTGGCTCCTGACTCCTTCTTTACGAATGATTTCCTGGAATTGCGGTGATATTCTCGGCGGGATCGATTGACACTCTTTGGGGGGAGGAAGCGTTCATGAAGAGAAAGGGCCTTTTCTTTATCGCTATTGTGGGGCTTGCAGTTGTCACCTTGCTGGCACAGCAGGCGCCTGCACCACTGTTTAACGAGGGCCTGCTGAACGGCCTTACTTACCGCAACATGGGGCCGTACCGCGCCGGCGCCTGGTGCGTCGCTGCGGCAGTGCCGGAAACACCTGCCAGGGCCCATCGCAATACCATCTATGCGGCAATGCGCACGGGCGGGGTCTGGAAATCGTCCAACGGCGGCGTGACGTTCGAGCCGGTCATGGACAGCCAGAGCATCTACTCCATGGGTGCGATCGCCGTCGCCCCGTCCAATGAGAATGTCGTCTGGGTGGGGACCGGCGACAATTCGGCGACCCGCAGCGCCTATTGGGGCGACGGGGTTTACAAATCCACCGACGGCGGCCGGACCTGGCAGAACATGGGCCTGAAGGAAACGCACCATATCGCGCGCATCGTAATCCATCCAACCCGGCCGGACACGGTGTACGTGGCCGCGCTCGGACATCTGGCGACGCAGAACGATGAGCGCGGAGTGTTTAAGACCACCGATGGCGGCAAATCCTGGAAGCAGGTTTGCTTTGTCAACAACCGAACGGGCGCGGTGGACCTGGTGCGGGATCCGCGCAATCCCGAAGTCCTTTACGTGGCGATGTATGAACATGAACGGCTGGCCTGGGTCATCAACGACGGCGGCCCCGGCACAGGCATCCACAAGACGACCGATGGCGGCGCCAGCTGGACCGAACTGACCACCGGCTTGCCTAAAGGGCCCATGGGGCGTATCGGCATGGACATCTGCCGAAGCAAGCCCGACGTACTCTATGCGGTGTACGATAACCACAACCTGCGGCCCAACGCGCAGAAAAACATCGACACCATCAACGGGCAGGTGTACCGCACCGACGATGCCGGCGCCACCTGGCGCAAGGTGTCTCCCGATGAGGTGGATCCCAGCGGCAAGGCCGCGTACTCGTTCAACCAGCTGGTGGTGGACCCGAACAATCCCGACCGCATCTGGATCACCGGATCGAGTTTCAATCACTCGTCCGACGGCGGCAAGACCTGGGGTGGTCGCGGCGGAGTGCGCGTGTTCGGGCGCGCCTTTGGCGATTTCCGCTCGCTGTGGGTCGATCCGGAGGATTCCGACCGGATGATCGCGACCTCGGACGGCGGTGTCTTCCAGTCGTTCGACGGCGGCCGGACTTGCGAGCACTACCAGGCCATCCGGGGCGGCGAGGTTTATGCGCTCGGCGTCGATATGGACACGCCGTACAACATCTACGCCGGCCTGCAGGATCACGAGAGCTGGAAGGGGCCGAGCAATGGCTGGGCCGGCAGCATCGGCATCGATGACTGGGTCACGGTCGGCACCGGCGACGGCATGTACAACCAGGTCGACCCGACCGACAGCCGCTGGGTGTACAACACCCAGGAATTCGGCGGGCTTGGCCGTTACGACCAGAAGACCCATGAGCGGATCCGCATCGCACCGACGCGGCCTCAGCCTGATCCAAAGCTCCAGGGCGCACAGGCAAAGCCGCAGCTCCCTCCGCTGCGCATCAACTGGATCGCCCCGTTCATCCTTTCGCCGCACGATCCCAAGACAATCTATGCCGGCGCGCAGGTGGTCTTCAAATCCACCGACCGCGGCGACCACTGGCAGGAGATCAGCCCGGATCTGACCAACAATGATCCAAACAAAATCAACAAAGGCCAATCCGGCAGCAATATCGTGTACTGCGACATCAGCACGCTCTCGGAATCCCCGATAATCAGGGGGCTCCTCTGGATAGGCACCGACGACGGCAAGACGTGGGTAACCAGGAACGACGGCCTGGACTGGACTGAAGTTACCAAAAGCATCGCGGCCGCCGGCGGGCCTGAGGATGTCTGGGTAAGCCGTGTGTATGCCTCGCGCTTTGCCGCGGGCACCGCGTATGTCGCCAAGACCGGACGCAGGCAGGATATCTTCAAACCCTACCTGTTCAAGACGACCGATTTCGGGGCGACCTGGAAAAACATTTCCGCCAACCTGCCGCAATGGCCGGTCAACTCGATTCTCGAGGACCTGCAGAATCCGTCGGTGCTTTTTGCCGGCACTGACATCGGGGTCTACGTTTCGATCAACGGCGGCGCGCGCTGGGTGGCTCTCAAGAGCAACATGGCGCCCGCGCCGGTCACGGACATGGTCATTCATCCGCGCGAGCAGGACCTGGTCGCCGGAACTTACGGCCGCGGCATCTGGGTTTTGGATGTCGCGCCGATTCGCGAGATGACGGAAGAGAATCTGGCGAAAGCGGCGCACCTGTTTGCGGTGAAGCCGAAGCCGATCCGCCGCGACGGCGCGCAGGGGAACTACCGGCTCTTAGGGGACACGTTCCCGAGCACGCCGAATGAGCCCAATGGGCTGCTGATTTATTACTACCTGAAACAGGACGCGGCCCAACCGGTTTCGATCACGATCGCGGATCAAACTGGAAAGGTCGTAAGGACCCTGTCGGGCCCGCAGAGAGCCGGCATCAACCGGATGTCCTCCGAAGGGGGCGGCGGCTTCGGCGGCGGTGGAGGCGGCGGCCGTGGCGGCCAGGCTGCAGCAGCCATGCCTCCGGGTGAGTACGTCGTCACGCTCACCCTTGGCGACACCAAACTGACCCAGAAAGCCCGGATCATGCCAACCCCGGAATTCCGCTAATAGCTTCACCTCGAAGGCTCGAAGAGCTCGGAGGTTCTCAAAGCTTGGAGCCCCTTCGAGCTCTTCGAGCCTTCGAGGTTGTTTTTTCCCCGGAGCCTGTTGGTGCCGGTTCCCATGTTTTTGCGGCGCGGAATGCCGGAGGGCTCGCGAAAAGCAGGCTCACATTTTGGGGAGAGCCCTCAGCACCCCAAAGTGCAAGAACAGGTAAACGTGGTGGACGTCCCCGGATTTCCGATCCGTGCTCATGGCGTTGTCAGTGGATTCTCCTGTGGGCGTCGGGATCAGGTGATATACTGTGTTGCATGTCGGGCGCGCTGTCGTACAGAGCATTTGCCATGGCAATGGAACTGGTCGAGCGGCATTTGCGGAAGGTGACCGCCGCACTGGATGCGGCGGGTATCCGCTATGCCGTGATCGGCGGAAACGCGGTGGCTCTCTGGGTCGCCAAAGCCGATCCCTCCGCGACGAGAACAACCAAGGACGTCGATCTTCTCGTGGAACGCTCGGACCTGGGCCGAATCAACCAGGTGATGCACGAGCTTGGATTTGAGAAGCAGGAGTTGCGCAGACTCGTCTTGTTCATCGATCCCGAGGCGCCAAGCCGCAGGTCCGGCATTCATCTGGTCTGGGCGGGAGAGAAAGTGCTCCCATCCTACGCCCACGCCGCACCGGCGCTCACCGAGACGGTCCGCGACCCGGAGGGATTCTGGGTGCTGGATTTGCCCGCTCTGGTGCGCATGAAGCTCACTTCGTTGCGGGATATAGACAAGGTCCATATCGCCGACCTGCTGCGCGTCGGCATGGTCAGCCAAAGACTGCGCGAGTCGCTGCCGCCGGACTTGCGCCGGCGCCTGGAGGATATCGAATCTACCCTCGAGGATGAGTGACGGGCGAAGCCTGCCCGTGATGTGCCGGCTGCCCCTGCCGGTCGCCATAAGTAAATCGCAAGCAAATCCGCGGGCGTTGGGAGGGCGTGGACTATGGCGTGCCTTCAAAGGACAGTCCTCCTCGCCTTTTTTAAAGCACAGCTTGCAGCCCCTACACATATCGAGTTGATAGTCGCTGAGGGCGACGATTTCATATTCGACGTCGTATCTGTTTAGCCGACGGTACAAATGGTTGTGAAACAAACCCGCTCAGCCCAAATTTGAACCACAAAGACCGCAAAGACCTCTAAGAATTTTTTCTTTGCGGTCTTCGAGGTCTTTGCGGTTCAGCTTTTGGGGCTTGGCTAAACAGTTACTCGACGTCACCGAGGGACTGTAGGTTCTTCAGGAACTGCAGGACCGCATTGTGAGTGCTCCGCTTGCGGGCACTACCGACGATTGCGGTGACTTTCTTCACGTTGCTTCCTCCTGTAACCCCCTCGCCGTGCGCCTACTGCATCGCCGGTTTGCGCCGGTAGACGATCTTGCCGTCCACCATGGTCAGCTCAACGCTCGTCTCGAGGATCCTCGTGGGATCGATCTTCATCAGGTTGCGATCCAGGACCGTAATATCCGCGCATTTCCCGGCTTTCAGCGAGCCGCGCACGTCACCCTCGAGGACGGCTTTGGCGTTGTTGATGGTATAGGCCTTCAGCGCCTCCTCCATGGAGATCTTCTGCTCCGGAAACCAGCCTCCTTCCGGTTCCCCTTTCAGCGTCGTCCGGTTCACGGCTGCGTGGAGCAGGTACTTGGGGTGCATATAATACTCAGCGGCGGAGGTCCCCGGCCAGTCCGACCCGAAGGACAGCATCGCGCCGTTGTCCAGCAGCGACCGGAATGCGTAGGCGCCGCGGCACCGTTCGCGGCCGATGCGTTCCTCCATCCAGCGCATGTCATCCGAGATGTGGTAAGGATTCACCTCGGCGATCACATGCAGCTTCTTGAAGCGCGGGAAATCCTCGGGCCGGATCACCTGCGCATGGATCACGCGAAATCCCTCCAGGGGCTTCCCCGTCTGCTGCATGAGCTTTTCGTAGGTGTCGAGCATGAGCGCGACCCCTTTGTCCCCGATGGCATGAACGTTGGTAACGAATCCTGCTTCGACACCGATCCGGATCAGGTCTTCCATTTTCTTCATATTGGGGACCAGGAGCTTGGGATCGTCGCTGGTGTGCGGCCGGTAATGGCCGAAATTATTGGGTTGGTCGTTGTAGGGGGCGAAAAACAGGGCGCCGTGAGTCCCCATGATACCGTCGATGTAGCCTTTCAGAGCGCCATACCGCAGGTAATAGTCGCGCTGCTGAGTGACGGGATTCATGCCCATCCGGATCCCTTTGTCCCGCAATTCCGCGCCGCGGCTCAGGTCGGGCCGCATCCAGATGCGGCACGTCAATTCGCCGGCCTGCTGCAGTTTCGCAAAGCGACCGGTTTGATCCGCATCGGTGATATCGTGGATTTCGACGATGCCCGACTCGGCCAGTCTTGCCAGGCCGGCCCGGCTTTCATTCAGAAGACGCGCCTCGGACTTGGGTTTGACGGCCTGCCGCACGATTTTCAGCGCCGGCGATCCTTCCGAAATCAGCCCTGTGGGCGCGCCTCGCTTGTCCAGCTTCATCCCCTGCAATCGACCGGTCTCGAGCCCGGCGGCTTTGAGCGCAGCGGTGTTGGCCAGAAAAAGTTTGCTGTCGAAACTGGACAGGAAGCATGGATTTTCCGCGGTAAGATCGTCGACAGCGGCGCGGCCGGGTTCCCAGCGCTGCTGTTTCTTTTCGCCCGCGCCGGCGGCTCCCTGGGCCCACTCTTCATACGCTCCCCACAATCCGCCGGTGATCCACTCCCCCGGGCCGACGATCTTCACGACGCGCTCGACCTCTTTTCTCAGCCCGGCGTCGTCCGCCACCGTGAGCAGATTGACTCCGTTGACCATTGCGCCCGCGCCTTCAAAATGGGTGTGCCCGTCAATAAAGCCGGGGACGATGAATTTCCCTTCGAGATCGATGATCCGGGTCTGCGGCCCGGCATATCGATCCGCCTGCGCATCGCTTTCAAGGACAGCAAGGATCCGGTTGTCCGCAATGGCAATTGCCTTGGCCCACGGCTGGTCCGGCTCCATGGTGTAGATCTCCGCGTTCTTCAGAATGATCGAAGCTTTGGGAGAGGAAGAACAGGCCGCAGACAGAAGCGCCGCGGCCGCGATTGCCAGCAGAAATGTATGCCTGCGCATTGTATTCCTCCAGAGTGTCCCCACGAGCCTGGCAGAAAACCCATCCATGCGTGATTCGATCCCCCGGCTGAGCCTTTCCAAGTTATTTTCCGCTCAGCTTCACAAGCCGGCTGCCGACTTTGTCGCTGCCGGAATCATACACTACGATTTTCAGGATTTGCTTCGGCGTAGCCAAGGGAATCAACCGGGTGAAAGTCAGGCCCGTCAGCAGCAGTGTCTGATAATTTTGTTCCTTCAAGTCCATGGTGATCGTATTCCAGGTCTCTCCTATGTATTTTTTATGCTCATCCGCATAAAAAATCGCGACCCGGAGTTTGGCGGCATGCCGCCCGTTGACGGTTTTGAAGCCTACTGCAGCCAGGTCGATCCACAGGTCGACTTTCACGTTCTGGGCGCGCGCATCGGTGACTCCGGCCGCATTGGCCCTGAAAGGGATGTCCATGATTTCCGGTTCATAGCCGCCGGCGGCCGTAATGCGGCTGTAGGCAAGAAACTCCTCGCGGTCGAAAGGCTGGATGGTCTCGCGGGCAAAATATCCCTGCCGGAAGGAAACCTTCAGTCCCGGACGATTGATTTTGACCCGGATTCGCCGGTAGTTTCCGTCCCAGTCGTCGTTCTTTGGATAGTAGCCGAGCAGGTATTCCACGCGCGTGGTTTCGTTGACGGTTCTCAGTCCATTTCCGATATCCGCGTAAATGCTCGCGCGCCCGCCGGTCAACTGGGAAATGCTTCTCAATCCTTGCACCGCATAGGTGCGCCCCGGGCTGGACATTGATTTGGCGGCGAGGTTCACCGGACCTCTCCCGATGCCCATATCCAGGTAGATCCCGCCGGTCTGGAAGGTATCCACGGCGACCCGTGCATCGTTGGCAACCCTGGCGATGGCGTGATCGGGATCCATGTTGCCGAAGGGGACGAACAGCCCCTGCTCCGAGAAGAACAGCAGGTGCTTTTCACCTTCCATGTAACGGAGGTATTCGATGCAGGTAAAGATGTTCTGCGTGTCCTGGTTCGATCCCGCATTCAGCGGCGCCCACTCGTCGAAGGGGATGGATCCGGTGAGCGCGTCCATGACCATAGCCTCGTTCTCAGTGGCGGCAATGGATCCGCCCAGGCTTTCGGCTCCCTGTTTGGCCAGGGAATGCATAATGATCTGGGCTGCATCTTTGTCTTTCGTACTGGCGCCTTTTGCCGGCAAAGCGGGCGGGAACTGCCGCGAGCCCAGCTTCTCGCCGTATGCAAAGATCCTGTCGATTTCCGATTGCACGGATTTCGGGATTTCCCTGCTGCCGTAGATAGCGGCCAGGCCGCGGAAGCGCGATTCCAGCGCGGACTCGATCTTCTCAAAATTGCTTTTGTAGCGCTCGATCACCTGGGCGATGCGTTCGTGGTCGGTGGTGAAATCCGTGGCGCGGTTGTAGGCGAACACGGCGATGCGATCCTGCGGCAGCAGCTGGCCGCGCACGAAGCGGATCAATGCGTCCACCGCTCTTGTGCGTTGGTGCCAGCCGCGGCCCATCAGGATCAGGAATGTGCGAGTGGCTTGCGGCGCCAGTTCGGCGGCCGGCACAGCCCGCAGAATCGGAGGGCTCACCGGCTCAGCGGGCGTTGCCGCCGTGAATGTCTGCAGCGAAAAATGGCGGATCTCCTGCAGGCGGCCGTCTTCGAAGATCTGGAAATCCTCCTGTTTCAGATCGGTCACCGGCCGGTCGCGGCTGTCGGTCACGATTACATCGACCGGGACCAGCCGCACCCGCACGCGAATCGTGCCCGGAGGCCCGGGACGCTGGTCGGGTAACTGCGCCTGGCGTGCCATAACTCCGGACCCGGCAATTGCAGCAAGCGCCGCTGACATCAGCAGAAGGATTTTAGGAAGTCCATGCATACTTGCTCCATGAATTGCGCGTGATCCGCCCAACCGTTGGAAACCAATATACTATAAATGGTTCACTCGCAGTCAGAAAGGTCATCTCCGTTTCTGCGATTCAGACACTGGCAACGACCCCGGTTTGAAAGTCAGGGGAGCAGATCCAATACGGCAACCGGTGCCCCGGATGCCGCCAATGGAAGGATGCACTCTCCAGGGCAGTAGCATTGACTGGAGTGGTAGGAGGCTTCATCCGGATGCCGGCAGACCTCGATCCGGCGATCGATGAGATTGACAATCCAGTATTCCTGGATGCCGGTGCGCGCATAAAGCCGGCTTTTGCGATTCCGGTCGTGCTCCAGTGTGGAGTCTGAGATTTCGACAATCAGGAGCGCGGAGGTCGGGTGAGCGTCCCGATAGAGCCGTGGCGTTCCGCTCACCACGGCGATATCGGGCTGCGGCTCGGAATCGGCGCCGCAGGCGAGCGGCAGTTGTGCTCTGACGTCGAATCCTGGACCGAAGGCAGCCCGCAGGGCATCTTCGGTTAGCCGGATCGCAGTAGCGTGCAAGGTTCCGTTTGGGGTCACGGCAAGGATTTCTCCGTCGATCAACTCAACGTGCTCATCCGGCCCGAACAGGCCCGCCGCGATCATGCCGTCGTATTCATCCCGGCTCCAGCGCCGTAACCCTATGGCTTTCATTGCAATGGCTCCGTTACGGAGAGTTTACGGCACGCTCCGGCCAAAGTAAACGTCCTCTATGTATACTCGGCAATTCAGACAATAGGATAGGAAGCGAACCACGAAGACCTCGAAGACCGCGAAGATTCTGTATATTACCTTAGTACTGGAGTTCATAAATACGGTAACGTATTTTCGCCCCTCGGGGATTCACGGGCTGGAAGCCCGTGCCACGTTAACAGGCAGTCGTGGCACGGGC
>Ga0315277_10002624_pt1 | contig 24965 bp, 20 predicted proteins | sample YL17G05_15_MG_FD_203695 | JGI IMG/M metagenome (GOLD analysis project Ga0315277, IMG submission 203695) | Sediment microbial communities from Yellowstone Lake, YNP, Wyoming, USA - YL17G05_15 | ecosystem: Environmental > Aquatic > Freshwater > Lake > Sediment | place: USA: Wyoming | collected... | reverse complement strand
GCGGTTGCGACCGGCGTATGATTGGCCACATTGATCCGGACGGAATCGGAATCGCTTAACAGGCCATCGGACAATTCTAAAACAAAAACATAGTCGCCGGCAAAATCCGGCCGCGGACTGAAGCTTACTTGAACCGCAGTGCTGGAGGGTTGAAGAGCCACGGTTGCCCCCTCCAGTTGAGTCCATAAATAAGTGATCGGATCCCCGTCTGGATCCGAGTTGAGCGAGCCTGACAGGGTAAATAAAGGAGTTCTTCGGGTGCCGCTCGGAGGAGACGAAGTTGCGGTTGCGACCGGCGGATGATTGGCCACATTGATCCGGACGGAATCGGAATCGCTTAACAGGCCATCCGCCACTTCTAAAAGGAAAACATAATCGCCGGCAAAATCCGGGCGCGGACTGAAGCTTACTTGAACCGCGGTGTTGCCGGGAGATAGATCTACCGTAGCGCCGGCCTGTTGAGTCCATAAATAAGTGACCGGATCCCCGTCTGGATCCGAGCTGAGCGAGCCTGACAGGGTAAATAATGGCGTGTTCCGGGTGCCGCTCAGGGGATTAACAGTTGCCACTGCAACCGGCTGATTATTAGTCACCGTAACCCGCACGGTATCTGCCTGGCTCAAGGTTAGTCCATCAGAAACCTTGAGCGAGAACAGGTAATCTCCTAAATAATTTATTACCGGCTGAAAACTCGCTTGCTCCGCGGTGTTGGATGGGATTAAGGTTACCGTAGAACCTTCCAGTTGAGTCCAAAGATAACCAACAATCGCTCCTCCCTCGGGATCATAGCTGTCCGTCCCGGAAAGATTAAAAAATTGAGTGTTTCGGTTTCCAACCCCCGGCTCCCCGCTCGCTATTGCCACCGGCGGGATCTTGGTCACCGTGATCCGCACGGTCTCTGAATCGCTTAAGGTAAGGCCGTCAGAGACCTGCAAACCGAAAACATAATCGCCGATATAGTCCATTCTGGGATTGAATCGCTTAATCCCGGCTGTGCTTCCGGGCAACAAATCAACCGTGCCTCCTAAAAGCTGGGACCAGAAATAGGTCAAAGGCTCTCCTTCCAGGTCATAGCTCTGGGAGCCGTCAAGGGTATAAGTTAAAAATCTATTCCCGGATAAAGGATTGGCATTCAAGATGGCAACCGGCGGATGATTTCCGGCCTTGAGCCGAACCGTATCCGCATCGCTTAAAGTAGTCCCATCCGACACTCTCAATGAAAAAATAAACTCGCCGATGTAATCCACGGGCGACTGAAATAAGGCTTGCTCCGCGGTATTGGAAGGAACCAGATCAACCACCGGCCCGAAAAGTTGAGTCCAGGCATAAGCCAGGGGCTCATTGTCATCATCATGACTCTGGGAGCCGGAAAGGGTAAAAGTGGCGCCGATGGGGCCCTGGATCGGGTCTCCGGAAGCAATGGCGATGGGCTTGTGATTGGGATTGGCCGACCCCTCAACCTTAAAATAGCGATCATAGACCGCGGTCTCCTGACCAGGATTCCGCGCGGAAATCTTATGATAACCCGGATGAGCATTGAAAAGAATATTGGCGACAACGGTATAGCCGGTTGCGGAACCATAGGTTTTAGAAACCACCTTGATATTCCCATCCGGGAAGGAAAATTCGGTATCGGCCTGAAAATTTAAACCCGTGACGGTCAAGGTCTGGGTTTTGGTCCTGGGTTTGGCCGAGACCGGCTGGCAGTCAAAAATCACGGGCTGGCCGGATTTATATTTGGCCGCATTCAATAATCTTCTCATCAAAGAACCTTCCCCATAGAAAGCCAATACCGTCCGGTCCAGATGCTCCAGTCCAAATGCCGAGAAAATCACCCCGTAGCCGTTTGCCGGTGAATACTGGGTCAGCACCGGATCACCCAGGTCATTGGTAAAAGCAGTGAGCGCCGATCCGTCCGGTTGCAGGCTGGTGTTCCTGGGAACGATCGGGAAATAATTAATCGCTTGTAATTTTCTGGTTTGCAAACTGGTTTCCGCTCTGACGGTATGGCTGATGGGATTTTGATTCCGGCCATGAATCAACATAACTGAGTAATTGGCATCCTCCCATCCGTTGAGATGAAGATATTGACGCGCGAAATCCGAAACCTCTTGATCGGGATTGATCAGGAGATAAGCGCTGGAGAGAATCAGCTTTCCTCCCCAGTCAAGATAGCTCTTGATCAGGTTGAGTTCCGCGGAGCTGAGCGGATGGTCAGACACCGGCCCGCAAATCCAGATCACGGCTTGGTGATTCTGGAGCACTTCCAGACCGGGCAGACCTTGGGTTTTGATTTCCCATCTCTTCCAGCTATAAGCCTCCCAGACATAGGTCTGATAATTCAGGCTGTCAATGATAGCGTTTTCCGCCTCGGCTCCTCCATCGTCATCCACAATCAGCACCGCCGGCTTGCCAATGGTAACTCCAACGGTGATCGCCCAGATATAAGCGCCAGAATTTGCGGTCAGGACAAACTTTAAACTCGCCGGCACCTCCTCCGCGGAGCCGGTGGAAAGGACTTTTACCCGAAATCGGGTGGTGTTCTCAGCGCTGTCTCCGGTTGCCAGGTCCGGGTAAGTTGAAACCACCGTAGAACCCAATTGAAGATAAGCGCTGGTGGTTCCTGCTTGCAAGGACACTCCCTGTGCCAGAGTCCCGGTATTCATTAACCTGACCAAAATTTCCAGCTCCTCCCCCGGCTCCGGGTAAGAGTCAGAATCAGCCTTGCCGGCAATCGGCTCAAATTTAGCTTCTCTCAGCCAGATATTAGGCGCGCTGGTCGTGGTCTGAAACTGGTTAAATTTAATCTCAACATTTCCGCCCGCAGTAGAGCCATCCACTACCCGGATTTTCACTCCGGAAGGAAAGCAATCATAGCCGTAGTTGTTCGGGAGTGTGGAGGAAGAGAAAGTACTGCCTGCGGGCCAGCTATCCTGCGCATCGCCCAGGTCAATCCCTTTATCCAGTTCAAAAAGAGCATCTGCCTGCTCCAGTGCCACCGTGGGATGAAGAACTATATGATCCCGGTTGCAACCGCTTCCAGTGGGAGCCTGATAAACATTCTGATAGCCTGAGTTCTGGTCAAGGTGCCAGATGAAAAGACCGGAGGCGGGCAATTTCTCGTCATAGCCCAGTTTCTGCTGGTTGGAAAGCAGAAAGTATTCCCGGTTATTAGAGCCAAACGGAACTTTGACCGCAACCGGATTGGTCTCCAGCGGAGACAAAAATATCGTGGTATCTGAATTTACCACCACCGGATTAAGCCATCCTTTTAGCGCCCGATGAAAGGGAGAGAGTTCCGTGGGCTGACGGGCAGAGCCTCCGATACCTCCGTAGGAACCATATGCCATCAGCTCATATCTTCCCAACCCATATCGGATACCGGTAGAGGTATTATATTGATACCAGCTATAAAGGTCTATCATCCCTAACTGATGACCATATTCATGGGCAAAATATCCTATCGGCAGGATCCGCGGGTCAGGCGGAGGCGCGGCCTGCTCCGCCAGCATTGAAAAATATTCAATTTTAACATTATCATAGTAAAGCGGCCGGGAGCCTCCCAGGCTGAGCGGGTCGGTAAATATTTGTGAGCCTTGTCCCTGATGAACGATAATTAAGGAATCCACCCAGCCATCATCATTATTATCATAACGGCTGAAATCCACTCCTGATTTTTCCGCCAGAGAAATCGCTTCTTCCGCCAGCTTGTAAAGGCTCTGCGGATATTGAAACGAATCCCGGTTTTCACTGTAATAAGCGCGGGTATGGCTCAGTTGAACCCAGCCTACGACCTCGCCGATCAAATCCAGCTGGCCGTAAGATACTTCCTGATAATAATCCCGCATGGAATCGTTGGTTGTCCCGAAAAGCAGATGCTCAAAATCACTCGCGGCAAAAACCGGCTGGGTATCTGAATAATTGGCCAGAATTACCAGAATCCGCTTCTGGCCGACTCCGGGCGCAGGACTGAATTCATTCGCGAGCGGGAAGCTCGGCAAAGGAACCGGATCCGGCGCCGGGTCAATATTAAATTGCTTGACCAGGCTTGCCTCCCCCGAGCACCCATCCCGAACGATCAGCTCAAAAGAATTCTGCCCCGCGGTTCCTGCCGGCAGCAGATCGGGAAAACTGCTGATCGCTCCGGTCACCGGATCAACATAAAGGTCAACCTGGTTTGCGCTCAAGGTATTTCCCGGAATCACATCAAAATAAGTGATCTGGCCGCAAGCCCCGGAATCTATATCGGTCGCAGTCGCCTGGCCCAAGAGATAATCCATTTCCTGGCTCTGGTTGATCATTACGCTGGTGATCGCCGGATTATCATTGACCGGCTGAACCTCCAGAACAAAAGAATCCTGGCAGGTTTCCAGATCCGGGTCGCTCGCGGAGATGTCAATGTTGATACTGCCATTGAAATCGGCCGGAGGGGTGAAGGCCACGAAATCATCCGTGGTATCGGAATCGTTTAAATTGACAACATTGGTTCCGCCCGAAAACTCCACCAATACCCCTGGATTCGTGCTCACCTGGATGCTCAAGCTATCGCCATCAACATCGGTGATATGAGCCGATAAGTTAAGCCGATAAAGATTATCTTCGTCAACCGAATCCAGGCTTAAAGGCGCATAAAAAATCGGCGCATCATTCACCGGGGTAAAGGTGACCTCCAACGGAACCGACCCGCACAGCGAGGCATCACAGGCTTTAACCTGCCCGGTCTCACTCCCGTTCCAATTTAATTGCCCGGAAATATTGATCGTGTTCCCGCTGATCACCGCATTCACATTGCTGAATCCGAGCACAAAATAGGTCAACGGATCGTTTTCAATATCAGAAAAATGAGATTTAAAATCCGAGACAAAGGTTTGCGTATCTTCCGCCGTGGACACCGGATCAAAGGGCTGAGCATCAGGCTGATCGTTTACCGGCGAAAAAGTAATCTGCAACGGAGTGGGAGTGCAAAACTCGGAATCGCAGGCCTTGACCGACCCGGTCTCGCTTCCGTTCCAATTCGCCGGAGCGGAAATTTCTATCGTGTCGCCGTTCAGGCTCGCATTGATCGCGCTGAATCCCTCCACCGACAAATTCAAGGAATCATTCTCCGGATCCGTAAAATGAGCGGAAATATTTGAGACATAGGTTGGGGTATCCTCATTGGTTGAAACCGGATTGAACGGCTGAGCCTCGGGCGCATCATTCACCGCCGTGAAGGTCACCTGCAAAGGCGCCGAGGCGCAGAACTCGGCATCGCACGCTTTAACCTGGCCAAGCTCGGTCCCATTCCAGTTTAATTGCGCTGAGATTTCTATCGTGTCGCCATTGATGAGCCCGGTCACCGCGCTGAAACCGGCCAAAGAATAAGTCAACGGGTCATTGTCTAGATCAGAAAAATGAGCTCTGAAATCCCCGAGATAAATCGTGCCATCCTCCAGTGTGGACACCGGATCAAAGGCCTGAGCATCAGGCGGATCATTTACCGGCGTAAAAGTAATCTGCAGCGGAGTGGGAGTGCAAAACTCCAAATCGCAGGCCTTGACCGACCCGGTCTCGCTTCCGTTCCAGTCCGCCGGAGCGGAAATTTCTATGGTATCACTGTTCAGAGCCGCATTGACGGTGCTGAATCCCTCGGCGGAAAAAGTCAAAAGATCCCCCTCCGGGTCGGTAAAATGGTAGGAAACATTTGAAACCGCGGTGGAGGAATCTTCATTGGTGATCACCGGATTAAAAGCCTGCGCAATCGGAGCGTCATTTACCGGATTAAAAGTAACCTTCAATGCCCCATCAGCGCACCCGGTGGCATCGCACGCCTTCACCTTGCCCTGCTCGGTCCCGTTCCAATTCAGTTCCGCGGAAATTTTAATCCGGTTGCCTTTGACTACCGCCTTGACTTTATTAAAGCCCTTGACCGAATAGCGCAGAGCATCACCATCCGGATCAGAAAAATGGGAAGAAACATTCTTCACATAAACTACGCTGTCCTCGTCCGCCGCCACCGGCTTGAATCTTTTCACCCTCCGCGGCGAGGCATAGCTTACCGAGGTATCGTATTCATTTTCGGTCTCAGCCCCAGAGCCTTCCCCGATCTGAAAAGCGCTCTTCCGGCCGGCGGCTTCCTGGCTTTCTACTCTCCCGCCCTGGCAGGAAAATAGCATCAGGGATAAAAAAGCCATCAAAAAGCCTGCAGACACTAATCCCTTTTTAATCAAGCAACACTTATCCATTTTATTTTTCTACTACACCTATTGTGAGATTTTTAGGAAGAATTGTCAAGACAATCCAACCGTGTAAAAACTTGACAGCCGGATAAAAATTTCTTAGGATTTCCAATCAGAAAATGTCGCAAACCAAAAAAATAAAATCTCCTGCCGGAAAACTGTTTGAAGCCTCGGATTCCGGAAAAATATTCCTGGACAAGGAAGGCGGATGGTTTCATGAAGGCGTGGAAATCACTCATAAAAAAACTGTGGAACTGTTCAGCAAAAGCGTGATCAAAGACCCCGCAGGCGGGTATCGGCTCCAGATTGGAAAAGAATCGGCAAAGATCATTGTTGAGGATACCCCTTATCTGGTGCGAATGGTGGAACTGAGCCAGGATAAAATTATCATCCAGCTTAATGACCGCTCCACCGAAACCCTTGACCCGCAAACCCTCTGGATCGGAAAGCATAATGTCCTTTATGCCCGGGTCAAAAAGCAACAATTTCCCGCCCGATTCCTGAGACCGGCTTACTACCAGATGATGAATTCCCTTGAACAAGATGAAACCGGATTCTATCTCCGGATCGGAAACCAGCGCTGGCAATTAAAATAGGGGACAGCCACCAATTTAAAGTTTCGCGTTTCGGGTTTCGCGTTTCGGGTTATTAAAACCGACCTCCCCTCCCCTTTAGATCAAATCGGACCGCGGAACCTTTTTTACTTGACAAATCGCTAAAATGTGCTACGATATCCAAAATCGTGCTATCAGAGAAGGGGGAGAAAAAACGGAAAGGGAATTTGGGAACCGGGGAAAAGAGCGAAGCCGGCTTTGGGAATTGGCCGCGCTGATCCTGATCTTGTTCCCGGTTGCCGGCTATGCCTATCATCCGCTCAACACCGACGATCCGGGCACGGTGGAATACCGGGGTTTTGAGCTGGAATCCGGGAATTATTTTCTTTTCCCGGAAACGGCATTGGAGGAAAGCTGTGGCTATCTGGCAATTAAAGGCGGGCTTAGCCCCGATCTTGAGTTTGACGCCGTGGCCAATTACACCTATCGGCTGGAAATCCCGGAGGAGAAGGACATCAGCGGATGGAGAGATTCGCAATTTTTATTTAAATACCGTTTTCTCGGAGACGGCCAAGGTCCTTTTAACCTGGGTCTGGAAGGAATCGCCAACTTTCCTTCCGGAGAAAAGCGCAAAGGGTTGAGCTCGGGCGATGAAATCTCCCCCACCCTGTTTCTAATCGGGAGTTTTGGAAAAGAGCCGGTCCGGGTGCTGGTGAATCTGGGCTGGAATTTTATTCCAGACCCGGATGATAGTTTTCTCTTTGGGGCGGCTTTAGAATGGACGGTCAATGAAAAACTGATTCTGGCCGGAGAGATTATCGGGAATAACGACCTCAAGAATTGCGAATACCAGGATCCGCTCGGAGCATCCCTCGGAATGGTATATGGCGCAAGAGACTGGCTCACGCTCAGCGCGGGAGTCGGCGCTGACTTGTCGGAATCAAGCGAGACAGACGATTATTACTTAACCTTGGGAGCCTTGTTCGGCTGGGGAGGCGGTGAATAAGATGCATATGGCGGACGCTTTGCTTTCGCCCGCGGTGGGAGGGACTTTTTATCTGTTGAGCGGAGCCGGACTCGCGCTCTCAGCGAAGAAATTCCGGGACGAAGCGGATCAGAGCAAGGTCCCGCTGATGGGCGTGCTCGGGGCGTTCGTGTTTGCGGCGCAGATGATCAATTTCAGCATCCCCGGCACCGGCAGCAGCGGCCATATCGGGGGAGGGATGCTGCTCGCGATGCTATTGGGACCGTGGGCCGGGTTCATCGCCCTTTCCTCGGTCCTGGTGATCCAGGCATTGTTTTTCGCGGACGGCGGATTGCTCGCGCTGGGCTGCAATATCTGGAATATGGGTTTTTACGGATGTATGTTCGGCTGGCTGATCTACCGGGCAGTAGCCGGGAAGAATCCCAGCCGGACCCGGATCTCCATCGCGGCGATATTGGGTCCGCTGATCGCGCTGGAGCTGGGCGCGTTCACGGTGGTGATCCAGACCCTGGCCTCCGGGATCAGCGAACTGCCCTTTAACAAGTTCTCCGCATTGATGCTCGGGATCCATTTCCCGATCGCGATCGTGGAGGGGCTGATCACTATGGCGGTGATCAATTTTGTTTATCAGCTCCGTCCCGAGCTGGTGAAGAAAAGCCTCCGGCTCGGAGAGAAAACCCTGGAAAACAAATTGTCTTACCGGCCGGTCCTGGTTGCGCTTTTGCTCCTGGCATTGCTGACCGGAGGAGCGCTATCCTGGTTCGCCTCGGCGCATCCGGACGGATTGGAATGGTCAATTTCAAAAACCTACGGTCAGGAAGAACTGTCCAACTCCGGCGCGGGCATTTATGGAATCCTGTCCAAAATCCAGGAAAAAACCGCGTTGCTCCCGGATTATAGTTTCAAATCTTCCGGGTCCGAAACATCCGCGCCTGAAAGCGGCACGGAAGGGGAAAGCTGGCCCGCGGTTTCCAAAGGCGCCAGCTTCTCCGGCATACTCGGCTCAGCCATTGTTCTCTGTCTGGTGCTGGTATCTGGTATGATTATGATAAAGTTGCGGGGGGATAAAAAACCGGGATAATGCAGTAAGAAATGTCCATTTTTGACGCAGACCTGATTGACCGCCACGCTTACCAGGACAGCGCCATCCATCGGCTGGACCCGAGGGCCAAATTGCTCGCCGTAATGTTCTTCATCCTGGCAGTTGTTTCTTTCCCCAAATACGCGGTCGGGGAACTCATTCCCTTCATCCTTTTCCCGATGGCCCTGGCGATTTTCGGGTTCATCCCCCCGAAATTGATTTTCCGCCAGCTCGCCCTGGCCGCGCCCTTCATTATCCTGGTCGGCTTGTTCAACCCGATCCTGGACCGGTCAACCGCGATGGAAATCCGGGGAATCAAAATTGGAGCCGGCTGGTTCAGTTTCGCTTCCATCCTGCTCCGCGGGGTCCTCTGCGTTTCCGCGGCCGTAATTCTCATCGCAACCACCTCTTTCCCGCGCCTGGTTGAGGCCATGCGCTTTTTCCGAGTGCCGCGGATTTTTGCGGTCCAATTGATGCTCCTTTATAGATACTTATTCCTCTTGCTGGGCGAGGCGCAAAAAATAAACCAGGCGCTGAGTTTAAGGTCCGGCTCCGCCCGGGTGCCGATTTCGGTTGCCGGCTCGGCTCTCTCCAGCTTGTTAATCAGAACCATTGAGCGGTCAGAAGCCGTCTGGCTCGCGATGCAGGCGCGCGGTTTCAAGGGCGAGTTGCTTACGGCGCGGAGAATGCGATGGCGAAGCGCAGACTCTTTTTTTCTCTGCTCGGCTTTTATTTTCTGCGTCCTTTTCCGAATCGTCTCTCTCGCCGGCCTGTTGGCAAAACTGATTGGTGCTTGATGCTCAGCGCAATTCAAACCATGGATTTACATTACACCTACCCGGATGGCACCCCGGCTTTGAAAGGTTTCTCCTGCCAGATTCAGAAAGGAGAATGCGTCGGTATCGTCGGTCCTTCCGGAGCCGGTAAATCCACCCTGGCGCTTTGCCTTTCCGGATTGGTTTTGCCGCAAAAAGGCACGATCCTGATTGGAGACCAAAAACTTGACCGGAAAAACCTTAAGCAACTCCGATCTAAAGTCGGGCTGATTTTCCAGAACCCGGACGACCAGCTCTTTATGCCCTCGCTCTTTGATGATGTGGCGTTTGGATTGGTCCAGCAAGGCACTCCCCTGGAAACGGTCCGGGAAAAAGTGGAAAGGAACCTTTTGGAAATGGGCTTGCAAGGCCTGGAAAACAAGTTCCCAGGACATCTCTCCGGTGGACAGAAACGATTGGCATCTCTGGCAGGAGTGCTGGTAATGGAGCCGGAAGCGCTGATTCTGGATGAGCCCAGCGCCAATCTTGATCCGAAAGCCCGACGAACCCTGATTCAACGGCTTGCCCGTCTTCAAAACACCCGCATCATCCTGAGCCACGATCTGGAAATGATCCTGGATTTGGCCAATCGCGTCATTTTAATCAACCAGGGCACGGCGATCGCGGAAGGCGACCCGGAAAAAATTCTCGGCAATGCAGAACTGATGACCGCCAACAACCTGGAAGTGCCCCACTCACTCCTCCCCCACCCGGACTCGCACCGCCGGGCACACTTAAAAACTTAATCACTATTCTTAACCCTATTAGAAAATAGGTGGCTGTCCCCTATTTTCATCCTCTATTTATGCGGCTCTAAATAGGGGACAGCCACCTATTTTTGCGGTGAACGGGAAACGGTAAACGAAATATAATTCGGAGTCTCGCATTTCGGGCCTGCCCGCGGTGCCTGCTCCGTCCCGCGCTTTTTGCGGAACCAAGTCTGGTTTGGTGTTATTAAAAGCGAGAAACCAAGAAACTAAGAAACAATTTTTTCAAAAGCCTTTGCGTTCTTGCTGTCTTTGCGGTATAAAAAATAGCAATGGCAAAAATCAAAGGCTACTACCGGCCGATTCCGGGAAGCCGGGATTTGCCTACCCGCTCGGAGCTGGGGGATGAGGTCATTCTCCGGGTTGAGAAAGAGCTGGAGGCCGCGGAAGGAATCGGATCGCTTTATGAATATGAGGATGAAACCCTGGGCGGGACGGTGCTGAAAGGAAAAACCATTTCCATCCCGGAGGATTTTTTTGACCGGTTCCTGTCCAAACTTGAGCCGATTGAGCAGAGCGTTTATCTCCAGCTCTTCCGGCTCTCTTATGCCAAAGCGAAAAATTTCTGCCGGGTGGGGCGAAAAGATCTGACCCGAAAAACCAATTTGAGTTTGCTCCGGCTTAATGCGGCGCTGGAGGGACTGGTCAAGAAGAAAATGATCCGACCGCTTCATCGGAGCGTCCGGGGCACGCTCTGGAGGGTTTATCATCCGGCTGAGCTGGGAGAAAAAGTCGGCTATGAGACCGAAGAAGGAAAGCGAATCAAGATCAAAATAGAAAAGCCGAAAAAGCCCAAGGCGGCTGCACCGCCGAAAACTCCGCTGGAATCCCCGCTCAATATTGACCGCTTTGCCGACCTCAGCAAGGATCAGCCGGAAATCCCGCTCAAGAAAATGGCGGAGAAATTTTTTGAGATGAAAGCAAAAAAGGCCGAGCCGGAAGAAATGGATGATGCCCTGGCCATCATCACCGGTCTGCTGGAAGACGGCTTCAGCCGGAAACAGGCGATGTTCGCGATTGAATGGTTTGCGCAAAAATTCCCCGGAGAAAAAGACCTCTCCCGCCTGCCCTACTACATCACCCGCGCCCTGGAGGAATATAAAGAAAATTAAATATCCGGTTGAAAATTTTCAAAAGCCTTGCTCAGAGAGAAAATATCTGCTATAGCTTTTACCGAAGGAGAATATGAAAATGCCCGTAAGAAAGAAATTATTAAGAGGCCTCTGGCTGGTTTTGGCTCTTCTGCCTTTTTCCGCAAAAAGCGCCCCGGAAGAAATTTTGAAATTCTGGCCGGATTCGGCGGGAGAATCCGCTTTCCCCCAGGCAATCAATTTTACCGGCAAAAAGGTCCAGGCCGCAGAATCAGCATTGGTTGAGGATGAGCAATCCGCTCATCTCATAGATGGCGGGGAATTGGTCGTGGATTTCGGCGCCGTGACCGGGGGATTTTTTGAGTTCAAGGTTAACCTGACCAAGCCGGCCAAAATCCGGCTCACTTATTCGGAAGCCGCGAAATTTGCCCGGGGAGAAAAAGATTGGCTGTCCTCGCTTTCTCTTTCCTACCGCGAGCTTTTGCAAAGGACTTATGAGGTTAAGCAGAGCGGCTGGTTCAAGGATCCGGTTTTGATGGGCGGAGCGCGCTATGTCCGGATTGAAGTGTTGAGCGGAGAGATTGATCTGGACGCGATCCAATGCCGGAAGACTTTTTTCCCGTGCGATCCTAAGACCCAGGGCTGGTTTTTGTCCAGCGATGATCTTCTGACCCGGATCTGGTATGCCGGTTATTACACGGTTTGCCTGGACACGATTCGTTCGGACCAGGGCGGCAAGAGCGGCAAGGTAAAAATCGGAGAGGGGGATTGGGTGATGGTTGACGGCGCCAAGCGGGATCGGCTGATCTGGTCCGGAGATCTGGCGATTGCGGATCGGGTGGTTTATGTTGCCAATGCCAGATATGACCTGGCTAAAAATTCGCTCCTGACTCTGGCCCACTGGCAGTTTGACAACGGCCTTTATCCGGCCTGCAGCCGGGCCGAACTGGGCGCCAAGGCTGCGGACCGATTCCTGGAATATTCTTTCTGGCAGGTGATCAACAGCTATGAATATTATTATTACTCCGGTGATAAAGATTTTCTGAAAGAGATTTATCCCGGCCTGCTCCGGGCAATGGACTATCACGACCGCAAAACCGACAGCAACGGCCTGATCATTCAGAGCTTCCTGCGCGGGGGGATGAACTACAGCTACTCCTTGATCCGAACCGGGCCGGTGGCTTATCCCAACGCGCTGTATTATATTTCCCTGATGGACGCGGCCAAAATCGCTCTGGATCTCGGCGATATCGGTCAGGCCCAGCTTTTTCTCACCCGGGCGGACCGGATTCAGAATTGGTTCAACAACTATTTCTGGCAGAAAAAGCCCGGGGCATACCGCGATGGAAAACGGGATCAGAACCGTCATTCTCTGGATGGAAACGCTTTTGCCATCCTGAGCGGACTGGCGGATCAGGCCAAGGCGGAGCAGGTGATGAACTTTGTCAATCAAGCTTTGAAGCTGGACTGGGGAGACCGCCAGGTGGATCAGGCTTATCGGTTTCCGCGCAAGGTGCCTTTTGCCACCGGTCATAATTACCATAATGTGATGCCCTTCATCAATGCTTTTGACGCGCTCGCGCGCTTTCAACTCGGCCGGGATCAAGAGGCAATGGATTTGATCAAAAGATGCTGGGGAAATATGGCGAACCAGGATCCGAATTTCACGGCCTGGGAATGGATCGGAAAAGGCGGCAAACCGGACAATGCCACCACTTCGCTTGCTCACGCCTGGAGCGCAGGATCAACTTTTCTTTTGAGCGAATGGGTGCTCGGGGTCAGGCCAACCGAGCCCGGCTTTGCGCATTACCTCATTGACCCGCATCCGGCCGGCATCAATTGGGCGCAAGGAGCCGTGCCCTCGCCCAGGGGATTGATAGAAGTGAGCTGGAAAGACGACCCGGACCGCTTTGAAATCAGCCTGAGCCTTCCTTCCGGCCAGGGGCCGTCTCTGATCCTGCCCGGAAAAGGGGAGCAGATAAAAATTTCGCTGAATGATTCGCTGATTTATGACGGCAAAAATAAAACCGCCAATCCGCTGGTGCTGGCAACGGAGGTAAAGCCGAACCAGGTTAATCTGGAGCTGAAAGAGGGCGGCAGTTATAAAATTGCGCTGGAACGGATCCAGCCGGAATAGATCTAAATCTGAAACGTCCTTCGGAGCCTGGGCTTGATGGTTGAGTTCGCGCTGAGCCGATGGATTTCAGATCTCCCGGGCAACCGGCATTTTAAAGAATCCCCTGGATAAGCTGACGGAGGAAAAACCAGTCCCGCACCCCCTGGAGCTTTTTTGAAAATATTTCTTTCGTATCCTGATCCGCAATGGCGGTTCTTTTCAGGGAAAAGGGGTCGGTGGAATAATGGTTAGCTCCTTCCAGGGTGGTCAGGCCGCAGATATAACCCAGGTCCCGAAGTTTCTCTTTGACCCCGGGATTAAAGGATTTGAGATGGCCGTAAGGGTAGGAAAAAAGTTTGACCGGAGCTCCGATCAGATCTTCCAGAATGGTTTTGGATTTCAAAAGCTCTTCTCTCAACTCGTCCTCCTTTAAATCCGCCAGCACCGGATGCGAACAGGTATGGGAGCCGATTTCATGGCCGAGAGAAAAAATTTCCCGGATCATCTGCCGGGTGCCGGGACGGCCATAAGGCTCGGGATTTTGGACCCAGGGAAAAAAGCCCGGCTCATCCAGATGAGAGACTGCGGGGAAAAAAACCGCTTTCAACCCGAATTTCTCCAGCAAGGGCAATGCCACATAGAAATTATTTTCAAAAAAATCGTCAAAGGTGAGCACCAGATAGTTCTTATCCGGCTCCTTGTCTTCTTTCAGAATTCGGATGGCATCCTCCAATCCAATCACCCGATAGCCTTCCTCCTGAATCACCTCCAGCTGAATCCGCAGACTTTTTTCCGACACCGAGAGATGCAGTTTTTCCCTGGAAACCGGCTGAGCCGGCGTGGAATGATACATCAGAATCCTGATGCCCCGGCCAGGGAAAAATCCGGCTTGCTTGAAAAGAAAAAAAACGCGGTCTCCCCCGGCTTTGATTAACTCCTTCATCCCAATCCCTTTTTTACCCGAAACAGATAACTGGTTCCGCTCCGGTCTTTGAATCCATTTTTGCCGGCTAATCGGAATTTTATTATATCGGAACCAACCGCTTTTTCAATCCCCGGGTTTTCCTCCCCATCCCGCCCTTTTCCCGCCGCCCTTGTCTTTTCGCCCAACCCGTAAATAAAAAAACCACCCGGTCTCTCAGCCAGGCCGGTTCACAAAAGTTTTTTATTTTTTGGTTTGATCGGCAAAGTCAGTAGTTCTGCATAGAAAAAATAGAATGACCCCAAAACCGAACCAGGTCGGGATTGAGCTGAAAGAAGGGGGAATTTGCAAAATCGTGGTTGAAAAAATCCGGCTGGATTAAGAGGTCAGCCGATCCAGAAATATGAAGAGTCTCTTCGCGTTCGGAGACTTATCCGCCACTCTCATCGGGTCAATTAAGCCAAGAATGGCAAAAGAATGCCGGCCCTTGGAATAAATTTCTTTCCGGGTATTTCTGGTCGCGTTTTTCAGGCCATCCAAAATGTCCTGTTTGGGAATATTTTCAAGGGCGGGATTTCGGGGGAGCGAGTTTGCATGGAATCCTTGTCCATAAAAATTTTCCAAGGTTTCCTGATCAGCCAAGAACCAGGCTTCCATACATTGCACCATCAGATGAGCATTATCAGCAGTTGAATTCGCCGGTTTCTCCCATTGGTCACCTTCTCTGAAGCTTAAATAATCCCAGGGATTCTGAGCGGCAACCGGGCCTTCGCTGTCAACCAGCAGAATAATAAAATGATCTGGTTCCGCGATCTGAAGCGCGCCGCGAAAATCTTCATAAGCATTCCTGCGGGTGCCGCAGGGGATGACCCTCGGCATTCTTCCCCTCAAACCGGCTTTTTGAAAAAGTTTTGTAAATCCTTCCCGGCATTGAGCGCGAAAATATCGGCTATCTCCGCCGCCTTCCACATAAACTTTAACCGCTACCACCGATTGCCCCCGATCTCACCCTTTTGCCAGAGTTGCCCTAAAGTATATTTCTCCAGCCAGACCGAGAGCTTCTCTTTTTCCAGCCTTTTGAGTTTGGTCATCCCTTGATGCTTTTCGCAAACAATTACCGATTCCGGCGTTTCGGTCAGCGCGTCCACCAAAACATCGGAATGAGTGGTAACAATCAGTTGACCTACCCGGGAATATTCGCTTAATAATTGCGGGATTTTTGAGATGACATCCGGATGCAACCCCAGTTCAGGTTCTTCAATACATACCAATGGAGGCGGGTTGGGATTAAGCAAGATTGCCAGCAAACAAAGATAGCGGAGGGTCCCATCCGAAAGGCGGGTTGCGGGAATTATGAATTTTCCTTCCTGGAAAAATATCTGGACCGTGCCGCCCTCAATTATCATATCAAGATCGTCAATCCCATCATATAATATTTTAATAGCATCTAAAAGACGCTTTTTAACTTCCGGCTCCCTTCTCAAGCGGTTCAGAACCAGCCCGAGATTGCTGAAATCTTCCATCAAGAAATTGTTGGGCAGGTCCGATTTTTGAGGCGTTCTTGGCGGGGTATAGCGGCCGAATGACCATTCCCGGTAGATCATAATCTTGCTATACATTTCTCCCAAATAGGTCAATTCTGGATAAAGATCCGGATCTTTTCGTTGGGAAAGAATGGAGAGTTCAGGATTGACTTCTTCTCTTTTAAGTTCCCTCTCCCCTAATTCCTTAGTATCTAATATGGGATGTCCCTTTTGATATTTGTAAAAAAAATAAGGGTGGTCCTTATCTGGAAGTGCTTTTTTTCGTTCAATTCTCTCATCCACCAACTGAAATCTTTGCGCGCTTTCCGTAAAAGAGACCACATGACGCAAAGGGTTATCAGGAAAAACCTGATCATCAATAATAACTTCTATGGATGCTTCGGGGTGTCTTGTCTCGCCTTTCCAAAGCCAATCCCTGATCCCGCCTCCCTCTCGCACAGGAAGCGCCAATTGGGTCGGCGCTGATTGCAATAATGCAATTGCTTCCACTAAATTGGACTTTCCCGATCCATTCGGGCCGATGATCACATTCAGCGGTTTTAAGTCTATGGTCGCTGGCTCCGGGCCAAAGCTCAAAAGGTTCGTTAAACTTAAGCTATGCAAAAACATTTGTGCACCTCCTTCTCTATACTATTTATACCGCAAAATCAGATTTTAATAAAATTCGCGGGAAGGGAATTTTGAAAATTGGATTCCAATAACTGATTTCATTTGAGGAGCGCTTTCCATCCAGGGATTTTCTGCGCTAGAATAATGGGGCAAAATCTTTTCAGGAGGATGGAAGATGAAAAAGAGATGGATCGGGGTTTTGGGAATGGCGATGATTTTCGGGATGATGAGCCAATGCGCGGTGCAGTTTTATCCCCGGCCGGTGACCGGGAAGGAGAAGGCAGAGGCGAATGTGGCGCACGCGGTGGACTCTTTTGGCGCCGGGTTTTTAAGGTCAACGATTGCGGCTCAAGCGTCCAATCCCGAGCGGCAAAAGCCCGTGATTCAAAATTATATGTTTTACGCAGACCCGAAATTCAAAGACCCGAAGAATTTTTACCCAGAGCCAAAACCGATCACGGAAATGAAACAGGAGCTTTACCGGGACAGGAAGAACTACCAGATTTTGCTGGTGAGCTGGCCGAGCAGTTATCAGCCGGTGAATCCGGAATTCCGGAAGTTGTATGAGAAGTATCAAGAGGACTGGACGGTTTACGCGCTTTATTTGAAGCAGAAGAGGCCGACCGATAAAGGGGTGGTGATGACCCACGGCTGGACCGGGGGCAAGGTCACAGATCAGCTTCAGGTTTCCACCAACCGGATCACCAGGCTCGCGGATCAGGGATGGGATGTGCTTTTTGTGCAACAGCCCTATCACGGCTTTCGGATGCCCCAGGATTCCTATTTTTCCGGCGAACTTTTCATCAGCGGCGAGGTCAGCCGGTTGAATGAGGCGATGTGCCAGGCCGTGACCGATATGCGCTCCGCGATCCAGTGGATGAAGAAGGATCATAAATTGGTCGGGATGTATGGCGGAAGTTTGGGCGGGGTGGTGACCCTGATGACCACGGTCAACGAGCCTAATCTGGATTTCGCCATTGCTTGGGTGCCTCCCTCCAGTTGGGCCGACCTCACCTCCAACAGCCAACTCGTGCCCTATGTGGTCCAGGCGATTTATGATTCCGGCATCGGTTTTGAAACCGCCAAGCAAATCTTCTACCCGACCAGCCCGGCCAATTTCCAGCCGGCGATTCCCAAAGAAGATGTTTTGATCATCGCAGGAATGGGAGACAATTTCGTGCCGGTCAACCAGCCGATCCTGTTGTGGGAGCGATGGGACAAGCCCGAGATTTATTGGTTCCCGGGCGGACATATTATCAATTTCGGACAGAAACAAGCGCTCCAGGCCGAGGATGAATTCTTGGCGCGGCAGCTGAAGAAGCTGGAGCAAAAAGTTAACTGAATGCCGGAGATCAAGGTTAAAAAGCTCGCGCTCATCGCCTGCAAGGTTCTCTGGAGAGAGTTTTCTTTTTTTGCCGGCCAGAGCGAGGCGGTGATTGATTCTTTCTTCCAGCCCCAGGGCCTGCACAATGATCCGGAAAATATGCGCGCTCAAATTCAGGCTGTGATCAATCAGGTTGAAGCCGAGCATAATCACGATTATCTGATCTTCGGTTACGGGCTTTGCTCCCGGGGAATTGAAGGGCTGAAGAGCAGGAAGACGCCGATGGTATTCGCTCGCGCGCATGACTGCCTGACCTTTTTGCTCGGCTCGCGCCAGAGGCAAATTCAAATTTACCGGGAACATCCGGACGCATACTGGTACAGCCCGGGCTGGATTGAGACCGGGACTCAGCCGAGCAAGGAGCGGATAGAAAAAGAGATGGAATTGCTCCGGATGAAGTTCGGGGAGGAAGACGCAAGATGGCTTCATTCACAAATGGCGGGCTGGAATCGGAACTATCACAAGGCGATTTACATTGATTTCAAGATCGGCGATCGGGAAAAATATCTGGCTTATACCAGAGCGTGCGCGGAGGAGTTGGGATGGGAATTTATTGAGCTGGAGGGAGACCCGGCGCTGGTGAAAAATTTGCTGTCAGGGCAGTGGGATGAAAAAAATTTCCTGATCCTGCCCCCGGGACAGGAGCTCAAGTTGAGCTATGATGATGACCTGGTAAAATGCTCTATTCCTTGTCAGGGCTAAATATATGCGGAACATAATTTTTGATCTAATGATGAGCGGGAGCCTGATGTTTGCGATGGGGGCTTTGATTCAGAAGCTGAGGCCATCTCCCTTTGAAGCCGAACTCAACCGGGCGCTGGAAAAATTTTTAGACGGGATCTGAGAAAGTCAATTTATTCTTTCCCTTGGTGGGGGAACGGGAATCAGGCTTCGTAGAATTAAAATCAAGATCGCTCGGGCAAAATCCCGGTTTGACGATCCCTTGCTGAAATAGGATAATTTGGCCGATGCTCAAGCTGGAGTCGGTCGGGCTGGAACTAGGGGGGAGGGAAATTTTTTCCGGGATCACCCTGGAGCTTGGTTTGGAGGAATCGGTTGCGCTGATTGGACCAAGCGGTGCGGGCAAAACCCTTCTGCTCAAGGCTGCCTGCGGCCTGATCCCGGCCAGCCGGGGGAAAATTTTTATTTTCGGCCAGGATCTGTCCCGGATCAGTTTCAGGGAAAAACAAATCCTTTTGCAAAAAGTGGGGTTTTCTTTCCAGCAATCCGCCTTGTTTGACTTTCTGGATCTTTATTCCAATCTGGCTTTTCCGCTCAAGGAGTCCCGGCAGATGGAAGATGAAAAGATTGAAGACCTGGTTCTGGATCTGGCCGGGAAACTGGGATTGGAAGACGCCTTAAAAAAAATGCCGGCCGAGCTTTCGGGCGGAATGAAAAAGCGGGTGAGCCTGGGGAGGGCGATCATTCATCAGCCCCGCTTGCTTTTCTGCGATGATCCGACCGCGGGCTTGGACCCGATCACTTCCGCCGCGATCTCGGACCTGATCCTCAAGCTCAAGTCGGAATTGAAATTCTCCCTGCTCCTGGTCAGCAACGAATCCAGCGTGATCCGCAAGCTGGCGGATCGGGTTTATCTCTTGCATCAGGGCCGCTTGAAAGAAGTCGGGCCGGGAAAAGAAATTGAATTCCGGGCGGCTCGGCAATGGGGCGAAATGATCGGAGAATTTCAATGATAGAATTTCACCGGGTGGGCAAAAAGTTTAGAGACCAGGTGGTGATCCGGGAGCTGAGCCTGAAAATAGAGACCGGAGAAATCTTTTTCATCCTGGGCCGAACCGGCGCGGGAAAAACCGTTTTGATCCAGATGTTGGTGGGATTGCTCAAACCGGATTCCGGGGAAATCTGGCTCTCGGGCGAGCGGGTGGAGGGGCTGAGCGAGGAACGGTTGCGGGAAGTTCGCAAGAACTGCGGAATGATTTTCCAGTCCCCTACCCTGTTTGATTCCATCAGCGTGTTTGAGAATATCGCCTTTGGTCTGCGCCGGCATTTCAACCTTTCCGAATCCGAGCTGGAACAGCGGGTGATGAATTTGCTCAAGCTGGTTCATCTGAACCCGGAAGTTGCCAAACAATTCCCGGCGGAACTGAGCTTCGGGATGCAGAAGCGGGTGAGCCTGGCCCGGGCCATTGCCCTCTCGCCCCAATCTCTGATTTATGACGAGCCCACCACCGGGCTGGATCCGTTCACGGCCCGGCAAATCAATCACTTGATCCTGGAATTAAAAGAAAAACTGGGAGTGACCAGTATCGTGGTCAGTCATGATCTGGAGAGTATGCGCCAGGTAGCCGACCGGGTCGGACTCCTGGAAAACGGAAATTTTGTCACGATCGCCAAACCCGAGGACTTGGCGAAGAGCGAGGATCCTTTTGTGCGCAGGTTTTTGGAGGCGAGCTAGATGCTGGAGCGGCTGTTAAATATTTTCAGCCTGGGTATTTTTCAGAGCCTGGGCCGGATTCTCCTGGGCTTGTTCGCGCTGATTGAAGGAGTCGGCGCCCGGGCGATTTTTCTCGGGCAGGTGATGGTTAAAATCTGGAGCCGGCCGTTTGAGGTGAGGGAATTTCTCATTCAGCTTTATCTGGTGGGCGTGCAGAGCCTGGCGATCGTGGCCATCAGCGGATTTTTCGTGGGAGGAATCGTGGCGCTTCAGTTTGATTATGCCCTGAACCTCTTCGGCGCCGGGGTTTACCTGGGCGGCGTTACCACCTCGGGCTTGCTTCGGGAGGTGGGCCCGGTTTTGGTGGCGATTATGATCACGGGCCGGATCGGCGCCTTTATCGCCGCGGAGCTGGGAACGATGAAAGTGACCGGCCAGGCCGAAGCGATCCGGTGCCTGGGACTGGAGCCGATGCAGGTTCTGGTGGTTCCCCGCTTCCTGGCCGTGGTCATAATGATTTTCCTGCTCACCATCTTCGGGCTTTTGGTCAGTCTGGTCGGAGGAGCTCTGGTTTCCTTTTTCATCCTGGATGTCAACATCAGCTACTACCTGGTTTATCTGTTAAAACTGACCACGGTCTGGGCGTTCTTGAATGGAATGATCAAGAGCTTCCTTTTCGGGGTTCTGGTCGCAACCGTGAGTTGCTATGAAGGATATAATGCCGAAGCCGGAGCCGAGGGGGTAGGAAAAGCTGTGAACCGAACCCTGGTTTATGCCTCCATCGTGGTCTTCCTCACCGACTATATCGTGGCCGCGGTGGCCTCGCTTACTTTTACTTTAACCCAGGAGATTGTCTTTCCTTTCGGGAGCTAGCGATGAGCGATTGGGTCAAAGCCAGAGTCAAGAATGCTTATTTGCGGGCGATCATCATCGCCCTGCTGGATATCCTTTACATTGCCCGGCTCGGCTTGAGCTTTGAGAGCGTCGGCCGGAACCTGCTCCGCTTTCTGGAAGTGATCGGCGGTATTTTTTGGCTCCATATCCAGAGCCTGATCCTGCTCATCTTCCCGCCTTACCGGATCCGGGAGATGATCCGGCAAATGGTGATTGCCGGCTGGCAAAGTATCCCCCTGATCGCGATCGTGCTCGGATTTATGGGCCTGATCACCGTCCTGGAGCTTGATTTCCAGCTTTCCCGCGTGGTGGGAAACACCAATTATGTGCCCGGCTTTGCCGGGATTCTGCTCTTCCGGGAATTCGGGCCCACCGTGGTCTTTGCCATGCTCGCGTCCAAAGTCGGCGCCGGCTGGGCCGCGGAAATCGGGAATATGAAAATCACCGAGCAGATTGACGCGATGGAGTTGGCTTCGGTCAACCCGGTTCATTACCTGGTGGTGCCCAGGATGGTGGCGAGCGCGGCAATGTTAATCGCGATGAGCGTGATCGGCGCCTCGGTCGCCTTTTTCGCCGGCTGGCTGGTGAGCCGGGCGGATTTCAGCTTCGCGGCCTATTATATGATGATGGCCAAGTTCGTGAAGATGACCGATGTCGGAACCCTCTTCACCAAGGCCCTGATCTTTTCTCCGGTGATCCCGATTACCGCGGCCTGGTACGGGTTCCGCGCCCAGGGCGGAGCCCGGGGAGTGGGCGAGGCAACCACCAGGTCGGTGGTCACTTCCATCCTGATTATCATCCTGCTGGACTTTATGCTTAACGCCCTGGCTGACAAATTCGTGAGAATTGTGTTAGAATAGGAGAAGAATGACCCGGTTCAGTTTGGAAGTGAAAGTCGGGGTAGTGGTCAGCATCACCATCGCCCTGATCCTGGCCTTCCTCTTCTTCCTCGGCCAATACAACCCGTTTGCCAAGAGCTACCGGATCAATGTGCTTTACAATTTTGCCGGAGGGATTGAGCTGGGCAGTCCGGTCCGGGTTGCCGGGGTCAAGGTCGGAAAAGTTGACCAGATCCGGTTTTTTGAGCCGGGCAAAACTTTTCAGAACGAGCCGGTTTCCATCTCCATCCGCATCCAGATTGACCGCCGCGCCAAAGACCTGATCCGGGAGGATTCCAGGTTTTATATCAATATGGCCGGGATCATCGGCGAGAAATATATTGAAATCAACCCGGGAAGCAAAGACGCCAAATTGCTGGAAAATAACGCCACCATCCGCGGAATTGATCCGCCCCGGATTGACCAGTTCCTGAGCCAGGGCTATAGCCTGTTTGAAAAAGTCAACAAGAAATATCAATCCCTCAGCGAGGAGGACAAGGCTAAAATTCGCTCCTTGTTTGAAAATCTGGTCAAGCTCACTGAAAACCTGTCCGAGTTCGGAGAAAAAAGCGGGGAGCTGAGCGAGCTGGCAAGCAATCTGAACGCGGTGATGGAAGTGATTGCGCCCAAGAATCAAGCGGAGAAAAAACAGTTGGCCCAGAAACTGGATCAGCTTTCCAAAACCCTGGACCATATTTATCTGGCCAGCGAGCGGCTGGATCGGACCAGCGCCCGGCTGGAGACCGAAATGCAGGGAGTGACCAGGCAAACCATAGAAAAAACCATCCGCGAGATCCTTCAGCAGGAAGGGATCACCATCAATGTCGGCACGATGGTGGGCAAGCCCAAATATCCGCTTCTGCCCGAGCCGGGCGCCACGGCGCAACCCGGCGCCGAAAAATAAGTAGTTTGCTCTGAAGACTGGAGGTAAAGTTGGAAGAGAAAGTTATCAAAATTCTGCGCCGGGGCGCCATCACCTGCCGGGAAGATATGAAGATCAAGGAAGTCGCCCAGATTATGGTGGTGAACCGGATCCGATACTGCGTGGTGGTCAACAGCCAGAATGAGTTGCTCGGGATTATTTCTGACCGAAGCATCCTCAAAGCCTTTGGCAAAGACCTGGATCAGATCAAAGCCAAAGACATCCTCCTCCCTTACATCTTCACCATCACTCCTCATTCCACCCGCAAAGAAGCCATTGAGCTGATGACCAATAAAAAAATTGAGCACCTGATCGTGGTCTCGGACCGGCCCGGTAGCAAGGCCGTGCTCGGAATCGTCCACGCCTCGGACATTGTCAGCCAGATGGCGAGAGCCGGAGACGCCAATGGATAAAATTATCCGGGTTTGCGATCTGATGCACAAAGGCGTGATCGCCTGCTACCCTGAGGATACGATCAAGGAAATCGCCAAAATGATGGACACTTACCAGATCCGCTCCATCGTGGTAATGGATGAAACCGGAGAGGTCTGGGGACTGGTCTCCATTATGGAGCTGATCCCGCTTTTGGGAAAAGACCTGGAAAAAATTCACGCCCAGGAAATTATGCGCCCTTATAAAATAGAAGTTGACCCCCAATGGCCCATCAGCGAGGCGGTCCAGCTGATGAAAAAAAGAAAAATTGAGCACCTGGTGGTCATTGACCCCCACGCCGGGGTCAGGAGGCCGATCGGAATCCTCACCTCCTTTGACATCGTCCAGTTTATGGCCGGTCTCAACCACGGCCACTTTGAGCTCCAGCTTAAAATGCAGTCTTGATCATTGGGCGCCAGACACTCTTGCTTGGGGGCCGGACACTCTCGCTTGCCCTGCGTGCCTACTCCGCCGTAGTAGCCTACGGCTACGAAGGCTGGAAGCTCCGAAGGAGCGAAGCAGGGTCTGCTCACAACTAAGAATTTCAATCACTTGCAAGAATCTCTCTCAGGACACTCCTTCACCGTCAAAACCGCTTTTGATGTTTCAAGGACAAAAATTTTTTTGCCCAGGCGCCAGGGCGATCAAGTAGAGGCATTGTTGACGCTGAATGGCACGGGAGGAATATTCAAGCCGTGGAAATCAAGGTTTCTCGGTTTCTTAGGTTTCTAGGGTTTCTGAGGTTTCCGGGGTTTTCCCCACTTTCACCCTTTCACCCTTTCAACCTTTAAACCTTCTTCTGCTTGCCCCTTCCCCCTCCCATCCGCAAATCTTCCCCTTGGCTCGCGCTGAAAATTACCCACGCAAGCCCTAAAAAGCCAGTGGCCAGTGACCAGTGGTTAGTGGCCAGTGACAAATTAGGTGAAGGGCGCCGCCCTTCCCGTGGGACGCACTCGTCAAAGAACCACTCGCAGATCACATGGTCTCGGCTCGGAACAGATCGTCAGCAACTCAAATTCATAAATTTAATTCCGCTTACGCGCTGAAAGCGCTTTGGACTGCGGTGCCAGCGGCACCGCTTTGAAAGCGGCGTCGCGGACGCCGCACTCCAAAGTTGCTGACCATCGGTTCCGAGCTGTGCCATGGTTGTTGTCCCTCATCCGACCCTACTTAGCTCAGACTGAGCTGCGAAGGGATTCTCTGAACTCCGGCACTTGATGAAAAGATGATGATCGGTCTTGAATCTAATGGTCCTTGAGGCTTTTAAGCGGGTCCGGGTTCCATGCTCCGAGTTCCGAGTTCTGCGAATCAGCTACCGGGTTCCAGGAGCAGGGATTGGTAGAACTCGGAACTCGGAG
>Ga0315277_10002620_pt1 | contig 24980 bp, 20 predicted proteins | sample YL17G05_15_MG_FD_203695 | JGI IMG/M metagenome (GOLD analysis project Ga0315277, IMG submission 203695) | Sediment microbial communities from Yellowstone Lake, YNP, Wyoming, USA - YL17G05_15 | ecosystem: Environmental > Aquatic > Freshwater > Lake > Sediment | place: USA: Wyoming | collected... | reverse complement strand
CTCGGCGTCGAACGCCTCGAACCTCGACAGTTTGAGGTCCACGCGGCTGAACGTCGCCTCACCAAGCACCTTCGGCGGCCCGGACCCGTCGAGAAACGTGAGCACGTAACGGTCGTTATACGACCGGACGGCGGTCGCCTTCGTCCCCTCGGGCGGCAGCGTCGCAAGCGAAAACGCGGCAAGAAGCCGGTCCGGCCGGAGTATGCTTTCGTTTTCGAGCGCCGAAATTTCTCCCGTGTAGACCTTGTCGCCGTCGCCGGTGAGCGACCTGTCGAGCGCGACCCAGAAGTCCTTGCCGTTCGAAACGACGAAGAAAAGCTCCCGGCCCATCGAATCGTGCTTGAGCCAGATATGGCCCGGTTTTTCCACGTCGAGCCAGGCGTCGACGGTGTGCCTCTTAGTGCGCCCTTTGTCCGTAAGGTAAAGCGTCATCTCGACATGCGCGCGAAGCGTATGGATCTTTGACGCGTTGTCGTTGTAAGCCGCGACGAGCGCCGCGGTGTCCGCGGACTTGTACTCGATTGCCTTCTCGCGCCTCGCCTGGCGGCTGATGCAGCCCGCCGCCAAAGCCGTCATGACGGCGAGGACGATTGCTTTTTTCATGAAAGGGCTCCCGGCATATTGTGGCCTAAGGCTATAGTTGGCACCGCCCTTTGTCAATGTCGCAGCGTGTCCGCGCGCTTCCCCGCACCCCATCCGTGCTCAGCATGCCTCTCCGCGTTTCCGCCGGCATCGGGGTCCGCACTCGGTTGTTTCCCGCAGCGCCTGCCGGCGCGAAATCGGAAATCGGTTTTTGTTTCGGTTCAGGGATTGAAATGCGCCCCTTGTCGGTCATATAATCTGGAAGCCACTGATCCGAAGCGGCATTTGAAAGGTTTCGAATGACCAACATTCGGGACGCCGGATGTTCCCGGATTAGACCGGTCACAATTCGATGCTCGCGCATTACCCGACGGCATCGTCGTTTCCCCGACAATTACGTTTCTCGTGCCGCGCCGTCGAGCGGCACGGACCTCCGCCGGCCGAGGCCCTTCGAGCCCTGTTCGTTTTCTGACCCGTATCTGCCGAGGTGAACCATGACGGTACCCAAAGCCCAGGAGACAAGACCTATGGAACGACTTTTGACGCGGCGCTTGGTGCTCGGTATCAGCAGCTTTGACGGGCTCGGTTCTCCTGTCACGTCGTTGTACCTTGGGGTCGCTCCTTCCGACGAGGGGCGCAAGGAAGTTCTCCTCCACTTCAAGGACCTCGTCAACAAGAGCTCCGAGCGGCTTTTCCGCGACCGCACCCACGGCGAGAAGGCGTCCATAACGGGCGACCTCGAGAAGTTCAAGGCTTACCTGCAGGCGATGCCGCGGGTCGACGTGAGCGGCCTCGCGATGTTCTCCTGCTTCGACAAGGCCTTCTTCGAAGCGGTCGGCGTCGCCGCGGCCTTCAGGCCGCAGCTCATCGTCTCGACCCGCCCGGCCGTGGCGCCCCTCGTCTCGGCGCTCGAGGACTATAAGCGCATCGCCGTCTGCCTCGTCGACCGTCGCAGCGCCGTCCTCTACGAGTATTTCATGGGCAGGATGGAAGAGGTCAAGTCTTTCCGCGACGACGTTCCGGGACGCATCAAGTTCGCCGGCTGGGGAGGGTTCGCGGAAAGGCGCATCGCCCGGAATATCGAAAGCCACGAGCACGTGCACTTGAGGAACGCCGCCGAGGCCCTTTTCGAGGAGATCAAACTCCGGGGCTTCGACTGGCTCTTTCTCGGCGTGCGCGCCGACCTTCGCGAAGCCCTGGAAAACCTCCTTCACCCCTACGTGCGCGAAAGGCTCAAAGGCTACCTCGATCTTCCCATGTCGGCCCCTCCCGCGGAGGTGCGGGAGAAGATCAGAGTCTTGGCTGAGCGCCTGAAGGCCGACGAAAACGGCAGGCTCGTCGAGCGACTCATTGAAACCGCAAGCGCCGGCGGCCCCGCTGTCACCGGGCTTCAGAAGACGCTTGATGCCCTCAACAAGGCCGCCGTCGGAACCCTCGTCATCAGCGGCGCGACCGCGCGTAAAGGCGTTCTCTGCGGCCAGTGCGGCATTTTGGGCCTGAAGCGAAGCGACTGCGCCCTCTGCGGCGGCGACATGGTCCCGAGTGACAATATCGTCGAGCAGGCCGAGGAGGCCGCTCTCGCCCAGGGTGCAAGCGTCAGGCACATCGAGGGCGGGGCGCGCCTGGACGCACTCGAGGGCATCGGCGCCTTCACGAGGTTCGTCATCAAGAACGGCCAGGCCTGATTTGCGTGGCTCGTCGCGGGGCAAAGGGGCCGGGCGGCAGACCGTCCTATTCGGCAGGCGTCCCTCGAGCGTCGTTCGGCGCCGCGTCGGCGGTCACTTTCCCGCACTCGCGAATCATCTCGACGGCAATCAACCCGGCCGGCACCAGGAGCGCCATCTGCATCGGCAGGCTGAACTGGAGATAGAGGTTTCTTTCGAGCGCGAGCGTCCCGCCCAGTAGCACCGCCGCCCAGAGAAACGTCGGCGCGAACCACCATCGCCGCCGCCAGGCGAAACCGATAGCCGCGACCGGCAGAGCCATCGGCAGCCAGAAAAGCGTGTTGAACTCCGCTTGCGTGTTCAGAAACGCGTAACTCCCCGTCGCCTCGAACCACGAGCGCGATGCCCAGCCCTCGAGGAAGTTTGACCCGAGCCAGTACGACGCGCCGTGCCCGTAGCCGGTGGCGGCCGCAGCCGCGACAAGGATGAGCGCCTTCGAGCAGAGCGGCGCGACGAAGAGCGCCGCGACGGGGACAAGCCGCCTTGCTCCGCTTGCCCTCGCGGCCCTGTAGGCCGCGGCCGCCGCGAGGACGATGAGCGCCTGCGGCGCGAATTGCACGATGCCCGACGCCGCCGCGGCCGCTATCGCCCAGCCCGCGACGCCGGTCAGGCGCTTCTGGATTTTCCCCTCCCGCTCGGCCGCGAGCCACCACAGCCAGATAACGGCCGCGCCCGCCGGCAGCACCGCGCTTGAGTGCCAGGCGTAGACGGAAGTCCTCCATGGCAAGAGCGCCGCCACCGGCAATACGACGAGCGCCGCCGCCACCCATTTCCCGAGGACGAGCCGGCACCCGGACAGTAGCGCGACGAGTTCCACGCCGAGCAGCACCTGGGAAAACGGGATTGAGGCGAGGTTCATTCCGCGCCCTCCCTCACGGTCCCGCCGTCGCCTTCGCGGCACGCGGCGGAAGTTGCCGGTCCTCGCGCCGGCCGCGCGCGCCACGCGTCACCGAGCGCCGTAAGCCCCGCCGTCATGAAAAGGACCAGGAGCGCAACCCTTATCGGCGCCGCGTATCTCGGCACCGCCTTGTGTATGAGGGCGAGGTTGCCGAAGAAAACCGACGCGCTCCAGAACGCCGTCACGCCGAACCACGAGGTTCTCCGCGCCGCGAAAGCGACGGCCGCGACGGCGAGGTAGAAATAGATGTGCGGGACCGCCGCAAGGATTGTCTCGACGCGCGTGAAATCGCCCGGCCCGCAGGGCTGCTGCCCCCTTATGTACGTTCTGAGTGACATCGTGTCGCGAAGCGCCCGCGCCATCCACGCCGCCCCGCCCAAGTACACCGGGTTAAGCGCGAGAAACACCGCCGCGGCGGTCCCCATCATGACCGTCGGCAGCGCAACCCTCCGCCACGCGCGGGCGTATATCGCGTAATAGACGACTGCCGCCAGAAGCGGCAGGCACCCGTTCACCTGCGTCGCGGTCGCAAGGCCCCCCGCGGCGCCCAGGACGACCGCGCCTGCAGTCCCCCTGTCCTTTGCCCACAGCCACGCGAACCAGAAAAGGACGACCATGAAAAGCAGTATCGCGTCGTCGCCGATGTACGTGACGATGGAAAGCTGTGTCTTCGACATCACCGGTTCCACGGCTATCGGCAGCGCCGCGAGAAACGCCAGGCCCCCGCTGCCGAGCGCGCGTTTACCGGCGAAAAAGATTAGATATAGCGTCGCGAGGAAAAACACGAGGTTCACGCTTCTCATGAGCGTTCTCACGCGGTAGGGGAGGATGTGGCCGAGGTCTTCGTTTCTATCGTTTGATATGGTGCCGTCCCACGGCTTGTTGACGAGCTCGCGGATGCCCGCCGCGTGCAGGGCCGCCCTGTAGACTATCCTCGTGACGGACGGGTGGTCGATGGCGTAGAAGTAGTCCCGCCAGTATGCGCTCGTCCATTTCTGGTCGTGAAAGTGGAGTTCCCTTTCCTTCTCCCAGCCGGCGGCGACGCCCCTCGGCTGCGGGAACCACCACGGGGCCAGCGCCCTCTGCGCCCAGTTCGTGTCGTCGGTGCCGGACGGCGCGACGATCGCATAGGGCAGGGCCAGGGCCGCCGCGGCGTATGAAATGACGAGCAGCGCGGCGAGCGTCCTCGAGGCGGGCGAAAACGCCGACGAAATCCCTCGCAGGCCGCCCCTGGCAATTGAACTGAATCCCGACAAGCCCCTCTCCCAGGTTCCCTCGAACGCCCCGGCCGACGCCGGCCGCCCAGCCGCGCGCATTTTAGCCGCGGCCACCGGGGCGCGGCAACGAAAAAAGACGACGCTCACCGGCGCGTGCGGGCGCATCGCCGCGCGCGTTGCAGAGCCGCTTGACTCGGCAGCCTCCGCGAGATTTCTTCGCCAGTTCTCCGGCTTGACCCTTGCGTACGCGCGTCCCTATAATGGCCTCGGGGGCAGGGCTCCGCAGCGGGGAACATCTTATGAAGAAAAACATCCACGTCCGTCTGGGCGACATCACCGAAATCGAAGCCGACGCCATCGTGAACGCCGCCAACAGCGAGCTTATCCTCGGAGGCGGGGTCGCGGGCGCCATTCGCCGCAAGGGCGGCCCGTCGATTCAGGCCGAGTGCGACGAGGTCGGCCCCGTTCACGTCGGCGAGGCAGCCGTCACCGGCGCCGGCGACCTCAAGGCCCGCTACGTCATCCACGCCGCGAGCATGAGCCTCGGCGGCGTCGCGACCGCCGAAAGCATCCGCGATTCCATCAAGAATTCGTTTCTGGCCGCGAGCGAAAAAGGCGTAAAGACGATCGCCTTCCCGGCCGTCGGCGCCGGCATCGCGGGCTTTCCCGTTCGCCAGTGCGCCGAGATCATGATGAACGAGACCATTCGCGCCCTGCGCAACGGCCTTGTCGAGGACGTGACGTTCGTCCTCTTTGACCAGACGGCCTATGATGCGTTTCGTGAAGCCGCCGACGCCGCCGGCGACTGACCGCGCCCGCCGCCGGCGCGCTCCCGCCCGGCGAACCTTCGAAACGCCGGGAATTGCTCCGCAATCCGCGCGAGCCCCCCAATCCCCGCCGGCACGAGAAGCGCCGCCTCCACCGGAAGGCTGTAATGGAAGTGCGGATTCCCCCCGAGAAAGACCGCTCCGAGAAACAGAAACGCCCCGCCCGTGAACGTCGCCGGCGCCCACCAGCGCGACCGGAAGGGGTAGAGAAGCACGCAGGCCGCCGCGACGGCCGTCCACTGAATGCCGCTCGCGAACTGCGACATGATGTCGTCGTAGCGCCACGTGTGCGATACGATCGACCACGCGGGCGCGCTCCAGACGTCGTACCTGAGTAACAAGAGTTCCCGCCAGAGGCTGAACGTGCTCGCGCCGTACATAAGCCTCTCGCCAAGCCAGTGAAAGTACACCGAGATTGCCGCGGGCGCCAGCAGTGCCGCCGCCACCGCCCCGCGCCGCACCGACTTCCCTCGCAGCATGTAGAGAACCGCCGACGCCGCGACTACCGTCGCGCACGTCGTGGAAAGCGCCGCCGCTGCCGCTGCTGCGAGCGCCACGAGGGTAATGTTCGGCGCCTTGGCGCCGGGCCGGACGAGCCACAGCCAAAGCAGCCACAGCATCGCCGCGCCGAGCGAAAACATCGCCATGTTCGAGGCCTGGGGGCAGTACCGCCACGGCGCGAGAAGCGCGATGGGCGCCGCTGCCGCGGCGGCCGAAATAGGGCTCCTGAGAATGAACCATGCTCCCGCGAAAACCGTCGCCGCGAACGCGGCCGCTGCTGCGGGCACCGGCACGCGGCCGGCGGCAAGTCCCAATACCGCTATGACCGGCACGAGCGCCATGCCGCGCGGGATTGCCAGCCTCGACCAAGCGCCCTTAGGCATCTTTCGCCTCCCGTGCCCCCGCCGGCGCGCCCGGTCCTCGTGCCGCCAAGGCGCCCCCGCCCGACGTTGCGTCTGCCTCCGGACGCTTTTCGCGCAGGTCGGCTATCTTCGAAAGGGTGATCGCCATAATCGCGACGATTGACGCAAACCTCACCGGCGCCGCGTATGTCGGGAGGAAAATCTTCACGCCCGCGAGGTTTCCCGCGATGATTGCGCCCGCCCAGAAAAAAGTCGGGGCAAACCACGCCCGCCGCCCCGCGTCGAGTGCCAGCGCCGCAAGCGGTATGACAAAGGGCAGGTAGGGGAAAAGCGTCATCGCGACCTCGCGCCGGTTGTCGAGCACCCAGCTCTCCTGGCCGGTGACGTCTCGAAGCCGCATGAGTTGCCGGACCGTGTCGGCAAAAACCTTCCATGCCCAGGCGAGATCGCCCCTGAAGTAAATGGGGTTAAGCGCGAGAAAGACGGCCCCCGCCACGGCGCAGAGCGCCGCCGCCCGCCACAGCCTCTGCCAGCCGTTCCCGCAAATCGCGTAATATGCGACGGCGCCCGCGATGACGAGCGCGCCGTTTAACTTCGTTGCGGTTGTCGCGCCCGCGATGGCGCCGAGAACCAGGACGCCGGCGAGCCCCCGGTCCTTCAGCGCGAGCCACGCAAACCAGAAAGCCGCGAGCATGAAGAGCAGCACCGCGTCTGCGCCGACGTAGCCGACGGCGCTGTTGAAGGGCCCCGCTATTGTCGGCTCATATATGATTGGAAGGACGCTTGCCGCCGCGAGCGCCCGGCTCGGGTGCACCCTTAGCAGCCCGAAGTAGGCCAAGAGCACCGCGCCGAGCACGAAGACGGCGTTGGTGATCCTGAGAGGCACGCGCATCTCGTACGGAAGGTTGTTGCCGAGCCGGAGGTTCTCGATGCGCGAAAGCTTGTAGTCGTACTCGACCTCGGGCGGGGCGCCAAAGCCTGCGCCGCGCAGGACGCTCCCGTACACGATCCGCGCGACCGTCGGATGGTGCAGGCACCAGTAATACTGCAGCCGGTATTCCGGCGACTGGTTCTTCATCGTGGAGGCTGCCTCGTACGGAAACCACCACGGCGTAAGAGACCTCTGGGCCCATGTAATCTCGTCGACCGGCGGCGGCTCGAGAAAAACGGGCCTCAGGGCCGCGTTCGCGAAAAGATAAGTCAGGACGGCGCCGAAAACGGCCGTTCTCGCGCCGGGTGAGAGAAGCCTTGCCGCGGCCCCGAAGATCCTCGATAGAAGACTGTCTGACATGCCTTGCTGCAACCGCCTCTATTGCGCCTCGCTTGCGTCGCCGGCGCCGCGTGAGCGCGTAAAATGCCTGAAAAAGGCGGGAAACTCCGTCTCGAGCCTCGCGACCGCCGCCGCGCCGAACGGCAGGAGCATCGCCGCCTGAAGCGGCGGACACGATGGAAACACTGGCTCCGCTACGAGCCCAAGCGTCAGTACCGAAACGATCGCGCCCCAGCTCCACAGCGGCGTGAACCAGCTCTCGCGCCGCGAGCGCCAGCCGAGCGCGAGAAACGCAGGCAATAGCGGCCACCATACGTACGCCCCGTACGTGCTCGACAGCCTGTAGACGTCGAGGCTGTCCGTGCCCGAGAATATCCAGAAGCGCCCGTCCCACGCCGCCCCGTATTTCAGCTTCTCCCAGAATCCGGCAAGCGCCGCCGGCGGCGCCAGCGGGTGGATAACGAGATACGACAATGCAGCCACCGCCGCGAGGAGCGCGCACGCCCGAACCGTCGTCGTAAGCGGCAGCGTCCGCTTCTGCCGCCACCCTTCGATTGCCACGGCCGCCAGCGGCAGCAGAAGAGCCTCCGGCATGACGAGTACGCACGCCGCCGCCAGGAAATACGCGCGCCGCCTCTTCCTTATGCCTTCCTGCCGCGCGTAAAGCCACGCCCAGAGGACCGCCGCCGAGACGAGCAGCGTCAGCGCGTCCGTGATCGCGGGCCACTGCTTCACCCAGGGAATATTGGCGACGAGCGGCAGGACGACGAACGCGCCGAGGACGCGGTTTCGCGTCGCCACCGCGGCCGACTTCCAGAAGACGACCACGGCGAGTGCGGCTATGACGACGGTCGCTGTAGTCACGGTCGTCCTCCGCCCGCGCCGGAACCGCCCGCATCGGCTCCCGTCGCCTCCCGGTATGTGTCTGCGACGAGTCTGAGGCCCGTCGCGCCGAAGAGGACCAGAAAGCTCATCGACATCGGCGCCGCATACCTCAAGAACGGCACGTATATGAGAACCCAATTGAGGACGACGTTCGCGCCCGCCCACGCCGCCGTCGGCCAGAACCACTTCTCCCGCCGCGCCGAAACAATCACGGCCAGGGCCGGCAGCCAGAAGAACCAGTATGGAAACGATTCCTTCAGGAGGTCGAGCCTCGCGTACTGCGCCCACTCACGAGAGAGAGTCTGCGCCTTGAGCGCGAGCATTATCCTCACCGTCTCGTGCATGACGCCGATTACCCGGCCCGCGCCTCCGCCGTGATAGATGGGGTCAAGGGCGTAGAAAATCGCCGCCGGCACGACCAGGAGCGTCGCCGGCAGGACCACCCGCTTGTACCCTCTCGACGACGCGGCGAAGTACGCCGCCGCGGCGACCAGCGCGAAGGCGCCGTTAACTTTCGTCGAAACAAGAAGCCCGCCCACCACCGCCAGTCCCAGCGTCGCGAAGAAGCCGCGTCCCCTCGCCAGGAGCCACGCGTACCAGAACGCGGCCAGCCAGAAGAGAAGCATCGAATCCGTGCCCAGGTACCCGCATGCGCCGTTGTTGATGGGGACGTTGAAGAAAATCGGCAGGCATCCCGCCAGCGCCAGCGCGCGGTTGCCGAGTATCCGTCTGAGGCCGAGGTACACGAAGGCCGCCATCCCGCAGAGGAACGCCACGTTGACGTACCTCAGCGCCGTCTCGACCCCGTAGGGAGGGAACGCGCCGCGGTCGAAGTTCCACTGCGGAGCTTTGTGATAGTCGACCAGCGGTCTCTCCACCTCGTAGACGCCTTGCGCGTGAAGCACCGTCCGGTAGACGATCCGCGAAAGCGACGGGTGGTGAACGGCATAGAAAAAGTCGAGGTCGTCATACGGCGGGCCCCAGAGGGGTTTGAGGCTGCGGTCCACCCACGACATCTCGTCGATGTTCACCGGCGCCGCTATGGCGGATTTAAAGAACGTGGCGCCGGCCAGGAACGTCAAAATCGCGACGACGAGTACCGACCGCGAAAGCGGGGAGAAAGGCCGGGCTGCGCCCGTGAGAATGCGTTCGAGCAACCGAACCAATTGCATGAGCGTTTGCGGACCTCCCGGCCGGGCCCTGCTCCGTGCCGAACCCGTAGTCTCAGGGCGGCAGGCGATATTATAGGGGCCGGGCCGCCGTGGGCAAGCGGACCCGTTACGTCTTGACGGCGGTGATTGTGCTCGAATATAATGGCCTGCGGGGCAATTGGATCCCGGTCGCCCCGCTGTGCCTTTCGTCCTCCTCGAGCGTCCGGGAATACTCGGCAGGGGCGCCAGCGTGAAAGAAGTGACCTGCATCTGCGGCGAAAGGGTCGTCTTCCTCGACCCTGAAGTCCAGGTCAAGACCTGTCCCAACTGCGGCATGTCGGTCTACCAGTACGGCATGGCGACAGTCGCCGCGGCCGCCGCGGCCAAGTCCAGGAGGCGGGGTCTTTCAAAGCGCGTGCTTATCCTTGCCGGCGGGCTTGCCGCCGCGCTCGTCGCCGTCGCGATTATCGCCCTTGTCTCCTCCTCGAGGCAGGGCGCCTTCGACCGCGCCGCGGCCATCGCCCGCGAAGCCGAGGCCGCCGACACAAGGGGCGACTTCAACACCGCCGCCGCCGCATACAGGAAGGCCCTCGACGTTTACGGCAAATGGCACGCTCCTCTGGAGGTCACTTCGCCGATCCAGTCGGCGCTGAGAAACGTCCAGGCGAAACTTGCGCTCGCCTCCGGTGCCGCGGGCGCCCCGCACAACGGCCTCGTGACGGTAAGCCTCGAGGAGATCGCGCGCCAGGCGTACAATTCCCAGCCGAAAGCCTGGGAGGCGTCCTTCGCCAGGGACCACGCCGGCCGTTTCGCAGTCATCTCCGGCAAGGTCGAGAAGCGTTTCGGCAGCGCCTACAAGGCTTCCGACCTCACCCTCTCGTACCGCGTCTTTGCCCCCTCGGGCGGATATATCGAGATCTCGCTCGACAGCCCGTTCTTCGAGCGGTACAGGCTCAAGCCCGGCGACTCCTGCATCATGAAGGGAGTCATGTCGAAGATGTACCTCGACAAGGGCGCCCCCGGCGAGTCCGGTCACTGGGTCCTTGTCATCGATGGCGCGAAAAGCACCCTCGTCACCGAAACCGACCTCTTGAAAGGCCTTGGATGGAAAGTCGACGACGAAATCGAAAACCTCGTCGCGTCTCAGCGCGCGCTTGCGCCTGCTTACTGACCGTCGCTTGTGCGGCGTTCGCGTCCGCGTGCGCCAGCGCCGCCGGCAACGCGTCGCAGGCTGAAAACGCGCCGAGCCAGGCCGCGCCGGCCGCCGGCCCCGTCTCGCACCCCGAGGTCCGCCGCGCCGAGCCGCCTTCCCTGCCGCGCGTGAACGGCGACGGCTCGTACGTGCCCCTCGGCGAACTGCATCTTGAGTCCATGCAGCTTGGCTCGGCCGTCGTCACGGACGGCCTTTACGCCGGGCGCATCGAGAACACCTTCGCCCTGAGCGGCAGCTCGGTGCTCTTCGTCATCGACCCTGAATCCGGCGTGAAGGTGAACGTCCGTTTCACCGACCTCGACTCCAAGAGCGGCCTCATCGTAAAAGGCGTGACCGCGTACAAGGATTCGACTAAGACACACTACGTCAACGTCGTGGAAGTGAACCGCGCGCCCGACCTGCACGAAAGGGTCCTCATTGCGATAAACGATCCCGCCGCGACGCCCGAAAGCCTCATCAGGGTGGGCAGTCAGGCGCGCGCGTGGGGCCGCGAGCACAGGGACGACCGGCTCGTCGCGGCCGCGGACGCAGCGTTCTTCAAGGCCCTGAAGATGGAGGACTCGGCGGTCAAGCCCGGTGATTACGAGGGATACTTCCGCATAGCCGAAAAGGCGGGCCAGCTCATCGAGAGCCCGTCGGTGCGCGAGTTCTACGTCCGTGAGGGGATAGACGTGTTCATCCAGGCCAGGGGGCCTAAATCGCCCGAGACTTATTACGAGGCCGCGAAAAGGGCCGCGGGGCTCCTGCCCTCGGGGGTCTTGAGCGCGCAGCTTCTCGAGGAGGGATTCGCCATCGAGAGGGGCGGCCGCGAAACGAAAACTGCCGCCAGTTACTACGCCCTCGCCGCGAAGGCCAGGGAACTTTTCGGCCAGGATTTGACCTACAGGGTAGTTCTGGGCAAGGCCCTTGACGCCGAGCGTCAGTCGCTGCCGCAGGGAGACTACACCGCCCTCTACGCCTTCGCCCGAAAGGTGAAGGACGTCTATCCCGCCTACGCCGGTTACAGGTCTGCCGTCCTCGAGGCCGTCTCCGCCGAAAAAGCCGCGATGGACACGCACGATTCGCAGGCGTGGTTCAGGCTCGGAAACCGCCTGCTTTACTTCCTCGACGACCTGTACCAGGCGGGCATGTGTTTCAAGGAGTCCGCGCGTCTCGACCCCGCCAACTCCGAGGCGCGCGAGAAACTGCGCGAACTCGGCTACGTCTACTACCAGGGCGACTGGTGGCGGGCCGGCGACTTCGGAAAGAGCGACATGTTCAGGAAAGCCCGCGAGCTCGAGGACCTCGCCGCCGAGGGCAAAGTCGCCGTAGGCATGACCCGCGACCAGCTGATAAGGGCCAAGGGCGCCCCTCAGGAGGTGAACGTTTCCGCCGGCGGCTGGGGCGTCACCACCCAGTGGGTCTATACGAGCGAAACCGGGCGCCTCTACGTCGACCTCATTGCGGACACCGTCGTCTCAAAGGGTGAAACAACCGACTGAAGAGAAACGGCGCTTGAAACTGGGGGAGACTTACCAGGGCTGAGCAGGGGTGACTTAAGTTGACTAAGGTTGACCAAGGTTGATTAAGGTTGACTAAGGTTGACCAAGGTTGATTAAGGCTGACCAAGGTTGACCAAGGTTAACCAAGCTGACCAAGGTGACCGAGGCTGACCAAGGTTAACCAAGGTTGACTAAGGCTGACCAGGGTTGGCCGGAGTTCGAAACCGTCATGATTGTTGTAAATACCGAGTTCATCGTAGGTTACGAAATCGTCGAGATGCTCGGCCTCGTTCGCGGCAATACCGTCCGCTCCCGCCACTGGGGTAAGAATATCATGGCCGGCGTCACCCAGATCGTCGGCGGCGAGGTCATCCCCTATACCGAAATGCTCTCCCAGGCGCGCGACGAAGCCCTTGGCCGCATGGCCGCCGAGGCACAGGCCCTCGGCGCCGATGCCGTCATAAACACCCGTTTCGCCATCGCCGCCATCATGGATCACTCCGCGGAGGTCATCGCCTACGGTACCGCCGTCCGCCTGCGCCCGGTCTCTTAAAGTGTCCGATGATGGGGTTGCGATGGTCGGCCGGTTCGGCCATTGGACCCGGTTGCCGCGGCCTCCGGCTTGATGCCTGCGTTTCGGAAGGCCGTTTTGCCCTCGATTTCGTCAGAAAGTCGAAGAACGCGCTTGATTTATGCGCCTCTCCGGGTTATATGTATAGGTCTACGCGGCATTAGCGTGCCGATGTCGCCGGTGTAGCTCATTGGTAGAGCATCCGCCTTGTAAGCGGAAGGTTGTGGGTTCGATTCCCACCGCCGGCTCCAGGATTTTAATGGGGAGATACCCAAGTGGCCAAAGGGGGTAGACTGTAAATCTACTGGCTTAGCCTTCAGAGGTTCGAATCCTCTTCTCCCCACCATCTGTAACTGGCCGCCGTGAAGCGGTTTATATAGCGCCGGGCCGTGGGCGTGTGCGTCGGTTGGACGGGCGGGCGTAGCTCAACGGCAGAGCCCCAGCCTTCCAAGCTGGTTGTGTGGGTTCGATTCCCATCGCCCGCTCCACTTTTCGCGCTAAAAATCCTCGTCGGTCGCCATAAATACCCTTGACAGATTTCCTGGTTACGATAGAATTTGCTGTTTTGGAACCGATGTGAGCGAGTCTTTAGTCAAGGGCTGCTGTAGCTCAGCAGGTAGAGCGCGTCCTTGGTAAGGACGAGGTCTCGGGTTCAATTCCCGACAGCAGCTCCATTTCGTTCTAACCGCCGCGGCCGGCGAGAATGATGCCATAAGAAAGGCGTTCGCGAAGTGCCCGTCCTATCGGCGATCCGCGGACTGGCTGTCATAGGGGCGGTTCGCGAATCGCCTCTGTTATTGCGCGGGACAAGCAAGAGGTATTAAGACCGTTTGGAGGAGTCAAGATGGCGAAGGAGGTCTTTACTCGTACCAAGCCCCACGTGAACATCGGGACGATCGGGCACGTCGATCACGGCAAGACCACGCTCACCTCGGCCATTACCTTGCGGCTTTCCTACAAGACCAAGGGCAAGGTCAAGGTGCGTGACTTCTATTCGATCGACAGCGCGCCCGAGGAGCGCGAGCGCGGCATCACCATCAACGTCGCGCACGTCGAGTACGAGACCGAGGCGCGCCATTACGCGCACGTCGACTGCCCCGGGCACGCCGACTACATCAAGAACATGATCACGGGCGCGGCCCAGATGGACGGCGCCATCCTCGTCGTAGCCGCCGACGACGGCCCCATGCCGCAGACCCGCGAGCACATCCTCCTCGCCAGACAGGTAAACGTCCCCGCAATCGTGGTGTTCCTCAACAAGGTCGACCTCGTCGACGACCCCGAGCTTCTCGAGCTCGTCGAGCTTGAGCTCAGGGAGCTCCTGACCGAATACCAGTTCCCGGGCGACGAGATCCCCATCATCCGCGGCAGCGCCCTGAAGGCCATGGAGTCGCAGGGAAAGGACGACGCCGCCTGTAAGCCCATCGACGACCTCATGGCGGCGGTGGACAGCTACATACCCATGCCCGTCCGCGACCTCGACAGGCCGTTTCTGATGCCCGTCGAAGACGTCTTCTCCATCAAGGGCCGCGGCACCGTCGGCACCGGAAGGGTGGAGCGCGGCAAGATCCGCGTCGGCGACGAAATCGAGATCGTCGGCCTGCGCGACGAAACCCGAAAGACAGTCGTGACCGGCGTCGAAATGTTCAACAAGACCCTCGACGAAGGCATGGCCGGCGACAATATCGGCGTTCTCCTGCGCGGCATAGAAAAAGACGAGCTGGAGCGCGGCGAGGTGTTGGCGTGGCCGGGCACGATCACGCCGCACACCAAGTTCGAGGCCCAGATATACGTCCTCAAAAAGGAGGAAGGCGGCAGGCATACACCCTTCTTCACCGGCTACCGCCCGCAGTTCTACTTCCGCACGACCGACGTGACCGGCGACGTGACGCTGCCGTCCGGCACTGAAATGGTAATGCCCGGCGATAACGTCACCTGCCAGGTGAAACTTATTACCCCCATCGCCATGGACGAAAACCTCCGGTTCGCCATCCGCGAGGGCAGCCACACGGTGGGCGCCGGCGTAGTCGTGAAAATCCTCGAGTGAAAGAGATCGCCCGATGCGCGAATACGTGACGCTTGAATGCGGCGAGTGCAAGCGCCGCAATTACAGGACCCAGACCGACACCCGCGGCCCGGGCAAGCTCAAGCTGCGGAAATACTGCAGGTTCTGCCGCAAGCATACTGCGCATACCGAACACAAGAGGTAATGGTGCTCGTGTAATGGCCTTCCGAGTGTACAAGCCTGGCCAGGGAAGAATCGCCCGTATTTTGATGGGCGTCCTGGCGGCGCTCTTGACCGCGTACGGCTGCGCCAGCCTCAGGGACGTCCTCTCCGACGCCGGGACCCTTCCCGACTTCTTCAAGGCCCTGTTTCGCGTCGACGTCTCGTACGCGCAGGTCGTGCCGATCGCCGTCTTCATCGCGGTCATGGCTCTCACGCTGTGGTTCTTGAACTGGCCGAGGTTCGCCGACTTCCTCATAGACACCGAGCTCGAGATGGGCAAGGTCGCCTGGCCCGCGAGAAAGGCCGTCGTCGCCTCTTCCGTCGTCGTTATCGTCACGATGGTGGTAATGGGCGTCATGCTCTACGGTATCGACGTGGCGCTCCTGTTCGTCCTGCGCAGGCTCATCAAGTTGTACTGACGTTTGGCACGGTCCCGGGCTGGAAGAACGTTTATGGCAATGCAGTGGTACGTCCTGAGGGTTCAGTCCAACCGCGAGGATTCCGTGAGGGAAGGTCTCGAAAAGCGCGTGAAAATGGCCGGGCTTGAAAACCACATCGCCCAGATCGTCGTGCCCAGCGAGCAGGTCACCGAGATCCGCGGCGGCAAGAAGCGCGTCGTCGAGCGGAAGATCTACCCCGGCTACCTCATGGTGCACATGGACCTCGACGAGCAGACCTGGTTTCTCGTCCGCGAAACGCCCGGCATCGGCGACTTCGTCGGCGCCCACTTGAAGCCCGTCCCCATGAGGGAGCGCGAAGTCGAGAAAATGCTCGGCCAGATGGCCTCCCACGACGAGGAGCCCAAGCTCAAGATCGACTTCAAGGTCGGCGACACCGTCAAGATCAAGGAGGGGCCCTTCGAGAACTTCGACGGCGTCGTCGAGGAGGTCATCCCCTCCAAGGGCCTCGTGCGCGCGGTGGTGACCATCTTCGGCAGGGCGACGCGCGTGGAGCTCGAGTACTGGAAGCTTGAGGCGGTCTGACCGCCGGAGAATACCCCGATGGCCAAGGAAGTCATTGCCCAGATAAAACTGCAGGTGCCCGCCGGGCAGGCGACGCCGGCCCCCCCGGTCGGCCCCGCGCTCGGCCAGCACGGCGTCAACATCGGCCAGTTCGTCAGCCAGTTCAACGAGGCCACGCGCGACCAGCTGGGCACCATTATCCCGGTCGTGATAACCGTCTACGCCGACAAGAAGTTCTCCTTCATCATGAAGAGCCCGCCCGCCGCGGTGCTCCTCAAGGCTGCGGCCGGCATCGTCAAGGGCTCCGGCGTCCCCAACAAGGAAAAGGTGGGCAAGGTCACGCGCGCCCAGGTCCGCGAGATCGCCGCGAGGAAAAAGGCCGACCTCAACGCCCGCGACGTCGATCACGCCGCCAGGATCGTCGAAGGCACGGCGCGCTCGATGGGCATCGAGATCGTGGAGGGGTAGGGTACCCATGGCACTGCACTCAAAGCGCTTCACCGCCGTCGCCGAAAAGGTCGAGCGCGCCCGAAAGTATTCGGTCCAGGAGGCGGCCGAGCTTATCAAGGCCACCGCCACCGCGAAGTTCGACGAGTCCGTCGAGGTCACCTTGAGGCTCGGCGTCGACGGCAAGCGAAGCGACCAGATGGTCCGCGGCAGCGTGTCGCTTCCCAAGGGCACCGGCAAGGCCGTCCGCGTTATCGCCTTCGCCGTCGGCGAGATGGCCGAGAAGGCCAAAGCCGCCGGCGCCATCGAGACGGGCTCCGACGACCTGATAAAGAAAATCAGCGACGGCTGGGCCGAATTCGACGTCGCCGTCGCGCACCCCGAGCTTATGTCCAAGGTCGGCCGCCTCGGCAGGATCCTCGGCCCAAAGGGCCTCATGCCCTCGCCCAAGGCCGGCACGGTCACCGAAAACGTTGAGCGCGCGGTCCGCGAATACATGGGCGGCCGCGTAGAGTACAGGAGCGATGCGGGCGGCTGCGTCCACGCCCTCGTCGGCAAGGCCAGCTTCTCCGCCGCCGACCTCGTCGAGAACATCCAGGCCTTCATCGAGCACGTCTCGGCCGCGCGCCCCGCGGGCGTCAAGGGCATCTTTATGCGCAAGGCCGTCGTCTCGACCACGATGGGCCCCGGCATCGAGTTGAGCGTGGCCAAACTCTAAGCGCCGCCCCAGGAGAAACCGTTATGTCCAAAAGGCTCAAGGCCCTGATAGTGAGCGAGCTCGAAAGCGAGTTCCGCGGCCTCGACCGCTGCGTTATCGTCGGCCTCACCGGCGTCCCCGCCACCGCCGCCGACAGGATCCGCGCCGAGCTCGAATCCAAAAACGTCCGCCTGAAAATCGTGAAAAACACCATGGCCTCCGTTGCCTTCAAACAGCTCGGATACGAGGGGCTGCGGCAGTTCCTCACCGGCCCCTCGGCCATCGTCACCGGCGGCGCGGACATAGTCGACTTGGCCAAGACCGCCGGCGCCCTCGCCAAGGGCGGTGCGCACGCGGTCGTCAAGGGAGGTTTCGGCGAGGGAAAGGTTCTCTCGCCTGAGGATATAGATGCGCTGTCGAAGGTTCCGGGAAGGCAGGAATTGCTCTCGATGCTGGCCGGCGCGATCCAGGCCGCCATGGGCAATTTCGCCGGCGTCCTCGGCGCCGTGCAGAGGGATTTCCTCTACGCCCTCGGCGCCCTCAGGGACAAGTCCCAGGCGGCCGCGTAACGAAACGTATTCTCATTCTTGGAGGAGAACTCGAGATGACAGAGGTCAGTGAAAAGGAAGCGCCGGCCCTCACGGCGGAACAGCAGGATGTGCTGGACAAGATAAGCAAGTGGACGCTCCTGGAACTCGCCGGTTTCATTAAGGCCTTCGAGGCGAAGTTCGGCGTCACCGCCGCCCCGCCGGTCGTGGTCGCCGCAGGCGGCGCCGCGGGCGCCGCCGCCGCCCCGCCCGAGGAAAAGACCAGTTTCAACGTCGTCCTCAAGGAGGCCGGCGAAAAGAAGATCCAGGTCATCAAGGTCGTCCGCCAGTACACTTCTCTCGGCCTCAAGGAGGCCAAGGACCTTGTCGAGGCGGCCCCCAAGGTCGTCAAGGAAGGCGCCACCAAGGAAGAAGCCGAGAAGATCAAGAAGGACCTCGAAACTTCCGGTGCGACTGTTGCCCTCGAGTAGTATTATGGCGTGTGTATCAGAGTCCTCGTTAGCGGAAGGTTTCCTTCCGCTGACGTCGTTTGTCTCTCGCGCCCCCTGGGCCCACGAGGCCCGCGCGGCTTAGGCCTTTTTTTCGCGAGGATGGACAAGATGGAAATAAGAACCTACGGCCGTTCCGCCGACGCCCTCGCCGTCCCCGACCTCATCGAAATCCAGACCAGGAGTTACGAGGATTTCCTCCAGGGCGACGTTTCTCCCGACAAGAGGAAAAACCAGGGCCTCGAGGCGCTCCTTCAGGAGATTTTCCCCATCGAGAGTTACGACGGGAAGTACAGCCTCGAGTACCTGCGCTACGAGCTTGGCAAGCCCCTCTATTCCATCGACCAGTGCCGGCAGCTGCGCCTCACCTACGGCAGGCCCTTCAGGATATGGGTCCGCCTCAACAAGGAGCAGCCGATAGAGGAAGAGGTGTACCTCGGCGAGATCCCCATCATGATCGGCGGCGGCGAGTTCATCATCAACGGCGCCGAGCGCGTCATCGTGAGCCAGCTCCACCGCTCGCCCGGCGTCGACTTCATGGTCGACTCGGTGAGCGCCGACCGCCGCCTCCATGCCGCGAGGATCATCCCCGAGCGCGGCTCCTGGGTCGAGATGAACGTCACCAAGCGCGACGTCCTCGTCGTCAGGATCGATCAGTCGGGCAAGTTCCCCGTGACGATGTTCCTGCGCGCGATGTCGAAGGATTACAGCGACGACGCGTCCATCATCCGCGCCTTCTACAAGACCTCGACCGTGAAGATCGCCGGCTCGCGCTCCTTCCCGTCGCTCCAGGGAAAGTTCCTCGTGTCGGACGTCGTGAACGAAAAGACCGGCGAGGTAATCCTCGAAAGCGGCAGCGAGATAAACGAACTCAACTTCGCCACGATATTGGACGCCTTGCTAAATAGTGGCGGCCAAGCCAAGCGAGTCGAAGATAAAGTCAGCGATTCACAGTTGTTTGACCTCAAAGACGTCTTCCGTTCTGTCCCTGAGTCAGACCTGCTTTCCTATGAGAATAGATCGAAGTTCCCCAAAGAAGGTGGCGTCTACGGATGGTACTTCGACGAGCTTCCGCCGGGCCTACCGAAGGAGGGGTGCACAAGACTTGGGAAGTGGACACTGCTCTATGTAGGACTGACGGACAAGCCACTTAAGACTAGACTCAACCAACACTTTACCGGCAACGCTGAAGCGTCTACCCTGCGGCTGTCTCTAGGGGCCTTACGTGCCTTGAAGTGTGAGAGCGCCAAGAGCCACAAGTTCAATAAGGAGGACGAATCCCAGATCACGGAATGGCTTAAGCAGCATGCTCGCGTCGCCGTTATCACAAACAGTGCCATCAAAGCAGCCGGCAGTACGGTCGAGTCTCTGGAGGGGCAACTAATAGACGAGTATTGTCTGCCGCTTAACATCGACAAAGGCGACCACCCGTTTATTACTGTGCTGAGCATGAGCAGGGAGAGAGCTGCGGGTGGTAAGGAGGTAAACCTATCGGAAGAATGGGGGAAGGTAAGGCATACCCCCGAGTGGCATGACTACAAGGAACGGCACGAGAAGAAAGAAGCGGCGGCAGAAGAGCGCCTGGAACGAAAGGCGGACGCAGAAAGGCATGATCGAGATCGAGAAGCGGAAAGACTCACTCTGAGGAAAGGTCAGGAATGCGACGTCGAGATCATCGACGAGAAACAACCCGACCCCCTGGTCCTTAACACCCTTTCGGAAGACCCGGCGGACTCCCACGACAACGCCCTCATGCGCATCTACGCGAGGCTCAGGCCCGGAAACCCCGCGCAGATCGAGAAGGCCGCCGAGCTCTTCCGCGAAAAGTTCTTCGACCCGAACCGCTACCGCCTCGGCGGCGTCGGCCGCTTCCGCATGAACAGGAAGTTCGGCACGAAAATCTCCGAAAAAGAACAGACCCTCACGGCCAACGACCTCGTCGCCTGCGTCAGGTACATCACGGGACTGCGCCGCGGCGAGGGGCGCATCGACGACATAGACCACCTCGGCAACCGCCGCGTCCGCACGATTAGCGAGCTCGCCTCCGACGAGATACGTAAAGGCTTCCTGAAGCTGCGCCGTACGGTCCAGGAGCGGATGTCCCTGGGCGACCAGGCCGAGATGACGCCGAGGACGCTGGTGAACTCCAAGACCATTTCGTCGTCCATCGACTACTTCTTCGGCCGCGGCGAGCTCTCCCAGGTCGTCGACCAGACGAACCCGCTCTCCCAGCTTGCCAACGAACGGCGCCTGTCCGCGCTCGGCCCGGGGGGCCTTAACAGGAAGCGCGCGGGCTTCGAGGTCCGCGACGTCCACATCAGCCACTACGGCCGCATCTGCCCGATCGAGACGCCCGAAGGCTCGAACATCGGCCTTATCTCCAACCTGTCCATCTTCGCCCGCGTCGACGACTACGGCTTCCTCATCACCCCGTATCTCGTGGTCAAGAACGGCAAGGTGACGACTGAGACGGTGTTCCTGCGCGCCGACCAGGAAGAGGATCACTACATGGCCCCCGCCGACCAGGACTTCACGAAGGAAACGGTCCTCGCCCGCCTGAACGGCGACTTCCTGTCCGTCGACCGCAAGAAAGTCGACTACGTCGACATAAGCCCCCGCCAGCTCGTCGGCGTTTCCGCAGGCCTTATCCCGTTTCTCGAGCACGACGACGCCAACCGCGCGCTCATGGGCTCCAACATGCAGCGCCAGGCCGTGCCGCTCGTTCGCTGCGAGCCGCCGATCATCAAAACCGGCCTCGAGGAGGAAGTCCCGAAGTACTCCGGGATGATCCTCACCGCCCTGGCCGACGGCGTCGTTTCGAAAGTCACTGCCGACGAGATCGTCATCGGCGACCACACTTACAGGCTCCGCAAGTTCGTAGGCTTGAACGAGCGCACCTGCCTCAACCAGAAGCCCATCGTCAGGCCCGGCGACAAAGTGAAAAAAGGCCAGGTGATCGCGGACGGCGCCGGCACGAAGGACGGCGAGCTCGCCCTCGGAAGAAACGTCCTCGTCGGCTTCATGCCCTGGGACGGCTATAACTACGAGGACGCCATCCTCGTGAGCGAAAAACTCGTCGAAGAGGACGCCTATACCTCCATACACATCGAGGAGTTCGAGGTCGAAATCCGCGAGACGAAGCTCGGCCGGGAGGAGTTCACGCGCGATATCCCCAACGTCTCCGAGCGCGAGCTCGCCAACCTCGACGAGCACGGCATCATCCGCGTAGGCACGATGGTCAAGCCCGGCGACATCCTCGTCGGCAAGATCGCCCCGAAGTCGAAGTCCGAGCTCACCCCCGAGGAGAAGCTCCTCCAGGCCATATTCGGCCGCGCGGGCGAGGACGTGAAAAACGACTCCCTCGAAGTGCCCGCAGGCATCGAAGGCATAGTCATCCACAGCGAGCTCTTCCAGAGAAAGGTACACCTCTCCGACGTCGAGCGCCTCGAGACCGAAAACCTCGTGCGGCTGAAGCGCGAGGAGTACGACCAGAAGATCGCCGAGAGGCTCCGCGCGGCCCTCGAGTCGCTCGAGGAGATCACCGGCGGCAAGGTGGCCCTGAAGGGCAAGAAACGGTCGCTTCCCAGGGCGAAAAGCGCCAGCCCCAAGAAACTCGTCGAGATAGCCGCGAAACTGAAATTCGAGGATATCGACCTCGATTCCGGCAAACAGACAAAGGCCGGCGACGCGGCATGGCGCCGCTACGCGCGCGAGCGCGAGGAGCTTAACGACGAGTGCGAGCGGGAAATCGGCCGCATCCGCCGCGGCGACAAGCTCCCCTCCGGCGTCCTCGAGCTCGTAAAGGTCTACGTCGCCACCAAGCGCACCCTTTCCGTCGGCGACAAGATGGCCGGCCGCCACGGCAACAAGGGCGTCATCGCCAAGATCCTCCCCGTCGAGGACATGCCCTTCCTCGCCGACGGCACGCCGCTCGACATAGTACTCAACCCCTTGGGCGTCCCGAGCCGCATGAACGTCGGCCAGATACTCGAGACGCACCTCGGCTGGGCGGCGAAGGTCCTCGGCTTCAAGGCCGTCTGCCCCGTGTTCGACGGCGCCACCGAGGACGAGATAAGGGCCGCCTTGAAGGAGGCGGGCCTGCCCGAGGACGGCAAGGTCGTCCTTTACGACGGCCGCACCGGCGAGTCCTTCACGCAGAAGGTGACCGTGGGCTTCATCTACATGATGAAGCTCCACCATCTCGTCGACGACAAGGTGCACGCGCGCGCCACCGGCCCTTACAGCCTCATCACCCAGCAGCCGCTGGGGGGCAAGGCGCGTTCGGGCGGCCAGCGCTTCGGCGAAATGGAAGTCTGGGCGCTCGAGGCCTACGGCGCGGCGCACGTCCTCCAGGAAATCCTCACCGTCAAGTCCGACGACGTCGAGGGCCGCACCAAGATTTACGAGTCGATGATTAAGGGCGAGAACACCCTCGAGGCGGGAACCCCCGTCTCCTTCGAGGTTCTCACCAACGAAATCAAGGGCCTCTGCCTTAACATGGAACTCCTGAAGAGGCGCGTGGCAATTTAGATATCACGAACCCTTTTGTTGGGCTTTCGAGCCCGGAGGCGTTTTTGTGGAAGGTTCATACGAACGGATAAACGAGTTCTCCGCGGTCAAGATCAGCCTCGCTTCCCCTCAGGTAATCCGCTCGTGGAGCTACGGCGAGGTCAAAAAGCCCGAGACGATCAACTACCGCACCTATCGCCCGGAAAAGGACGGCCTCTTCTGCGAGAGGATATTCGGCCCCGAGCGCGACTGGGAATGCGCCTGCGGCAAGTACAAGGGCATCAAGCACAAGGGCATCATCTGCGACCGCTGCGGCGTTAAGGTCACGCACTCCCGCGTCCGCAGGAAGCGCATGGGCCACATTACCCTCGCGGCGCCGGTCGTCCACATCTGGTTCTTCAAGGCGATGCCCAACCGCCTCGGCAACCTCCTCGACATGAAGTCGACGTCGCTCGAGCGCGTGGTGTACTTCCAGGACTACGTCGTCACCGACCCCGGCGACACGCCCTTGAAGCGCCAGCAGCTCTTGACCGACGACGAGTACCGCCTCGCCATCGAAAAGTACGGCGAGAAGGCGTTCAAGGCCGGCATGGGTGCCGAGGCCGTCCGCGACCTCGTGCGGCAGCTCAACCTCAAGGCCCTCGCCGTCGAAATGCGCGAGGACCTCAAGAAAACCCGCTCCAAGCAGAAGGCCAAGAAACTCATCAAGCGCCTCAAGATCGTCGAAGACATCCTCGCCAGCGAAAACTCCGCCGACTGGATGATCCTCGAGGTCGTTCCCGTCATCCCGCCGGACTTGAGGCCGCTGGTCCTCCTCGACAGCGGCAACTTCGCCACGAGCGACCTGAACGACCTCTACCGCCGCGTCATCAACCGCAACAACCGCCTCAAGCGCCTCATCGAGCTCAATGCCCCCGAGGTCATCATCCGTAACGAAAAGCGCATGCTCCAGCAGGCCGTCGACGCCCTTTTCGACAACGGCCGCTGCAAGCGCCCGGTCCTCGGTTCCTCCAACCGGCCCTTGAAGTCGCTTACCGACATGATAAAGGGCAAGCAGGGGCGCTTCCGCGAAAACCTCCTCGGCAAGCGCGTCGACTACAGCGCCCGAAGCGTCATCGTCGTTGGCCCCGAGCTGAAATTGAACCAGTGCGGCCTCCCCAAGAAGATCGCCCTTGAGCTCTACCAGCCTTTCATCATCCGGCGCCTCAAGGAACTGGGTTACGCCGACACGATCAAGAGCGCCAAGAAGATGCTCGAGCACAAGGAAGAGGAGGTCTGGGACATCCTCGAAGAGGTGATCCAGAACCACCCCGTCATGCTGAACCGCGCGCCCACGCTCCACAGGATGGGCATTCAGGCGTTCCAGCCTGTCCTCGTCGAGGGCAATGCGATACACCTGCATCCCCTGGTCTGCAAAGGATTTAACGCCGACTTCGACGGCGATCAGATGGCCGTTCACCTGCCGCTTTCCATCGAGGCGCAGGTCGAGGCGCGCACGCTCATGATGTCCACGCAAAACATCTTCAGCCCCGCGTCCGGCGCGCCCATTATCGCCCCCAGCCAGGACATGGTGCTGGGCGTGTACTTCCTCACCGCCGAGGTCGAAGGCGAAACCGGGGAGGGCAAGGTCTTCTTCGGCCCCGAAGAGATGATTGCCGCCCACGCCGCCGGCAAACTCGGCCTCCACGCCAAGGCGAAGACCCGCCTGGCCGGCCGCAAGGTCCAGACGCGCGACGGCGCCGCCCTCTCGGGCGAAGAGCTGTTCGAAACGACCGTCGGCCGCGTCATCCTGAACGATGCGCTCCCGAAGGGCATGCCCTTCTACAACTACATCATGGACCAGAAGGGCGTCTCCAACATCATCCACGACTGCTACCTCCTCGTCGGCCGCGAGGCCACCATTACCCTCCTCGACGACATAAAGGCGATGGGCTTCAAAGAAGCCACGAAGGCCGGCATCTCCTTCGCCAACGTCGACATGCGTATCCCCGACGAGAAGGCCGCCATCATCGACCGCACGAAGAAAGAGGTCGACCGCGTCCAGAAACTCTACGAAAAGGGCGCCATCACGGAGGGCGAGCGCTATAACCAGGTCGTCGACCACTGGACCCACGCTCGAGAGCAGGTCGGCGAGGCCATGATGCGCGGCCTCAAGAACGACCGCCGCGAAGGCAAGCCCTACCTCAACCCCATTTACATGATGGCCAGTTCCGGCGCCCGCGGTTCGAGCGACCAGGTCCGCCAGCTCGCCGGCATGCGCGGCCTCATGGCCAAGCCCTCCGGCAAGATCATAGAGACCCCCATCCTTTCCAACTTCCGCGAGGGGCTCTCGGTCCTCGAGTATTTCTCGTCGACGCACGGCGCCCGTAAGGGCCTCGCCGACACCGCCATCAAGACCGCCGACTCCGGCTACCTCACCC
>Ga0315277_10002619_pt1 | contig 24981 bp, 31 predicted proteins | sample YL17G05_15_MG_FD_203695 | JGI IMG/M metagenome (GOLD analysis project Ga0315277, IMG submission 203695) | Sediment microbial communities from Yellowstone Lake, YNP, Wyoming, USA - YL17G05_15 | ecosystem: Environmental > Aquatic > Freshwater > Lake > Sediment | place: USA: Wyoming | collected... | reverse complement strand
AAGTGTTCTATTAGGCCTTCACTATGAACAATATCAAATTTTTCTTGAGGCTTAAATTTAAACAAATCTTTTTGTATAAATTTTGCTTTTATTTTATATTTCTTGAAATTTTTAGACGCTAAAATAACAGCTTCTTTACTATTGTCCACAAGCGTTGCCGATCCGCCGTACATTTTAATAATTCTAGCTGTTATCTCGCCTGAACCACAGCCAAGCTCGATTACTTTTGGATTCTTCATTTCAAGCTTACTTAAGAATTCTTGATAAATGCTAAAGACTTTATTGTGATGCCTTCTCCAAAAAATTTCATAAATCCATTTAGGCGTCTTTAGCCAAACAACATCCCAATTATTTGTCAGTTATAACACCTGTTCTGCTAGCTCTATACCATTTTATAGTCTTTTTTTCTCTTTCGCTGTACGTAGCTTTTAAAGCAGAATAAAAGTTTAGATAAAACATAACTACAAAAACAGGAAACACAAGCAAATTTTCTAACGGTGCTTTAAAGTAGATGTTAGATATTGAAAATAATAGAAATTGGATTGCTACAAAGGATAATGTCAAAGATAATATTAATGGTGATAACTTAAAGAACAATAAGTTAATAATTAAAATAAAAAGGAATAAGCAAGAAAACGAGTTTACCAAAACATTAAAGCTATGCAAGTAATCTTCAACTGTCTCCTTAAAAGTGCTTTTAGGTAACTTTCTCCTTATTCTAATCAAACCTCTATAAAATCTATGTTTTTGATTTAAAACTCCACTTAATGAACTAGGACATTCATCATGAGTTAAAGCTTTTTGTTCTAAAACAGTTTTATATTTACGTCTTCTTAATCTGGCTGAAAGTTCTATGTCCTCTAGATAAGAATACTCATCAAAGCCAGAAATTTTCATAAGTACGTCCTTTCTTAGAAACATATTTCTTCCTAAGAGATTAATATTTATACCTAGTTTATCAAAAATAAGCTCTTGAAAGAATGTTACGTTAAGCTCTGAAGCAATAACCCTTGTAATAATATTTTGCTTAGCATTATAAGGTTTTATAAATCCCATAACTCCAACTACTTTTTCATCAGAAAATCTTTTAACTGCAGTCATAAGGCAGTTCTTGTCCACTATGCAGTCGGCATCAATAATACCTACTATTTCACCTTTTAGCTTTGGGAGAACAGCATTTAGTGCCTCAGCCTTGCAGTGAGTTGAATTAGTTAATATAACCTTTATCTTTGGCGCATACTTTTTGCATATTTCCAATGTCCTATCAGTATTGTTTTTATCAGTTGCAACTATTATTTCTAACATATCTCTAGGATATTTTATTTTTAACAAGCTTTTTAGACAGTTTTCTATAACTTTTTCTTCATTCCTTGCCGGTACTACTATGCTTACCTTAGGTAACATAAAAGAAATATAAATTCTTTATATTTAAAACATTATTAATGATTTCATGCTAAAAGCAGACTTCCATGTTCATACCCATTACTCTAAATGTTCGGATATGAAGCCTATCGACGTTGTCAAAGAAGCTTTGATAAAAAACTATGATGTTATAGGCGTGGTTGACCATAACACTGTAAAAGGCGCCTTAGCTACAAAAAAAGTAGCTGGAAAAAAACTTCTAGTATTACATGGAGAGGAAATAAAAACAAACTATGGGGAATTACTGGTTTTTCTTTCAGACGGGAAATATAACAGAGATTTAATAGATGTTTGCGAGAGAGCCAAAGAAGAGAATCATTTTATTGTTGTTCCTCATCCTTTTGATTTTTTAAGAATTGAGAGCATTAAGAAAAATATATTTAAGGTAAAAGAAGCAAATGCAATTGAGGTTTTTAATTCCAGAATATTGATAAATAGATTTAATCTAATGGCTAGCAATTACGCAAAGAGAAAAAACATACCTAAAATTGTAGGCAGCGATGCTCATTTCGTAGAAGAGATTGGAAACGCCTCTGTTTTTCTAGAATGCAATAAAAATGTAGACGACGTACTAGAATCTATAAGGAAAGATAAATTGAAGTTTTCTTGCAAAAGATGCTCAATAATGTCTCATTTAAAGTCTAATGTCCTCTTATCTGTAAAGAGGATTTTTTAAGTTTATTTCTATTTTATCGATTTTTTTGATATTGTTTCTTATTGTCTCATTTATAGAAGATAAGCCGTCTTTTATCCCTTCAGGCAATAAAGCTGTTACATTTTCTGTTATAGCCTGAACTCTATTGTTTATTTTCTCATTTATTTCTGCAACAGAAGGATTTGAAAGTAAAATCAGTGATATTAAGAAACAGAAGCTTACGGCAAATGTTAGAGTATAGCCTACTTTTAATTTAATAAATGAGTTTTTGAATCTTCTGAAAGCAGCAAAAGCTATGCCTACTAAAATTGGAGACAAAAGAGCTATTTTAAATGGATATAGCAAGAAAGAAGCTATGTACATAAAAAAGCATATGCCAATTAAAATTTTTATTTTCATAGTGTGCCAAAAATTAGAAATTTCCTGTTTCCAATATGTAAATCCTATAAGGTAGGCTATTGATAAGGTTGCAATAAATACGAACGGAAACTCCACGATCGAGCTTGTTAAGGCGAACCAACCTAATGAATATTTTATGAATTCTATGATAAAGATGTTTGGTAGTAAAAACTTTGATTTTTTTAACCTTGTAAGGGACGATGAGTACAAGAAGTTGAGGAACAGACAAGCAGTTACAAGCAATCCAAAGAAGGTGTTAACTAAAAAAGATAATGCTAAGCCTATGACAGCAAGCATGAAAGAATAAGACTCAACAGTGCTTCTTTTTACCTCGCCTCTTGGCAGTAATTTAGTCTTTAATTTAAATTTATTCTTTTTATCTTCATCATAGTCCATCAAATCATTAAACTGGTACACTGAATTGTAAGCAATCAAAAATCCTAAAAGGCCTAAAATAAAGCTAAGAGAGAGTTTATTGAATACCATGAAGTAAAGCATAACGCCTATTAAATACTGTATCGAGTTCTTAACCAAATTCACTGTATTAATGTTAATGTTTTTGCAGTTGAATATTATCATAAAATCACTATAGTTCTTTAAAATATATCATTTTTGCTAAATTAAAAATCTTATATATTAAGCAATAACATGCTTGTCCTAAGCTTATTAAATAAGCTATAAATATCTTATTATTATGCTAGGCATACTTTTAGAACTGGTTTCAGCAACATTATCGGCTATAGGAACTATCTTGCAAAAAGAGGGTCTACAAAAGATTAAAAAATGGAAAGATGTATTAAAATCACGCAGATGGATTTTAGGCTATGCTATTCTTTATTCGTCTTTCATATTCTATGTTTTAGCTTTAAAGTACGAGAGATTAAGTGTTATTCAGCCTATAGGAAATTTCTCAATAATAGCCTTGATTATACTTGAGTTCGTATTTTTAAAGGAAAAACTTAAAACAAAGGAGATAATCGCCTTGATATTGTTTTTTTCAGGTATTCTTCTTGTATGGTTGTGATACTATGATGAAATACTTTTTATACTCAATTATAAGCGGTTTGCTGATGGGCTTAGGCAACATCATACTCAAGTTTCTCCTAGAGCATAATGAACTTCTTTTAATTGTCCTACAGCCTATTTTTTGGCTAACAGTAATTCTAGGCTTCTTGGCTTTTATCCTAGGTCAAATTGCTCTAAGGAATTTGAAGAGCAGTAATTATTCCCTTTTACTAATAGTTACTACAACTGTTGTTTCTTTATTGGGTGGTAATTTTTTAGGAGAAGTTATAAATATCTATGAGTCAATAGGAGTAATTCTAATGATTCTCAGTGTATCAATCATTTTGTTAAACAAGTAATTCTTCACTAACTCTAGTGGTAACAAATCAATATGTTTTATTTCTTATCAAGACTTTAAAGGATGTCATTAAAATGGATATCTCTTATCAAAGCTCAAGAAAAAACGACTTGTGGGAAAAGAAGACCAGTTATTTAATAAAGGTGATATATCACCCAGACGGCAGAATTGAAAAAATCTTTGATGAGTTTACCATACCTAATTCTTATTTTTAGAGGTAACAGAAAGACTTGAAAAGTGAAGTGAGCCTCGAAAGAGATTACCAAAATTGGTTAATCCCTCAATCCTTAAATTCTAATTTTTACATATGATTAACATGGTAAGCATAGTTGATACTGAATTTTCCGTTCAAAAAGCTTTTGAAAAAGGTATGGTAAGCATAGACTTCAAAAGCTTAGAAGATTTGAAGAAAGTTGCAGTAAAACTCAAGATTCCTTTTATCTTCAAATGTAAAAATGATGTGGGAATAGAACATTATTTTTTTCCCCATCAAGGAATATTATATTGTTATTACAAACATCATCAATCCTAACCAAACCCTTTCAAGCTTTCTTTCTTGCCTTTCTTTGATAAGAACATTTTTTCCCATGCGTACATTTCTTCTAATATTATTTTTTCAATATGTGGTTGAGTAACTTCCTTTATGATAAGGTTTCTGATTTTTAATTTCCTTTTCTTTTCCATAGAATATTTTTAACAACTAATCTTTTTATGCTTAATTGGGCTTTGCCAAAATTAAAGAGCCTCGAAAGGGATTTGAACCCTTGACCTGCCGCTTTCTTGAAGTTCTTTACAAGGCGGCCGCTCTACCAGTCTGAGCCACCGAGGCATATTCAATATATAAGTGTATATTTTAAAAATATTAACTTATGATAAGCGTTGTGGTGATAGCAAAGAATGAGGAAAAATATATAGAAGATTGCTTAAAACACTTGAAATTACAGACTGTAAAACCTGAGATAATCGTAGTGGATGGCCATTCCACTGATAAGACGTTTTCTATTTCTAAGAAATATGCTGATAAGGTTGTTAAGGATAACGGTTTGGGAGTAGCAGATGCTAGGAATATAGGCTGGAAATTAGCCAAAGGTGATATAATAGCTTATTGTGATGCTGATTGCTATCCACCAAGAAAATGGATAGAAAACATCTCAAAACTAATGGATGGAAACATATGCATTTCTGGTCCTTTGTATCCTTATGACGGAGATACTTTAATGAAAATAGCTTACAAGTTCTGGACAAACTATGTAACTAGATTTTATGGATTTTTAGGAATTCAGTATATATGGGCCTCTAACATGGCTGTAAAAAAAGATGTGCTTAAAAAACACCCTTTCAAGACAAACATATTAGAAGATTATGACCTAGCGAGAAGAATAAAAAGGGTTGGAAAAATAAGGTTCCTTAAGGAATTGCTAATGCCTGTTTCTTCAAGACGCATGAAGTATGGTTTCCATATAACCATGTTCAAGTATTATGTTAGAAACTACTTGAGAATAAGACTCGGATATAAAGAAAAGGCTGAGACCTACTGGAAAGTTATTGAGAATTAATCCTCAAAACAACAGTAATAATCTGTTCAATGCAGCCAATTCCGGAATATAACTTATCAGGAAAAATGAGAGTGTTACGCCAACATACACCAAGGTTAATAGAATATGATAAGTCCTGTAAAGGTCCAACCTTCTGGCCTTAACAAGTTTCAAGGAAAAAGTAAAAATTATTACGATCATTATCATAACTAAAAGGTGCAACCTAAAGTTGTAAGTAAGAAAAGAGACTGCAAGACTAGCAAGCGTTATAATAGAGAAGAAGGAATTTGTGGGTTTATTGAACATTTTCCTAAATATCTTCTTGTTCCTGTTTACTTCTACTACCTCTTTCTCCTTTTTATAGAAAAGATAAGAGGTAGCATATAATAATCCACAGAATATTATAAAATAAAATGGAAACCCTTCAAAGGAAGATGAAACTGCTATCCAACCTAAGGTTATTTTTATCATTTGTGTTAAAGCCATATTAATAAATATAAGTAAGCGTGTTTTTTTGAAAAAAAAGGTATGAAGTAAATTTAGTAGAAGCAAAAACAAAACAGCAAATCCAAAAAAAATCCCAGTAAAAAAACTTAGAATCAATCCTGTTATAAGGTAAAAGAAGTAAAGATAAGTTGCTTTTTTCTTTGTTAAAGAGCCGTTTAGTAAAGGCTTGTTCTTCCATTTGTGAGGATCTTTCTTATCTTCCTCAAGGTCCTTAAGATCATTTATGTAGTATATTGAATTGTAGGCGACGACAAAGCCTAAAGGAGCTAATAATGAAATTGGACTTAAAGCGCCACTAACCACAAAAAAGATAACATACCCCAATAAAAACGCTAAGAAGTTTCTGATAATAGAAAGTGGATTTATGAAAGCCTCTATTTTATTGTAAGATAACATATAAACTTATTCACAATTCTAGCTTAAATTAATTAAGAATGCCTAGGGGGGGATTTGAACCCCCGATCTCCAGATTTCTTATATCATCTTTTTATCAAAACTCATAATAATATGAGTCTGGCGCTTTACCAGGCTAAGCCACCTAGGCAATATAATTTGATTTAGCCATAAAGTTAATTATATTAGTTTTCTCTCTTACCTTTTTAAGTGATGCTGTATAATAAAAACAATTTCTGTATATTAAATTTTTCCAAGGTTTATGCCTTTGAACAACAGATAATTAGAAATAAAAGGTCCTATCCATTTTACAATTGTTTGAGAAAATCCTACACAACTATACTTTTTGCTTATATAACCATCACCATCCAGAAATCCAGCTATAAAAGCCTCTGGGCTTTCTGAACCAACGTCATATATCTCATCTTTGTTTGGCATCAATTCAAAGAATTTTTTACATTGGACTCTCAGATTCAAGGTATTTCTTCTTTCAAGATAAGTACCGTATTTTGCACCTAGTTTTTCCAAAATTGATTTTAGCCTTTCAAATATTTTAGAATCTTTTACCGAGTTCAGGTAAAATGAAACTGTATATGTTCTTACATTTTTATATTTCGAGCCGTCAGCCAAGAACAGCCCTATTAGCCAGTCCTTTTCGTTTCTAGTAATATTATCTATTTTGATTTCTTTTACAAATTGCATACTACCACACTGACAAGACTAATTCTATTTGGTAGGTTAATTTAAAATAATTACTTAGATGCTTGTTTCTTTTTAAAGAAATAGCTTGAATAAGAGTCTAACGTCGGATAGAAGTATTCCTCTCCAACCCATCTCGTTAAGATTCTAATTATAGGGACGTCAAACAGAACTAGGGCATACATCTCAGCTATTTTAACTAAGTCTAGCCATTTTTTATCTTGTTTCTTCTCTGGTATGTCCCAACAGTATTCTATGTATAGGACTGTTAGCAGGAACCTCTCTACCAAGTCATCCAAGTAATAATCTAGAATATTTTCCTCTAATAAGCAGCCTATCAGATAGTTAGTAAAAATATCATTATTTTCTTGAAAAACTCTTTTGACAGTTGACCTTAGCTTACCCTTATTATATATTTTAACATGCTTCTTTTCTCTATAAAGGTCTGGATATCCGGAGTTAATAACTCTAAATATTTCATCTGAAACTATTTTGAAGAAATTTTCAAGTATTGGTTTATACTCGTATTCTTTATCAACTTTAATTTCCTTTACTAGTTTTTGATCGATAAGAGAACCTATATCGTCAGCTATGGCTGTTTTACTTTTTTTCAATTTTTCTGCTATATTTGCTATATTTGGAAAAAATTCACGATAGTCCTTGTTGGATTGGACGTTGACTAGGAAAGAGAAAAGTTTCATTAGTTCTAACGAATCTTCTATCTTATTTTTCATAAAAATCACTTATTCAGCAAGTGCTGCATTTCATATTTTAATGGTTATTCTTATCATATATTATTATTGTTTTCTATCTAAGTAAAAAAGAAAAGGTGGGCCCAACGGGATTCGAACCCGCGACTTCTTGGTTTGAAGAGTTAGTTTTCTTCCTGTCATCACGCTTTCGCGTTAAACACGCTTTTATCGACAGATAAAAGCCAAGCACTCTACCAGCCTGAGTTATGAGCCCATGGTCTAATATTCCTTTAGTATGCTTTTAAGTTTTTCAACTTTGTCGCTTGTTAATTCTACCCAGAGTCCAAAGCTTCCGTTCACGTCCGATATCTCTAACATTCTCTTATAACTCTCTTTTTCTGGCTCTATTATTACTTCTTTATTGTCCAGTTCTAGGGTTAATTCTTTTCCAGTCAGGTTTTTTGATTGATCTGGCTTAAGTTCTAACCACTGTACAAGCTTTTCAGCAGTTCCCTTGTCAATTTTCAATATAACTGACATAAAATCACAAGTGCGCCCAGGTCGGGATTCGAACCCGAATCACAAGCTCGACAGGCTTATATACTGCCGTTGTACTACCCGGGCATACTTATTTTTTTATCAACAACAATATTTAAATGCTTTAAAATAATTTCTTTTATGATAAAACTGCTGATATTTGACGCAGACGGAATACTATGGGAGGTTTCTCATAAGGACCTCGAAAACGTCATGGAAAGGTTTTTTAGAAAATATAAAATTGATGGAAGTGTTATAAACTCCAGATGGGACAAGATAAAAAACAAAGTTGAAACTGGAAAAATAAAATATGATAAAGCTGTCGATATTCAATTCAAGGGATTTAAAGTAAACAAGAAAATCTTGAAGGACTGGTATGATATACATTTCAATCTTCGTGACATTGGTATCAAATTCGATTCTTCCATCATACCTACCTTGAAAAAACTAAAAAAGCATTATAAATTGGTAATATTGACAAACGATATAAAGAATTACAAATACAAGGAAAAGATATGTAAAAGAGTAGGTCTAAGTGGAATTTTCGAAAAGATATTTTGTTCTTCTGATATAGGATATGCGAAGCCGCATAAAAAAGCATTTTTAACTATAACAAATTATTTTAAGTTAAAGCACAGTGAAATTGTATTTGTAGCACATTCCAAAGATGAATTAGAAGGCGCAATAAAGCATAGAATAAAAACAATAGCCTACAAATGGGACAAAGGAACAAAAGCTGATTTTTATATTAAAAAATTCTCAGAGATTCCTAAAGTTATAGAAAAGATAAAATAGGGTCGCCAACGTCTTCGGTTTCCCATCTGTTCGATAGTACCACCGAAATCGATGAGACGATTCACTACCGTGTTCGAAATGGGAACGGGTCTTACCGCCTCTCTTTGATCGGCGACAAAGAATTATTACTCTCCAAACGTATTTAAAGTTTATTTTTTAACTTATCGCAAATGGCTTTTATAAACATTTAAAGTTTGTTAACAAAATTTTTATCGAGATTATGCAAAAGCTAGGCGACCTTATCCATTATAAAACAATGAATCAACTTGGCAAAGCTATAAAAAAACTGCCTAATTCAAGTATACTCTCAGTGACACAAACAGTAATAGATTATGAAGGCACTATTTATAACGAACTTGAAAACGTAGATGTTATTCGTAGGCTAAACAAAGTAAAGCAACTTGGCCTGGCTAAAGAATGTAATTACAGTATCTGTTCTTCGGGTACGCGACTTGTTCATTCTTTGATTTGTGCGTCTGAGATTGACAGAATAGCGCAAGAAAAAGGTTTGGAAGAAAGAAAATTTGGAATTATAGCTGGAATGTCTCATGACATTGCAACACCTCCTTTTTCAGATTCTGTTGCAATAGGCCTTGATATGAATGATGAAGAGCTATTTGAATATGTGCTTGATAGCTCTCCTGATTTAAACAATGTATTAAAAAAATATTCGGTACAAAAGAAAGAGTTAGTGGATGTAGTTACTGGAGAGAGTAAGAGCATAATGAGCCGGCTTATTAACAGTAAGGATTCTCTTGATGTTGACAGATGGAGCTACACTATATATGACGCATGGAATCTTGGTCTTTTACCTAAGCCTAAAAAACCCAGACGTATGCCTTATGTTCCCGATCCCTTTAAACATGTAACGATAGACGACAACAACCTTATTTTCAATAACATGAAAAGCTTATCAGATACCTTAGAATTGAGAGTCAATATGTTTACGGATATTTATAATAATCCAGAATTGTTGGCTAGAGAGACTTTTCTGGAAAATATATCAAAGGACATGATAGAAAAGAGAATAATAACCAAAGAATCTCTTTTCAAGATGGGCGATGAGGATTTTATGAGGCTCGTATGGAAGCATGGTGGAGAAATAGGAAGTTATCTTTTCAGGCTTTTCAAGTTCGAATCATATGGAACAGTTGATGCTGATGAAAAACCAGTCAGAGATTTTTTAACTCCAAATGTAAGCACTCCATTCATAGTAAAGAGACAAAAAAGATTCAATACTGCTGCTGATTCTCTTGTAATGGTTGATGATGAGATTGATACATATAGAAATTGGAGACCTCGTCATACGCGTTCTATGGAGGATAGAATGTCTTCGCTTAAAAAGACTTTTGTATATGGCCTTGCTGATGATTATGAGCTTTCAAAAGAAGTTAAAAAAGCTCAAGATGTGTTCGGAGTCGGTTAGAAAAAAATTAATGATAAGGATTTTTTACTAATTCTTCAAAAGGCATTTGTTCTTTTATTATGCCGATAGAAAGGCCGTAGCTTCTAGCCTCTTCCATCTTAGAACTTTCCTTGTCTTTGAACCTAAAAATTTTTCCAGAGAAAATGACTATCATCTCATTATCATTGCAAACATGCATATACCATTTGTTTCTTATTGTTTTACTAGCTTCTTTAATGAAATTCTCCAAGCTTTCATCGCCTAGCTCGAAATAAAGAAAATGGTATCTGCCTCCTTGATTCTCTAGTCCAGTTATCCTAGTCCTAACTATTCTTATTTCATCTAAAATCTTATCATCATCAAGGCTTTCTTTGATTAGAACTCCTTTCCACATAAAATCATTTTTCAATTTCTTTTATCTTATTCAATCTTCTGTTAAACCTTTCACTCCCAGGTTCACTGCCTTTAAAACCAGTCCTCAACCAAATGTCAACAATCTTCTTAGCGAATTCGATATTCAAGAATTTTGCTCCTAGGCAAAGAATATTAGAGTCAAGGTGTTCTCTGTCATACCTTATTATGTTAATAGACTCCTCATTAGGAGAGTAAATGTTTGTGGCTATTATGTTTTTGAACTTGTTTGAAGCAACAGTCATCCCTGTTCCAGTCATGCAAATTAGAATGCCTTTCTCATATTCACCTTTAGAGACGGCTTCACAGACTTTTTTTGCATAATCTGGAAAGTCACATGACTTTTTACTAAAGGTTCCAAAATCCTTTATTTCATGCTTTGATTTAAGATATCGAACTATATCTTGCTTTAACTCAAAGCCTACATGATCAGAACCTATTGCTATTTTCATAAAAATCAAAAAATCCCAACTGAGGGATTCGCACCCTCAACCTATCGGTTTCTGTTTGAGCGATTGCTAAGTGCTTAATGCAAACGCAAAAAGCTACAGCCGATCGCTCTGCTATTGAGCTAAGTTGGGATATTCAAGAATTGAATTTCGCAAGTATTTAAAAATTTTATTTATTCGTTTGATTTCCTAATCTTCCAAGTGCCTTGAACGCTTTTAAGTAATCAATTCCAAAAGGAGTAACATCATATATTTTATGATCTTCGACTATAGCCTCAGTTATGAATCCTTCTTCTACAAGTTGAGGTATATAAGTTCTAGCTTGTTTAAAATTCATATTTGCTCCATATATTATATGTTGTTGTTTAGCTAATTCTCCAGTTTCTTTTTTCTTTAGAATTGCTTGTATAATTTCAGATTTTATCTTTGTTTTATCTCTATATTTAATCATAAGAAATATTGTAAGAAAAACCTTAAATTACTATTTAGCAACTTTTACTGAAACAATTTTTGTCTCTCCTTTTTCTGGAGAGAGTGAGACTGTATTAGAACGTTTTACTGTAATTCCCTTACCGCTAGCAGCCTTAGCTAAGGCAGATGGTAGATTAACCCTTCTTGAGGTTTCTATGTTAGGCCTGATTGTATAGTGCAAGACTCTTTCTTCATTAGGTCTTAGACCTCCTAGCTTCCATATAAGCTCTATGCCTTCTGTAACCTTCCTTATTAATGGCTTTACTGTTTCGAACTTGCTTACAATTGAAAAGTTCGGTGGAACTATATCTCTTATAGCAACTTTCTCAACTGCTTTTCTCCTGCTTCTTAGATGTAGAGAAATTGAAATATCTTTACCAAACTTAAACTTTGATTTACCTATTATATTCTTGCTAAAAGTAAAGGCGCTTGATTGCCAGTATATAAGAGCTATAGCAAAAACAAATGCTATTATTAGAACGTAAGTCGGCCAGTAGATTTCAGTGTATTTCAAACTAGTGCTTTCCTCAGGCTTGAGAGAAGTTTTCCAAAAATAATAACCTGTCATCATTCCTGTGGGTGATGGCCCTGAAACAACAGAGTACCAACTCTTCGGAGAGGCTGACAACAAGTCTGCCTCAGCTTCAGTGTTCCCCTTGTTAAGGGCAGTTACTGTCACTAAACTTCCAAACGGTGTGGAAGAAAAGCTTTTACTATACACTATGTTTTGTACAACAGGTATTGAAAATGAATCAGCCTCTTGATACATAACGTTTCCGTTAACATCAATAAGTATTATGTCAATATCATAACTCTTCGGGTCCATATCCTTCAAATCAAGAGATGTTGTAAAATCTCTTTTTTCGCCAGTGTCTAACTTCCCTAATGAAACTGTCTTTTGTTGGTCTCCATATTTCAAGACCAATGCCAAGTCCAAGTTTCTTGAACCTACATTAATAATCTTTCCTGAAACATCAACTTTGTCTATACAAGATTTACAGCTTAGTGAAACATCCTTCATTATAGCAGACGTTATCTGAACGACATTAACAAGTAACGGCATCTCTACATAGCCTTCAGAAGAGACTCTTGAAACTTTAAGGAAATATTGATATATGTTTGGTAGAGCATCTCTACTTGGATTTACTTTTATTGATATAGAGCTACTTCTCATGCTAGGAACTTTTAATAATCCCTCTTCAGCAGTTACCCATTCCGTTGGCACTCCTAATAATGATATTGTAAACCAATCTTCAGTCAAGGGGTTGTTAATTGTCAATTTTATGTAGTCTGTTTTAGTTGCATAAAAGGCATAATCTGCTTTTTTATCAACATCGATTGTAAAGTCTGCTGCAAGAGTCAATTGCAACAATAGTGAGAACGCTATAAGAAATGAAAATAATAGCTTTTTCATAAAAATTATTCGCATTTCAAGCTTAAATAATTTATTCTACAAAACCCCAACCAATAAGTTTCCATTTTTCCATAATCCTTCTTGCTAAGACGACCCTATCTCCTTTGTCTGCACATACTGGAAGTTTAAGCTCCAATTCGCACATGTCTTTTTTAAGAGTTTTTACTACACCAAGTGTTCTTGCTGTCCCAACGCTTGTCATGAGCTGTTCGCCAAGTCTTAATAGGTCTATTTTCTCTTCTGGAAACTTGAAAATATTAACCTTTAACTTCAGGTTGCTTAAAACAGGAGGTAAATCTCTACCACCAGCTGACCCTGTTAACGAGTCTGCTTTTGTTAGCACATTGTCTAGCTCTGTCATAACTCCAAGCAATCCACCTGCTCTAGCTGTTTCTAAATTTTTACCAGCTTTTTGCAAGCCTATAACCTTTGTTTTCAGAGGAATCCATTCATCCTTTATTTTTACACCTGGCTTGATCTCTATCTCATCTTCTAATTTTAATTCGCCTTGAATCAAAGCCCCACCTATTACTCCACCCTTTAGCTTCTCTATGTCTGTTCCAGGCTTGTTTATGTCAAAGGATCTTACAATAAGCATTTTAGGTGGTTTGGAAGCGTCTCTATCAGGAGTGGGTATAAAATTTTGTATTGCTTCTAAGAGGCTATCAATATTAATTTTCTTCTCTGAAGAAACTGGTATTACAGGAGCATTTTCAGCAATCGTTCCCTTAATGAAGTTTTTAATCTGCTTATAATTCTCCAAAGCTTCTTCCTTACTTACCAAATCTATCTTAGTTTGAACGATTATGATTTTCTTTATTCCAACTATGTTTAAAACAGCCAAATGTTCTCTTGTTTGTGGCTGAGGACATTTCTCATTTGAAGCTATTACAAAAAGTATTCCATCCATCAGGCTTGTGCCGGACAACACAGTAGCCATTAATGTTTCGTGACCTGGTGCATCTACAAATGACACGGTTCTTATTGGTTCGCACTTCTCAAAGCATTTTGGACAACTTTCAGTAGTGCAAAGCATATTGCATTTGCTACATTTGTAGATGGTCGCGTCTGCATAACCTAGCTTAATGGTTATTCCTCTTTTTAATTCTTCAGAATGGACAGCTGTCCATTTTCCGGACAATGCTTGGACTAAAGTGGATTTGCCATGATCTACATGGCCTAGCGTTCCAATATTTACTTCTGGTATTAATCTAGAGTCTATTTCTTTCATATCAATCCCATCTTCTTGAGGGTCATCTTCGCGTAACCCTCTTCCTTATCTCTGCTTTTCTCTATATCAATATTAAAGCTCTTGCATATCTCCATTATGTTATTTTTCGGTCCCTCTATCTCCAGATAATCTCCCAGTCCGTCGACCTTGTCATAATATATCTCACAATCGTTTAGCTTGCCTTTGTTCCTTATCTTCTTAACTTGCATTTTTATAGGAAAGATTACGTTGAATATCTTCTTAATATTTTCATATTGTTCTTTGGTTATTTCGGTTTCAACTTCGTCAGCTTCGTAAACATCTTTAGTCTTCTCTCCACCTAATGTTATGACCTTAAGTTCTAAGAATATTTTTCCCTTCTTTTTCCTAAATCTAAGGAAGATATTCTTTCCTACATTTTCCTTCGTGAAGAAGTACTCGTCAATTTCCTCGTACGGTTCCATCTTTAGAGTCTTGAGTTTAGAAACAATGTTGTTATCAATCTTGAATTTTATCTCAATTTCCTTTTCGAAATTTACCACCATTATTTTTTCTCTTCATTCGCTGGTTCGGTTGGTGCTTCGGTTTTTTGTTCTTCTTTCTTTTCTTTCGGTTGAATGCCAAGTATCATTGCAATATCTCCTTCACCTTCTATGACTTTGCAGTTGACTTGAACTATATCTGCAGAAATTGTATTGCCTCTTATGTACTTTCTCCTTCTTAATCCATTTACATGAGACCTAAAACCAGGTCCACTTGTCAATAAAGCTTTTTTCCTTGCAATCCCTTGCAAATCATATCTCATCGGAAATCCATCTTTATCGCTCCCACCAGTCAATTGTAGAGTAAAGCCAGAAAGTCCTATTAGCGAGCCTTCAAATTTTTCTCCAATTTTTAATCCAATCAAAGAAGGTATGTCTTTCTCTACTTGCCAAGATTTCTTTGTTTTAGGTTCGTTTATACAAATTTTAAATGACATATTATCACCTCAGTTTTGCTGCTAAGCAGCACATATCCAAGTGTTTTAATAATTAGAAGGAAAGTATTTAAACCTTCTTCGAAACTTTTATTTATAAAAAACAAATAATTCTTATGAGTAGAATGTGGGAAGTAGATGTTTTACGTGGAATTGCGATAATCTTAATGATAATTTTTAACTACTCTTTTGCACTTTACTATCTTAACGTGTTCACTTTAGGTGGAGGATTTCTATATTGGTACGTATTTCCTAGATTCATAGGCGGCATGTTCATTTTCACAGCTGGACTGTCATTAACTTTATCATACAGTCAAAAGAAAAAAGATGTTCATAAAAAATTCTTTTCAAGAGGTTTGAAAATATTTGTCTATGGATTACTAATAACTGCCATCACTTATCTGACGTTTCCAGAAGCTTTCATAATATTCGGAATTCTTCACTTCATAGGAATTTCCATAATCATTGGCCAGTTCTTCTTAAAGTATAAGAGACTGAATCTTATACTTGGCCTTTGGCTTATTATCATAGGCTTTTACCTGCAAGACTTTAGGTTCGACTTCTCATGGTTCTTATGGCTAGGCTTTATTCCAAAAGGCTTTTTTACATTTGATTACTGGCCTATTTTACCATGGTTCGGCGTCACGCTGTTGGGCATATTTTTTGGAAATATGTTATACAAAAAAGGGAAAAGAAATTTTAAGATTAAAGATTTTTCAAACAATCCTATCGTGAGAATTCTAACGTTTCTAGGAAGAAACTCATTATTCATCTATTTGATTCATCAACCTTTGTTAATATTAATTCTGTTGGCTTTAGGCTTTAGAATATTTTAATCATGTTTTAAAATTTTTCTAGCCAGGTCAACCTCTTCTTTCATATTTAATTCTTCTAGAACTTTCAAATCATTTTCATTTATAATTGTCTCAAGTTCATCTCCTTCTCTTATATGCCTACCAACAATTGGACCTTCTATAGAAACTGCAACTCTTTCTCCTCTTTTTGCCTTTGGCATTGAAACGTTCTCAGATTGTATAGCCTTTATCTCTCCTATCTCTCTTCCTTCTTTCTGCAATTTGTAACCTGGTTTTATTGTTCCATCCAAAACTTCTACTCCAACTATCGCAGGGTTCGAAGCATGGAAAACATGTCCCGGAAGAAGTTTGATAATTGCCGGTAAAGTTATTGAATCTAACTTTTGTAGTTTGATCTTCTCTTGCTGCTGTTTTACAAAAATATCATAATCTTCTATCAGTCTGTAAATTATATTGTTCTGAAGAATGTTTAGTGATTTGTCCTTAGCTTCTTTTGATGCTATCTCGTCAATGTCAACATTAAAAGCAATTATAATTTTTTTAAATGGGTCTTTAACAGACTCTATCTCAATCACATCCTTTCGCATAACTTTTCCAATCTCAGCTTTTTTAATTGCAATCTTATTTTTGAAGATTCCTATTAAAGCCTCAAGGCTTCCTAGAGTATCTGCCTTCAGAATTATTCCTTCTCCTGTTTTATCAAATTCTATTTCCTCTATACTAGCTTGAAGTTCTTTTTTAATTTCTTCTATTTTTCCACCTTCATGAACAGTGGCTATAGGACTTCCAGTAGTTGCTCTTTCTAAATCAGGAGCTGAGATCTTTATTCCAGCTGCAGCATAAACATATTCAACGTTTTCAAATTGCTTTTCTAGTCTCAGCTCGCGTGATGGAGGAGGCTTTAACAAGGCCTTTATTTTTGTAACAATCGGCTGCTTTCCACCGATTATTAACCAGTCTCCTCTCCTCATTTCACCATCATACAAGATGACATCAATGGTTGTTCCTAAACCTCTGACTTCCTTCACTTCCAATATCGAACCTTTACCAACTCCCTTAGAAACTTCTAACTGTTCTTTAAGAAAGGATTGAGCTAACCCAGACAAAACAGTCAGCAATTCTGAAATTCCTTCTCCTGTTATTCCTGAGCAAGGAACGATGGCAACTGTTTTCTTAAAATCTGAAACTCTGTCAAACCTTTCTGATTCGAAACCGCGCTCTGACAACTGACCGACTAGTTTATAGACCTTTTCATCTAGTTTTTGTCTTATCCATTCTGGCTGCTTGGAAAGACTATCTAAAAAAGAAGAAGTCTTTTGAGGAATCCAACCTTCTATTCTGTCTACTTTGGTCGCAGCAACCACAAACGGAGTCTTAAAATGCTTCAAGATGTTTATTGATTCGTCTGTCTGCTCTTGCATACCTTCAGTCAAGTCTATAACCAAAATAGCTAGATCTGCTATTGAGGATCCTCTTTTCCTTATTGATATAAAAGCAGCATGACCTGGGGTGTCTATGAACAAAAGACCAGGGATTTCGATTTTTATATTAAATTTTTCTAATAACTCGCCACATAATTTTTTAATTGTATCAACTGTTATGTAACTAGCACCGACGTGTTGCGTAAGAAGACCAGGTTCCTTTGAAGTGACAGCCGTACCTCTAATTCTGTCTAGCAAAGTTGTTTTTCCATGGTCTGAGTGACCAACTGTCACAACAATCGGTTGTCTAATCATAATTATCAGAGAATACTTAACTTTAGAAATATTTAAATTCTGCCAGTTAGTTTAGCATGAGTTTTTGCAAGTTCCTTCCTGGCTTCAGTTAAAAGAATATTATATTCTGCTGCAGTAACTGTAGAAGCAATTATGCATCCAAGTTTCTTTCTATTCGAGCCTGGTGGGTTCCCAGAACCAAAAGTTCCCAACAACTTAAGGTTCTCTGAAGTTGTAGGAGCATCTGTCCCTCCTCCAATTGTTCCTACTTCTATGCAAGGCAAGTCGCAACCAAACTTCAAATCTCCGTTTTTCAAAGCCTTTGCATATGTTGTGCAAGTAGAACTCTCAACTGTCTGAGCTAAGTCTTGACCAAACGCAGCATAGGTTGCTGCTATTGCATTTGCAGCATGGCCGTTATATCCTCCTATTGTTCCTGCTAGTTCACTTCCACGAATATTTTTATGATAATTTATTTTTTCTATTCTTTTTGCATCAGTTCCACCATGTTTTAATTTTTCTTTAGGTATAACAACAGAAGTTTTAATGCTAAGACCTCTTCCTCTCTCCTTATTTATTCTAGTTTGTTTTTTATCAGAGCAAAGATTGCCTGAAAGTGCTACAACATCTATCTTAGGAAAGTGCTCTTCTAAAACATTGCAAGCTTTTTCTGCCATTATTGTTGCCATGTTCATTCCCATCGCATCTCCAGTAAAGAAGTTGAATCTAGGATAAATAAAATTAGAATGCTTGTCATCTCTTATCACTTCCACATTTAAGAGTTTACCATAGGATGTTGTTTTTTCAGCTTCATCCTTCATTAAATGGAAATTTGCTGGCGTTTGAATCCATTCTACAACCTTGTCAGCATATTCTTTGTCAGGGCATTCGATAGCTGGTGCTCTTGTCATTCCATCTTTTGTTATTACTGCTTTTAATCCGTCGACATATTTGCAACCTCTGTTAACTCCTGCAACTAGAGCAACCTCATTTGTCGCTAATGGAATGTAAAATGTTCCAGAAAAAAACTCATCTTGATTTTCAAATCCTGTTATTTTCAATGGACCAGCAAATCCTACTGGAATTTCTACAGCTCCGTACATGTTCTCAATTCTTGTTACATGCCTGTCTTTTCTTTTCAAGCTACCAGAAACATGAGTGTCAATTATGTATTCTAAACTAACTCCTGTTTTTGTTTTTAGGAAATCTGCTCTTAATTTCTTAGCAATCTCACAACTTCCTGCCCAAGCTTCATCTTCATTTGAATAAGAAGATCTTGTTCTTGAAAAAAGTTCTGACTCTAGTTCATATGGTTTTATTTCTCCATTTCTGAAACTTTTGCCAATATCATTTAGAGTTAAATTAATTATGGATTTTTCCATAAAATTCAACTATGCAAACCCAAGAATCTCTTCTCTCATCTTCATTAATTTTTCATGTTCAGCTAAAATAATCATCTTCTTATGCACTATTAACTCATCAACAGTAGGTGCCACGCCTTTTCTTTCTTCAACTCCTCCTAGAACTAAAAATGGAATAACTTCAGCCTGTGCACCTGAACCATACTTCTCTAAATAAATTCTATCTTCAGGTTTTGAATGTTCTAAAGCCCAGCTGAATTCTGCACAAGCAGAGTAATGATTTCCCAATAACGGACTAACTGTTCTGTTCGGTGCCATTTGTGCATCAGTAAATCCAAAGTCTTTACCAAGTTTTAAAACAAAACCAAGATTTGGATTATGACCGACGAAGTAAGTGAAGTCTGCTGGCTTTAAATCAAAGTCTTTGAAAAAAGCTTTCCCAGCTTCTCTAGTATGATGTTCGTATCCAGGCTTTCCTGTGAATCTCTTTCCGTGGAAAGCTCTTGCTTGACTATCAACATCATAATCTGGAGTGAATGTTGCATATTTAGAAGTAAACCTACCATCTTTGTTTCTAATTGGAACAGCGACCAAATTTTCTTTATTACCTCTACCAACTTCTAAAACTGAAGCACCATCTCCTGTAAACCTCCTCAAGTCCTCATCTGCTCTTCCCAAAAAGCCAGCGTAATCAGACCATGCACTAATACCCCAATCCGATTGTTTTGCTTCAACTTGACATAAACAATTAACAAGAGTATTTTGTCCTGCTAGACATGCTGCACTTAAATCTCCTGTATCAAAAGTTGGAGGAGCATTTACTCTTGTTCCAATTAAATTCGAATAAGGTTGTGAATGGGTCGGTTTGTGTTCAGTTCCTAAAAGTATTGTTCCTGGACCTTTTAGATCACAGCCGGCTCTGCTTCTAGCATATATTGCTGCTTCTGAAGCCATTGTAAATGCATCTTCTGTAGGATGTGCAATTCTTTTCTCGATAAAATCTGAAGGTGCAATTTCTTTTGTTGGTATAGAGTATTCACCAATCCAAGTTCCCCATCCTCTTATGCCTACATCTTCTCCAACATAATTAACTTTAAAAGGAATGTCTTTTGCAAGAGCTTCAGAATAAGCACGATGTGGAGTATTATAAGATGGTCTTCTATCGAATCTTGAAAGTCTAACTCGGAATTCAACAGGCTTTCCAATATCAGGTTCTTCTATACCAACCCAAATTCCATCCCTATCAATTATTCCTTCTTTGAGTTTTACAGTAACATTAGGAAATTTTAAAACACCATCAAATTCTCCTGTATAAGATGATACTTGTCCAAATCCAGATAACTGATAATCTTCCTTTACATGAGAGTTTTTACAGCATATATTTAATTTTTCTTCTGATAGTTGACCGCAACTTACACATTTGTGAATCATATTCCCTATAAATCTCCCTCTTCCTCTGTAGTCCATAAGATTATCTTCAGCCATTATCTTACACCTAACAAATGTGCAGACGTAGACATCTCTCTATAGTCATCTATTGAAAGAACCAAGCCATGTTTTACATTCGGAACTTGCCTCTTGCTAGCTTCGCCCCTTAATTGTGTAAACGTTTCTACAACTCTTCTAAGATATGAAGTTGGATAGCCTGGATGTCCAGCAGCCTTATCTCCGCCATCTGTGTTAACAAAAAGTGGTTTGTCTAACGCATAGGACCAAGACGGAGTTTGCTTTTCTGGTTCGTCTGCATTTTTAAAAGTATTTTTTAACACCTCTTCTATTTCATTCCTAGATATCCTGAAGTTGCTAAGAGCTATTGCTTCCAAAGGTGTTGCATTATCAGGAGTTTGTAAAAGAGAAAGTTCTTTTGGATTAATAACATTCTTGCACGCTTTTTCGATTGTCGTTTCAATAGAAGGAACAATGTAGCTATGTTCTTTATCTACACCATGCGATGTTCCAAATCCTTCAATAAAAACTGGAGTAGAATGTTTTTTTGCTTCTTCTTCGTTGCATAAAGCCATTCCAACAGCACCACAACTGTTTTCAAATGATTTTTCAAAATCTCTTAATGGTTTTGCACCCTCAACAAAAGGTGACCTTAAAACAGTTGCTCTTTTTATCAGCATTTGATATTGTGCCTTAGGATTGAAGTAACCTTGAAAATGAGCTTTTACAGGTATTCCTGCAAATGATTCTTCAGAAACACCTAGGTCATGCATAAATTGCATTTTCATTTTACCTGCTTCAATGTAAAATTCATCTCCTTTTCTCAAAAGATTTTGATTATTATTAGAACCTGTATTTAATGATCTTTCAGAAGACCCTACAAATGCTACATTACTGTTTCCGGATTCTATAGAACGAACAGCATACTCAAGTGCTGTTATTCCCGCTTCTCTTCCTCCTTCGAAAAAACGTATTTCTTTGTCTGTAACTCTTAACATTTGTTTAAGTTTTGCTTTTTCATATTCACTTATGCCGCCTGCAAAATGAAAAGAATCAACACCGTCTCTATGGTATCCTGATTTCTCTAAAACATTTTTCCCTACTTCCCAAGCAGAATCAAAATGATCCATTGACCAATGTTCTCCAATCTTTGTTGTTTCAGCATAGACTATAGCAACATTTGATTTCATAGCAACACTTAAAATTTAAAATATTTATCTTAACGTAAGGATTTAAGCTTAACCACGACGATTTCAGAAGAATTACAAATTAACGAAGAATTTGGCAATTGTCGATTAGCTTTATAAAGTTTATATTCAGTAATTCTTGAATAGATTTTATGGAACAGTCTATGATACTAGTTGATGATAACGACAAGTTTTTAGGCTATGCACCTAGGAGTTTATGTCATACAGGTAAAGGAAAAAGACATAGAGCCTTTGTTATACTTCTCTATAACAAAGATGGAACTATTCTCTTGCAACATAGAAAGCATCATTTGTTTGATAAGCTATGGGATCTAACAGCAGCTAGTCACCCACTCCACTTTGAAGACAAGGATGAAGACTATATAGAAGCTGCTCAAAGATGCTTAAAAACTGAATGGGGAATAGAAAATGTAGACCTTAGAAACATAGGAGCATTTAATTATTTTAAAGCATACACAGACCGTTGCGAGAACGAACACTGTGCATTAATTGTTGGAGAGTATAATGGAAAGATTGCTACAAATCCTGAGGTTGCATATGGATTCAGATGGGCTAACTTGAAACAACTTTTATTTGAAGTTACACAATTTCCACATACATTTACAGCATGGCTAGTTGAAGCCATGAACCTTATCAGAGTCAATGGATGGAAAGATGAAATTTTCATGTTCTAAATTAATCTTATTTGTTGAACTGACATAATTAAAAGATATTATTTGAAGTGGATTATGCCCTTGTGGGTATAGGTCTGTAATACTTCTTAGGAACTTTAATTAAGAATATTACAATCGATGAGAAAATAATAATTGCAGCTGCAAAATCAATATTGTCTGTTGAAGGCATAATAAATTGCCCTGTATGACCTTTCGAAGAAAATAGACTTAAAACAGTCAAAACTATTATTACAATAAAAAAAGTAACCAGTAATTTTCCTAGTCTCATCTATGTTGTAGAAATTGAATCTTTTTAAACATTTCTATTCAGTGTCAAACATTTTTAGAAATTATTTTTTCTTAAATAAAACTGCCAATTCTACTGAAACTGGCCTTGTAATTTTTTGAGGTACAGTAAAATATTCACATTCAATGTTTTCCTTAATTAGCCCATGAGAAACATATTCTAGTCGTGACTTTCTTCCTTCCTTTATTCTTTCTTCTAATGCTTTTCCAATAATTTCTTCAGTAACTTGATGAGGGCTAATACCACCCCTAAGTCCTGCGCTGTAATGCGCTATTTCTGTTTCATAAAGAATACGACCTTCTTTTTTTGCTGGCTTAGCAATAAACTCTATAGGTACGAATTCTCTATTTTTACCTAATTTTTTCTTCATTATAAATCCGTTAACTTCCTCAGATGTAAGTCTAAAAGCAGGATTAATAGTTGTTACTAGATCAAAATCTTTAAGAGGTTCGTTAAATTTTTCAAGCTTTATCTCTTCTCCATCTGAATAAATAAAACGAAAATCAGGATTTTTCTTACCTAAGTAGTAAGCATTGCCTAAAATTGGAATTGCTCTTTCAAAGTTTCCTTTACCTATTCCTTTAGCCAAGGAAATGCAGTCTATATCTAAGCCATAGACTCTGCTATTTGGATAAGCCGTTGATAGTTTTTTTACAAGTGGTCCATAGCCACAAGCAATGTCTAGAGATTTCTTAGGCTCTTTCTTAATATTTTGTTCTAAAAATTTTATAGTATCTTCTTCTTTATTCATAAAATCATTACTACTTTTAAGTGGTTTTAGAAACTTTTTATACCTTTCTATAAGTTTAAGCTTTGATTGTTGTCCCTAGGCCTCTTTCTCCTAGCAAAGCTCTCTTTAGATAGTCTTTTCTTTCTCCGTTTATTATTTCCGCTTCAACTCCTAACTTTGCTAATTCAAATATCCTTTCTACTCTATGAAGCATTCCACCTGTAACATCAATTCCAGCACTTCCGCCAAGATATTTTTTAATTTCTTGATAATTTTTTGAATTTATTTCAGGTATTAGTTTTGCTTTAGGGTCTTTTTGAGGATCTGAAGTAAAAACTCCATCCACTATTCCAGCTAGAATAATTTTTTTAGAGTTTAAGTTCTTGGCTAAATAGTTAAGCACTTCTTCTGTAGATATTATACTGCATCCTTGTTTAATGTCAAGAGCTACATCTCCATAAGGAATTGGCAGTAAATTTTGTTTAAGCATTTCTTTTATTGATTCTAAGTACCATTCTTTAATTCTTCCTTTTTCTGTAACAAGCGCTGAAGAAGGTTGAACTGAAATAGCATTTTCACCGGCTTCTATTAAAGAATTTACTATAATCCTGTTTAATCGAGAAGCAGCGTCCTGAACTAAGGATATTCCTTTACAACTATATTTGTTTATTATACCTTCATTTGTTCTGTAATCTTTAGCTGGTTTATGAGGAAAAGAACCTCCACCATGACCTACAATTAACCCAAACTCCTTTTCTTTCCTTGCTTCATGAATCTCATTTGCCAATCTCCTAATAACATCTAACCTAGAAGTAAATGGTTTTGTTTTATCTGTTATAAGACTGCCGCCTAACTTGACTAAGATTAAATCATTCATTTAATCAACCATAACCTTTTCTCCTTCTATTCTAACTTTATCTCCATTTTTTATATTGCTTACTTTAATCTTGTCAACACAAGGTATGTTTGATATTATTGCACCAACAGCAGTTATAGGCTCACATTCTTCATTTATGATTGCAAGTGGAGCTACACCGTTCTTTTTCATTCTATATAAGACGTAAGAGCCAACGGTCGAGCCTTTGCCAGTTGGAAATATCAGAATTTTTCCTTTAATGCTTTTTCCTTCTAAAGAATGACCTTTCTCAATAACTATTCCAGTATCTGGGTCTACGCCACCTAAAAATCCTATTGGCTCAGCGGAAACTATAGCCTCGCCTTCTACTTCTCCATACTTTATTATTCTCCCTTCAATTTTCATTCCCATCTACCTGTTATTGCAGCGTTTATACATTTTTCCAATGGACCGAACCTTACGTTTAATTTAGAATATGAAGGCGCATAAAAAGCAGCTTTTCCAGAGTTCGTAGCAAGATTCTTAAAACCAAATTCTTCAATAGGAGCTACCACCAA
>Ga0315277_10002618_pt1 | contig 24982 bp, 29 predicted proteins | sample YL17G05_15_MG_FD_203695 | JGI IMG/M metagenome (GOLD analysis project Ga0315277, IMG submission 203695) | Sediment microbial communities from Yellowstone Lake, YNP, Wyoming, USA - YL17G05_15 | ecosystem: Environmental > Aquatic > Freshwater > Lake > Sediment | place: USA: Wyoming | collected... | reverse complement strand
CTTCAGGCAAGATTAAGAAGATTGGCAATGCGAGGATGAAGAAGAATGTGGCTTTGATTGTTGCGGCGCATCCGGGTGTCCGGTATGTTGCGACGGCCACGTTGTTTCCTCCTTTGGATTTCATTAATAAAGCTAGGAAGGCTTTGGAGGCTGATGGTCCCGCGTTTATTCATTTGTTGGTCCCGTGCCCTAAGGGCTGGTTTGCTGATCCAAAGTACACTGTGGATCTTAGCAAGAGTGCCTTGGAGACTGGGCTTTGGGTGTCGTGGGAGTATGAGAACGGTGAGTTCAGCTTGAGCTATAAGCCTGAGCCGAGGAAGCATGTGAAAGCGTATTTGCGAATGCAGAAGAGGTTTGAGCATCTGAATGACAGTCAAATAGACGAGATAGAGAGGATGACGGCTAAAGAATGGGAATACTGGAAGCAGATGGACAAGCAGAGGAAGATAATACTTCCGTGGAATGCGCCTCCATGGGCCTAAGCGCGGTTTGTTTCCCGCCAATTTTTCTTGTGTCGTGTGTGCCCGTTTTTGGGCTATAGTGAGGTTTTCTTTGAAGTTTTCTAAGTGTGCGCGTGTTCGCGCGCGCCTTCCGAGGGCCTCTTCTCGCTAGGCAGGGGCAGTACTGCTTCTCGCATTTCCATAGTGAGTTTCAAAGAAACCGCGAACGCAGCCTCGCTTATTCAACCAGCTCTTCAATTTTCCTATGTTGAAACGCGCTTTCCCATGTTGACTGAAACCTGTACTTTGGGAATTTCTTTCCATTTCCGTTTGGAATCACTATGCCGCAAAACTCGACCTCCGCGTGCTCGTGTTCTTTGGATGGGCCTTGAATCACATGATCAGTGCTGTTCCGAATCGCCACGCGGGGTTGCGGTTCGTTGGGGTCGCATAGTGATAGTGTTCTTTGGGCGTTCTTTCGGCTTGCCACGTTGAACCTGCGTGTAGATTCGTGTGTGTTTGAAATGCGTTTTCCCATGTTGACTGAAACCGGTACTTTGGGAATTTTTTCCTGTTTTGTTTGGAATCACTATGCAATTGCAAGTGTTGCCTGGCTTGGCGTGCGGGTTAAAATGCAGTGGGTAGAAGGTTATTCTGAGTAGTTTTGAGTTCTTGAGTTTGTTTTCGATTTGGTTTATTTGTTAGCGCGCGCATAAGACTGCAAAGCTCCGTTATTCTGCATTTTCATTAACTGCCGTAAGAACCGCTATTGGTTCATTCCATACGCACGGAAAACAGAATAATCAGGGAGAAGCTCAAATCCCGCTCACTAAGACGAGAATCGCGCGAGTACAAGGACAGAATCCGATCACGCGTTTCGGGGAAGTGCTGCACTATCTGTGTCGAAACGGCTATTATCGATTTTCATGCTGAGAATGCTCTGGCTCGTGCAAATCCTCCTTTTTTCTTTCTTTGATTTGTTGAAGCGTCCACAGAATTGCAGGATATTCCGCTATTCGTTCATGGAATAGTCCAGTATTGTCAATCATGTTTGGGTTGAAGATTTTCTCATCGTAGAACTGGTCTATTGCTTTGATTTCATTGCTTTTCATCCGAGCTAGATGTGCTCTAGTGAACTTCTGAACTTCTTTTGTTATTTTGGCAAAATCGTATTGTGAGTGCTTCTCTGTTTGGAGTAGGTTCCTCAGGCTGGAGTCTGTTGGAATCTGTGCGACTAGTTCAGGGTTGATTTCGTGCATTCTTGGTCTCTCATGTGTTAGGCTTTCAACGATTGCGCATTTGCGGAAGATATTGTGGTCGAATTTCATTTTGGTTATTTGGTACATGTCGAAAAGGTCTCGAGGCGTTTTTCTGTAAAGTAGAGTGCACCATTTGTTTGCGAACAATTCCTCTTTCATTGGAGTCTTCGTCTTGAACATTTCCTGTGTTCCTATGTGTTTGAAGTCTGCTGACGTGTCAGTTTTGAGGATTGAGGTTCGTCGGAGGTATCCTATTTCTATCTTGAAGTTGTCTTCAAAGCCTTTGATATTAGCGTATCTAACGGTAAATCTTGTGAGCGGATAGCTTGCGTTTATAGCGATGTCCGCCTGTGTGTATTCTTGTCTGTAGATTAGATCTTTCAGGCGTTCGTCGATTTCCTTTCGTATCTCTCCCCAGTCCGCAGTGTCTGTGTGTCGATAGTTGAAGTCGAGGTCTATTGACAATCGTAGTATTTCTGGTGAGTAGATGAATGTGAGAGCTGTTCCGCCGTATAGCGATAAGCGGTTTGAGAGGAATTTCACCGCTGAGATGGCTTCTAGCAGATCCGAGATTCGACATACCTTTTCTATTTCTTTGGCGCTGAACCCGTATTGCAGCGCTAATGCGTCGATGTCGTATTTCCTTTTCACTCAGATGCCTCTCAGTTGTTCCTCGAAAGCCTCGGGAATGTACAGGTTCCATCTTCTGTTGAGGCTGCCTTTTTTTCCACGGGCCAAGTATTGTGGTGGACCACTGATTTCAATTTCCATTTTGCTCAGCGTAGTGTCGTTAACGTGTTCATAGAACGGTGATCTCTTTCTTAGAAGATCCACGATGAAGCCGATCCGCCTGGGAAGCCCCTTCTTCCCTTGCTGAAGTGTGAGGCTAATCAGTTTTTCAACGTCGAGTCCGCGGAGATTTTCTAGACTCTTTATGCATTCTTCCCATCCTCCGGCATATTGAACTCTGTCGATGCATTCGATGAAGGTTCTTTCCTTGCTACTCACTCTCAAAAGGCTGCTTCCATAGGGTTTCTCAACTACCTGTGATGTCGTGTCTTTGACGAATGCCGGTTTGAAGATGAACCGTTTGTAACTGAAAGGATCGAACCTGTATTTCGAGTTGACGCATACGTAAGCTTCGTTGAAAGCAGAGTAGGCGCAGCCGTAGTATTCCAAGGCGGTGTGGAAGCCCAAGTAGTATTCTTTTCTGATTTTGGAGGCGATCAGAAGTTTATCTGGTTCGTACTTTTCTGCTTTTTCCAGCGGAGATAGAACGGCATACAGACCCTTCCGGATTGACTGGAGCTTGTCAGCTTCGATCAGTCTTTTGACATATTTGCGATAGATGTATTTGCGGTTTGCAGAGCCCTCGATTACGCTTGACGATGCTTGTACAATGTCCTCAAAGCTTACTATTTTCATTGGAAAAAGGACATTGTAGAGTGCTTCAGTTTTGTTCACCATAGTCTTTTCACTTTTTTAACGTAGTTATCCATTTTATGGCATACTGCATTAAAAATATTTAAAACTTATTACACCTATAGCTATACAGAAATTTAACGCAGTTACCCATTAATGGGCATATAACATTAAACTTTTCAAAAAGCGCGCACGCTCACCAAAAGAAAGGCCCTGACCCTGAAGAACCAGAAACCCATCAACATCATTTGAACTTGGCAGGCAACGTAGGTGCTTGTTTCTTGTTTTTCATCCAGTACCAGCTTGAGAGAATTACGATTGGATAAGATAGCGCGATTATTAGGCCGGCGAGTCCATAGTTGAAAAGCGGTTTTTGGGTAAGTATGTATGCGACGTGTAATGTCATGTTTGCGTAGAACCCGTTTGTTTTCTCATTTTCAATCTGGATTTTGTAGGTGCCTGGTTTGGTGAAGTAAGTAGAACTACCGAAGCTGATCTGTGATCCTGAAGGGTCGCCTGCTTCGAGGAAGGGGGTGGGGCTGATTGTTTTTCCGTCTGGATCGTGAATGGTTAGTGAGATTTCATAGGAGCTGTTTATGTCCATGTCAAATGTTAAGGTGTATTCTGTCCATTTTGCGATTGTGTTCTCGGGATCAGGAACCGTTGTGGAAATACCATGAGGTTCCGTTACAGTTTGATTGCTTCTGTAAGCCAGAGTGACATCGTAACTGAAGGTCTCATTCGGCCCTATGCCTACTGGTATCGCATGAACGGAAACGAGATCACCAGACGTCTGTGTTGTAAATCCTAACGTGCAAACGCTTGTTGCTAGCAAGGCAATGACTAGGGCAACTGAGAAAATCGCGGCCGTCAGATTCACAGTGTTCCTGCGTTTTGGAGGCGCAGTCGATGAATCGTGTTCTTCAACTCCGCTCATCAGCTTGACGGCTGCCAATCCAAAGCTGGACAGTCTGTATTTTCCATCTTGGGAGCGTGTCATAAGGTCTCCCAGGCTTTCAAGATGATAGTTAAGGTGACCACTATCAATCGATAAAGACTCGAGAATCTTAGAGAAGGCCAACTCGTTCTCTCGCAGCATCCTCAATATTTTTCTGCGAATAGGATGATTTAAAGACTTGAAAATCAGGGAGTAGGTTTCTTCATCGCTCAAAGCGCTGATAGTCTCCATCGATCACTGCGTTTTGCACAGTTAAAGAGGTTTTTGTGAAGAACTTTTCACAACAAAACCTAGGTTCAGGCCTCATCAGGTGAAATTTCTTTCATATGGCGACAATCCGGCTCTGATATGCGCACGAAGATCTGACTTCTTTATCCAATTACTCTGTTTTGCGCGCGCTAGGTAATTTAGCATAGGCTCACGCTAGGGAAACAAGAGGAAAATGGGTCTGAACCCTCTTCTTCTGCCCAATCGGTATCCTATGTAACCCCCTAACACATAGGAGAGTAAAGAATATGGGATAACAACAAGGCTCTCCTGCACCGCCGAAAGGAGAAGGAGCGCACGCTAGCTGGCCCTTTTTTGTCTCTTGAGGTAGGCGACAGTGAACATTCTGCCGTCTGGCAGTCTAATGTCTTGGACGCTGACAAGCTCCCATCCTTCATTGCCTAGGGCGTTCAGGTCATTTTGAACATCTTCTATGATTGGCTTACTGTCGGCTTGAAAATGATCTGAATGAATCTGCGTCTTTATCAGGACCACCTTATACTCCCACTTAACCAATTCAAACATCACCTTAAACATGGATGATATTCAAGCAAGAAAGTAAAAGCATTTGCTCGCAAAACGACCTCGACTTACCAAGTTTGGTTTGGATAAAACTTCCCCAACCAACCAACTTCTGCGAATTCCTCAAACTGAATCAAAAGATCTATACCTGACTTTCTTTACACTATGGTCGAGGCGTCGATTAGGGTGCGTGCACACGGTGTTCCTTTTTCTCTTGTGGCAATAGTCTTGACTGCCTTGATAGTCGCACTAATTATCTTCTACGTCTATAATGATTGGACGCTAGTTGCTGTCGCCCTACTACTGCTTATGGTTCTTGCTCTATTGTTCAGAACCATCTGGGTCATTGACAGTTTCAAACTAAGAAGACACAAATAGTCACTTAATTGACCAGTAGCGCGCGCTGCTTATCACATGGACCCGTATGCAGAGTATGCTTTCTTACTCGAATTCTATTGTTGCAGGCGGTTTGTCAGTTATGTCGTAGAGGCACCTAACGGCACTAGGTACTTCTCTTGTTATTCTCTCGGAGATTCTCATAAGTATCTCGTAACTAACGTGTCTGGCTCTTGCTGTCACCGCATCCTCCGAATCCACAATCCTAACAGTGACAATATTGCCATAGACCCTCTTTTCATTCTTGATTCCAGTTGCCCTGTCATTGTGAAGCACGGCAAAGCTTTGAAAAGCCCCTAACCCTTTGGTTTCTTCCTCCACGATCTCGGTGGCTTTCCGCACAATCGAGATCTTGTCAGGAGTGACCTCACCGAGAACTCTCAGCGACAGCGCTGGACCTGGAAAAGGCATTCTCTCAGAGATCTCCTTTGGCAAACCGAGTTCGCGAGCTACCTTTCTAACGTCTGGTTTGAACAATTCCCTTAATGGCTCAAGAATCTTGTAACCATAACTCTCTGGGTTGATGCCGATCTGTTCTAGGACATTATGTTGAGATTTTATTCCCTTCACGGTTTCTATGATATCAGCCTTTATTGTTCCCTGTGTGACAAACTCGATCTTCTCCTCCTTGGACACTTTGCCAAACGCTTTGTAGAATACGTCTCTGAAAGCCTTCCGTTTCTCTTCGGCGTCTGTCTTCCCTTTAAAAACATCAAAGAACTCGTTCTTGGCGTCAACGAGCCTCGCTTTAATACCCAAGCTCCTCAGCGTTTTCATCACAAACTCGGGTTCCCCCTCTCTTCTAAGTCCATCATCTATGAAAACGGCCATCAAATTCTTACCCACTGCTTTGTGAACCAAGAATGTTGCAACTGTGCTGTCGACACCTCCAGAACAGGCAGAGATTACCCTTTTCTCGCCAACAATGCTCTTGATTTCCTTAATGGAGTTTTCAATGAACTCTCTGGCATCAAACACTATATTTCCTCATTTTCTTTGTTTTTAGATGTGTAACCTATCAAGATGTGTTCGCTTTTTAGCTTTGTCATCATTAGAGTCTGCTCAGAATTGTCCATTATGTCTTAAATCGTAGCGCGCGATATGAGACAAGAATACGAATGCGCGCTAAGAAGGTTTTCCTAGAATAGCAGCTCTCAGCTCTGTGTATTTCTTTTCAATATCTTGCTTGATTGCTACGATTTCTGAGGTAAGCTTTGTCTTTGTTTCCGAATCAAACTTCGCTTTCATGATGCCTTCTTCAATCTTTTCAATGTCATGTAACGTGTTGTGCTTCATTTCCTCCGTCTTCTTCAATGTTTCCACTTTCTTTTTCTCAATATCTGCCAGTCGCTCTCTGACATCCACTTCTCTCTTGTGAAATTCCTCCCGTATCTTCGTCAGCTTCTTCTGAAGCTCGAAAGACTCACTCATCTTCCATCATCCTCTAGCATACTACTAGGTCAACGTCGCATAAGCTTTTCTTTTGGATTTGTGTGCGCGCTGTGAGTGTGTATGTGAGTGAGTAAGGGAGTAGTTGATTGAGAGAGCGTGAACGTTTGGGTTTGGGATAAAACTTTACCCCAACCAACGCGTGCTCCTGAGAAAAAGAGCTACAAATGACCGTGTCAAGAATTAAATATCGAGCTGAGTATTGCTGTTAAAGGGAAGACTGAAATCTTGGATGAAGAAGGGTTCAGAAACTACTGTCTTGAAATAAAGCTGAGTGAAAAGACAATACAGGCGCACGTCAAGATTGTTAAAGAGTTCGAAACTTTTCTGAGAACAAAGTGCCAAAACAGGAGTATAACGAACGCTACTGCCGCCAATCTGCACACATTCGTCAAGCACTTGATGGAGGAGAATAGGAACACGTGGGATAACATGCTCTCCCTCGTCAGATACGCCCGTTTCATAAATAATAAAGAAATAATTGTTCCTCTGCTGGAGCTTCTTGACGGTAGTGACGTCTTGGAGAACCTCTCAAACACAATCAAACAGACAGTGGGTAGCACCAAGCACAAGGCTATTTTCGAGGGGATCAAGCTGCCCCCTCTGGGCACACTCCAAAAGGATAGACCAAAAATCACCAGAAAATTCATGGAAAATCTCGAAGCAGAATTAGGTGTAGGCAAGTGCAGAGAAATCCTTTCAAGCGGACCTCATGCCAGTCCTAAGGAGCAATATTTACACGAGCAGAGGAAGTTCTTGGAATCCGAGGGCATAGACGACTTCCTCAGAAAAAAGCACGAGGAATACGTTGAAGAGCTCGAGAAGTACATGAAAGAAAAAACACTGTACTTCACTCAGGAAATCACCCAAGAGGTTCTTGACTACGTTAGAGAAACTCCTACCTGTCAAGTAGGCGTGAGAAAAGGAGACATAATCTACGTCACAAAGATTCCCTACATGGCAAAGGAGTATTTGCGCGAGAAAAACCCCAAGAAGAAGCGATATTACGCCTGCCACTGTGCGTGGGTACGCGAAGCCATAAAGTCAAACCTAAAGATTTCGCCCAATTTCTGTTACTGTAGCGCAGGATTCGAGAAACGTTTATGGGACGTCATCTTTGGCCAAGACATCAAAGCAGATGTCTTACAGACCGTATTAAAAGGCGATCCAATCTGCAAATTCGCCATTCACATTCCCAAAGAATACATGGGTCAGGAAGCCTATTCGCGCGCGTAAGGTCTAAGGGGCTCATACCTACATTGTTTGGCAACGCCACGTCATGGTTGGTTGGGGTAACGTTTTATCCATCACCAAACGCCGTTGCGGAACAGTTATAGCTGAACCGCATCGATTGAAGTTGTGAGAAAACTAGGTGGACAGAATTCTAAATGGCGATTGGACTTGCTTGAAGGGAAGAACGTGAACCTAAGGGTTATGGAGAGGGACGATGTAGATTTTTTGGTAGAAAGCTTAAACGACATCGATTTTGATAGTGAATTTTTGCCCATTTCTCAGACGTCGAAAGTGGACGCTTTGAGAAAGTTTGAGAATCCTTCACAGGTTGCGATAATGTGTGAACGGCAACGGTTCGTCATTGAGAAGAAGGATGGAACAAGAATCGGAACCGTCGCACATTGGCTTGCTCAGCCAGAGAGATTCTTGGAGATTGGCTATGATGTTGCTCGCTCAGAAAGGGGAAAGGGCTATGGGACCGAAGCGGTTCAGCTGATAGTGGATTATCTATTTCTTTCTATGGACGTTGCGAGAATTCAAGCGTTTACGGATGTGAGAAATAAGGCGTCTCATAGAGTTTTGGAAAAGGCAGGATTCAAGAGAGAGGGAACTCTACGAAATGCAGGATTCGTCAGAGGTCACAAGGCTGATGCCTACGTATATGGTGTTATACGTGAAGAATGGAAAGAACCCAAGATACTAACAAAAACCCCTTGAAGATGGTCAGTTTTGGTTTTGCGGAAAAGTTATAGCTGAACCACGTCAGTGTATATATTGTGCAAGACTTGATTGTTAACAGGATTAGTACGCGCCATTGGCTTCTCTTCATTCTGCTAGCGATTGGTCTCATCTTGAGTCTTGTCGGAATTGCTGTGTGGCGTGGCGAGCAATATCAAGTTGACGCTGAAAGCTTTCGACTGATATTCTCGCTTTCAATACTGGGAACGGCAATCTTTGCTGTCTTGTTGATAGCTGCAGCATTGTATCTTAGAAGATGGACGAGACGCTAGTACGTGGAACAAAGTTTTATCCAACCAACCAAAAAAGGCGGTAGTAGATTGAATTGTTTGTGGTTTGGGTCCTCTTCCAACGAATCACAGCGAGAATGGACCGCACCTTCATCAGAACCAACTCTTATCATTTCAACAATCGTAGAAGCATCTTCGATTCTAGCCCCTCTAATCAAGCTGTAGCCCATCTCTCAACAGTATCCACACTTACTCAGTAGGGTTTGACGATAGTCTCATGACTTATGGAAGAAACAATATGAATACAGTAGCCTAAGCCATGTTGAGAAACTTCTGGGAGTCCCCGGAATATTGGTGAGTTATCGTTCTAATCAGTGGAATTTTAAGAGAGTCGAAGTATATTCTTCAGATGGGGTTTTGATAATGGTTGATTCAAAAGGCAATTCTGTTAGGCACCCGGGCATATTGAGAATGGTCCTGCTCATACTTGGATGCTTGCTTTTCCTAGGCTCAGCCATTTTCCCTTTTCTTCACGAAATTCGTCCTGCAAGCATTATTCCTGAGGATTCGGACCGAACTAGTTATTGGTCGTTAAAGTGTTCCACCCAACAGGTTAGATCCCTGTTTCTTTATCAGACTGTTGAATATTGGTTCTATGACTATTGGGTCAAAGAATATGCCTATAGATCCGAGCTTCCATTGGTGTTCGTATTCATGCTTGTAGCTCAAATCCTGACGTTGATTACTGGAGTAGCTTCTGTTTTTCTCAACAAGAGGATTCTGGCTCTTGCTCCAGCAATCCTATGCCCAATGGTCACTGCATTAATGGTCTACGTGGGCACAAGTTTTAGATCTTGGGAAATCTCCTATCAACAAGGCTACTGGCTTACATATCCCTCAATGCTGCTCTTCATAGCTGCCTTCACACTGAGTCTATTGAGCCACAAGAAGCGCGCGCCACATGTCGCCACATTCTGCAACTAGCGTTCGTTAGCTATTGCTTTTGTCCGCATTGAGGACAGAAACGAGCTGGCATCGGAATTCTATTCTTGCAGTTAGGACAAATCTTCAACACTAATTCAGGGTGCAACAGTGTCCCGCAAGAATCACAGTAGTTGGAAACTGAAGAGACTGACTTCCCACATCTTGGACAACTTAGATATCGCGTAGATAAAGGAACGGGAAGTAGGACCCAAGCTCCATACTGCAATTCGTCCACTCTGTTTGAACATAAAGCGCCCCAGCTTTTTTCTTTTCTGGCTCGCGGACGCCAGATGCGCGATGCAGACATTATATTATCAAGTTGCAGTAACTATTTCGGTGTTAATGAAGGAGGTACATTATGCGATTTGCTCCACCAAGTGAAGGATTGCTTGCAAACGAAAACGTTGTCTGGGCAAGAAAACAGGGGATAGGATTCTGGATTCCCTTCTTTGGTATATTTCTTGTTATAGGCGGCTGCTTGCTAATCGTCTTTAGTTTTGGTTTCGTAGGTGTTATCGCCGGCGCTGCGGCCATAGTTCCGGTACTAGTTGGTCTGTTCTTCTTGGCAAAGGCTACAATAAAAGCGCTAAGAACCAAATTCTATCTTACAAATCAGCGCATAATACAAACAGAGGGTACTGAGATAGTCAAAGAAATGCCGCTGGAAAGATTCGGAGACAAACCCTTAGAGCAATACATTGAGATTAAGGTGGGCTACATGGAAAACAATGAACCACGGTACGTTGTAAAGATAAATGATCCAGTTACGGCTGAGACTATTGTAGAATGCAGAGGTTTGGACAAGACTTCAGTTGAAGCATTCGAAAAAATAGGCAAAGAAACAAGGTGCCCATACTGTAACCAAAAGAACTCGGTGCTCAACGCACGATGCAGTTATTGTGGGGGTCCCTTATAGCAATAGAATCTTACATATCCTGCGACCCCCCAACTGAACTAAATAATGATCGACAGGCAAGCACTGACAGCAAACTAGCGCGCGCATTACTAGAAAACGTGGTTTTTGATGGACTTTAGTAACAGTTTTGAGGTAACAATCGGTCACTTCCTCAGTTTTTCCTCAGTTCTCAAAAAGACAATATAACTCATGTTGATTTTCAGCGATTTTCCGCTTTCTGTTACTGCGCGCGCTGCTGTCAGTTTTGTATGGACTCTCCACATTCTGGCGTTCGAGTTTTTCTCAGGCTGGTTGAGTCGGATCACGTTCTTTTCAAAGTCTACGTTGATGCGTGCGCTACCAAGTTGATGTTCATTAAGAGGTTTTATAACCATTTTTCGTTTCCTATACTAATTGATCGCTTTTGATAAATGCCAAGGAGTTCGAAAGAAAGTACAAAGACTTTGAAAGATTAGACTTTGCGAATCGACCACACACTTTTCATGGATTTTGGAGCTATAAACTCAGAGTTGAGAAACAGAATGGTCACTTGCTTGATAACAAGAACATAAATGAGACCTTGGCAAGGCTTGGACCTATTCTAAAAATCTGGAAATGGCACAGACCTTACGAGTTTGAGCGCTGTTTTGAACCGCTCAAAAAATCAGTACGAAGTATTTCAGACTCCTACGCCAAGATAAGAAACTTTAGTCTAATGGAATTTGACAAAGCACCGGTGAAAGACCTGGAAAGAATATGGAATGCACTTGGGTCAGTTAAGCCCGAAGAAAGCTCTGGTCAATATGGCGAACTGGTTATGACAATCACCAAACCATTGATGTTCCTCTGCGGTCAAACTCCGGCATTTGATTCTGTTGTAAGAGAAAATATGCCTTCATTCAATTTGACTGGCTTCAAGAACACTCGCTGGGAATTTAGTTTATGGATCAACGTAATGACAAAACTGCAAACCTATTTGAATTCCAATGCTGAACTTGTTAGTTCTTTTAGAAGAATTTCCGCGGAAAAATATGGAACGGAAGCGATGATCCCTTATGGTCAGTTCTTGGATCTTTGTTACTGGACTGAAAGCAAAGACGGCAATTCTAAGAGTAGGGATGCGGTCATCGAAGAAGAGAAAAAAACATCCATTCTTGAAGAAAGTAGGCAGCAGAAAGAGTTTAGAAATCTGATAGACTTGTTGAATACCTTGAAAAAAAGTGGCAAGATTTCGGCGGTTGAATGGAGAGACTATAGCAAACAATGGAACGATCACCCTCAAGATCGCGATCTTTTAATCGAACGTCTAAATCACCTAAAATAACGCACTTTACTGGCAACAGGCAGCCCGTACTGGCCGCATTTTAGATACCAGATTGGATACTAAACACTATCTCCACCTAGGAGAGTATGCACTGCGACGCGCGTTGTGGGAAACAACGGTAACAATCAGCAACAAAAATTCTTTTCTCACGACCCAGCGGTAGCAATTGGAGACTTTGAAGCACTTTTGAGCAATGTTGAAAGAATGGTAAAGGTAACAAGTTGTAATGCACGCGTTGTTTGGCTAGGCCGTAGGCTACGTAACGTTTAAATTTGTTTGGGTTTTGGAGTTTTCTTTTGATTGTGTGCGTATGAAAGATGTGGTAGTTGAGGTTGATTCGCTTGTGAAGGTTTATGGGGCTTTGAAGGCTGTTGATGGCGTGTCTTTTGAGGTTTTTGAGGGGGAGGTTTTCGCTTTTTTGGGTCCTAATGGGGCTGGGAAAACTACGACTGTTGAGATTTTGGAGTGTCTTAGGCCTTTGTCGGCTGGGTCGGCGAAGGTGTTTGGGTATGATGTTGCGAGGGGCGGTGATGTTAAGGAGATTAAGCGTAGGATCGGAGTTCTGCCTCAAGAGTTCAGTGCTCTTGACAAGCTTTCTGTCAAGGAGAATATTGATTTGATTGGGAGCATGTATCGGAAGAAGCTTGACACGCTGGAAGTTATCAGAATGCTTGATCTTCAGGATAAGACTAATGAGCGGTTTGAGAATCTTTCAGGCGGGTTGAAGCAGCGCGTCGGCGTTGCCGCGGCTTTGGTCAGCGATCCAGAGCTGGTGTTCTTGGATGAACCAACAACGGGCTTGGATCCGAAGGCCAGAAGAGAGGTGTGGGAGGTTATTGAGAACATGCAGAAGCTTGGCAAAACGGTTTTTTTGACGACGCATTACATGGAAGAGGCCCAAGTGCTGGCGGACAGAATAGCCATAATAAACAAGGGAAAAATCGCTACGATCGGGTCGCCTCAGGAGCTGATAGCCATGCACGGAGGCTTGAAGACGCTCATCATTAGGAATGGGGGCAAGAAGCTTGCGGACGCGTTGGAGGAACGTTACGGTAGCACCACTCTCGGCCACGGTGAGGACGTTTTTGTTAAGGTTGATAACGTAAAGGAAATGTGGCAGGTCCTGTCCGAATTGACCAGCATGAACGTGGAACGGGACGTTGAAGTCAAGACGCCCACGATTGATGATGTTTTCCTGAAGATCACTGGGGGAAGAATAACTGAAGAGGGCGAACTGAAATGAAGTTTGTCACGATCCTAAAAGCCGTAACGAAAAACTGGATAAGAAGCCGAGCAGGCCTCTTCTTCAGCATTCTGTTCCCAATTCTGCTTCTGCTGGTTTTCGGCGCAATCTTCGGAGGACAAGGAGGCACATCAGCCAGCCGCATCTTCGTGCAGAACCTTGACAGAAACCCTGACGGAACACAAACAAGTCTCTCCACAGGCTTCATCCAAGCGCTGAACTCGACCAAGATTCTGGCCATAGTTGACGTGCCTACCGACGCTGATGCTAAGTCTTATGCTCGAGACCAGCTGGGGCCTTTAGGTGGAAACCTTAGAATCCTGCAGGTTGCAAAGCGCTTCCAAGACGATTTAGTGAATGGCACGCTCAAAGTGCAAGTCGGAATATCATACAACACGCTCAACATGACATATCAGATGTTTGCGCCGTACCTGAATGATACGCAGAAAGCAGCCTACCAGCAGGGTCTGCAGGCACTGCAGCAACTCAATGATACGCTCCCAAGAGGACGAACTTCCTTGACACTCATGCTTGACGCTTCTGACCAGTCGGCACAGATTATCAAGAACATCGTGCTAAACGTGGCAGGAGCCTTCAACTATCAACTGATAGGCGCCCAAAACGTGATTGACTACAAAGAGGAACCTGTAACCAGCACCAGCCATACCGGGGTTGACTATTATATTCCTGGGATAACTGCGGCCTTCATCATGACTAACGGGTTAATCGGCCTGACCTCAAACACGACGGAATTCAAGAGAAGAGGCATCATAAAGAGATTATCAATCACGCCGCTAACAAAAACGGACTGGATAGTTGGCAACGTCCTCAGCCAAACAGTGCTGAACATCATTCTGGCATTGATCATGATCGCGTTCGGCTGGATAGTCTTCAACGTGAGAATAATACCTGACGCCTACACGTTGACGCTGATTTTCCTAGGCTCAGTCATGTTCTCAGGCATGGGCATGATCCTGTCCGGACTCGTAAAAGACGTGGAAGCCGCCTCAGCAATCGGAAACGCAATAGCATTCCCAATGATGTTCCTTTCAGGAACCTACTTTCCACTGGAATTCATGCCCAGCTACCTACAAACCGTAGCCACCCGCTGCCCCTAACATATTTCTCAGACGGACTACGCTACGCAATGATCTACCAATACCCTGCAGGAATATACACAAACATGGCCGTCGTCGCAGCACTCGCAGTAGCATTCATCCTCATAGGATCCCAGGTGACGAGATGGAAAGAAAAATAACTCTGCCTAAAGCGCGCGCCCTTTTTTTCCGATAGTGAGTTTCAAAGAAAACGCGAACACAGGCTCGCTCCTTCAACTGGCTCTTCAATTTTCCTATGTTGAAACGCGCTTTCCCATGTTGGCTGAAACCTGTACTTTGGGAATTTCTTTCCATTTTCGTTTGGAATCACTATGCCGCAAAACTCGACTTTCGTGTGCTCGTGTTCTTTGGATGGGCCTTGAATCATATGATCGATCAGTGCTGTTCCTAATCACTCTGCGGAGTAAGGGGTTCGTTGGTGTCATAGTGATTGTTCTTTGGTGTTCTTTCGGCTTGCCGCGTTGAACCTGCGTGTAGATTCGTGTATGTTTGAAATGCGATTTCCCATGTTGGCTGAAGGTAGTACTTCAGGAAGTTCTTTGCCGCTTTTTCTTGGAATCACTATGGTGAAGGGTTGTTTTTCGCTGTTTTTTTGGGTTTCAGCTTGAAGCAAAGTGCGTTTCAAAGAACGATTATTTTCCATATTGGTTTTGTGTTGTTGTGATCTTTGTCTTGCTGGTTTGTGTCCATAGTGTTTTGTGTGCGTGTTGTGCTCCGGGCGGTTCGAGACTGCATTAATGTCGCCACCTCTTCGCACTGCAATATGCTGTTCTCTTTCTGAAATAACATTCGCGTGCATCGCGCGCAAAGCGAGTTGTTACACTTTCCCATTCTTTCAACATAGTCAGAACGTAGTCCAAAATTGATAATTGTTACAGAAAAGATCGTAGAAGAGAATTTTTGTGACGAATTGTTACACGCGCTGGACTGTTGTATCCTCTGTGGTTGAAACAGGAATTGGTGGAGTTTGCTCAGTTCCTAAAGTCAAAGACAAGCTACAGAAGACGGAGCACTACCTCAAAGACCCAGATAACTGTACACTACCGTCAGAATCAGGAGAACTAGAAATTCTGTGGCCGCGCGCGGCGCGCTTATGTTGCTTCAGAATTGCAGTTCGAAGAACTTGCAAGCTTCTTAAAGCGGCCTAACCCACAATTGTAGTGTTTGAGTCGGTCTTTTATTCCTAGCGCGCGTTCTAGTGCTACTTGCCTACATATTTCGTCGGACTCTCGTCAAAAGTCGTTTTGCATGCTTGACTACAGAAGTAATAGGTTCTGCCTTTGTGTTCGGACTTGAACTTTGCCGTTTTCTCATCCACGCTCATTCCGCAAACCGGATCCTTAGTCATCTCTATCTTCACCTCCATCATTTCTCGGTCTTATCATCCAGTTTCTCAAACTTGAAAGCAGACAATTTCAACAATGCAGAGTTGGTGACTACAGTCAACGAGCTGACGGCCATTGCTCCTGCAGCGAATATCGGGTTCATCAATCCAATTGCAGCCACTGGAATCATGATCGTGTTGTATATGAATGCCCAGAATAGGTTGGAATTGATTTTCGTCATCGTTTTCTTGCTCAATTCTACGGCTAGCGCCACATCTCGCAAGTCATCCTTGATTAGAACTATGCCGCCTGTTTCTTTCGCGATGTCGGTTCCGCTTCCTATGGCTATTCCAATGTCGGCTTGAGCCAAAGCTGGGGCATCGTTTATACCGTCGCCAACCATAGCGACCGTTTTCCCTTCGCTTTGCAGTTTCTTAATGGCATTGACTTTCTCCCAAGGCAACACATTGGCCATCACATGATCAATATTCAGCTGCTTTCCGATCGCTTTGGCAGTTGTTTCATTGTCACCGGTCAACATAGCTACCTCCAACCCCATGCTTTTCAACTCGTCTATCGCTTCAACTGCATTCTCTTTCGGTGTATCCATAGCCGCAACGACGCCTGCAGGTTCACCATTCACCGCGAGAATTATCACCGTTTTGCCTTGTGCTTCCAACCTCTCAACGTCCTGCTCGACTTGTTCGATCGAAACTTTCTCACTCTGCATTAGTCTTCGATTTCCAAGCAATATCCTCTCGTTCTCGTAAGTACATTTGACTCCGTGGCCTGGCACTGCTTCAAACGATTCTGCGTCAGGAATGTTGGAGTCGCTTTGACCTGCTGCATTCAATATTGCTTCGGCCAGTGGATGCTCCGAACCTTTCTCAGCGATCGCTGCAAGTTTCAACACTTCCTTTTCCTTGAAGCCGTTGTAAACCATGATGTCGGTCACTGATGGTTCTCCCTTTGTCAGCGTTCCTGTCTTATCAAAAACGACTGTTTTCAGTTTTCTGGCTTTCTCAACATATTCACCGCTGCGAAGTAGGATCCCATATTCCGCGCCTTTCCCAACGCCTGCTAATATTGCGGTGGGCGTCGCAATACCCAAGGCGCATGGGCAAGCAATTAGCAATACGGCAAGCAGCACAAAAAATGCAGTTGAGAAACCGCTTACAATGTACCAGTAGGCGAAAGACACGGCGGCAACCGAGAAGACTATTGGAACGAATTTCCCAACCACTCTGTCGGCAAACTTTTGCACTGGTGCGCTTGAAGCTTGTGCTTCTTCAACCAGATGTACGATCTGCGCGAGTGTCGTCTGTTCTCCAACTTTGGTAGTCTTGATTCTGAGAAGCCCAGTCTTGTTTACTGTAGCGCCTATGACTTCGCTTCCAACGTTTTTCTCGACAGGTATGCTTTCGCCGGTGATTATCTTTTCATCAACCGAAGAGTATCCTGCCATGACTATGCCGTCTGTCGGTATTTTTTCGCCTGGTTTGACTATCAGAACGTCGTTCACTTGTACCTCATCTATAGGCACTTCAACTTCTTTGCCGTCTTTGAGAACCGTTGCGATCGTGGGTTGGAGTTCAAGCAGTTTTCGGATCGAAGCAGCCGATCTTCTACGTATACTCTCCTCGATGTACTTGCCTAAGAGAACGAAAGCTAATATTCCGACAGCAATCTCCAAATAACCTTCTCCGCCGTGCACTAAATCTGGAAGGAAAGCGTACGCGGCGCCGTAGGTCCATCCAGCCACCACTCCCGCGGATACCAGCACATCCATGTTGATAGCACGGTTTCTGAGGGAATGGTAGGCCCCGACGATGATGCTTCGACCAGCCCACCATACGACCGGTGTTGATATGATAAAGAGTGCTAAGTTGTAGATTTTGAGGCCGCCGATCAGTGTGAAGGACATTAATGCGGCTACGATGCCGAACAGAATCGCCACTCTGAGCCCTGCTACGGCTATTACGCCCGCGAGTGTAATGGCGACTCTACGTCTCATTGCTTTGAGTTCTTGCTCAGGCTGCTCGTACACATCGGCACAAGACTGACTGCAGAAGTAGTACGTGCGATCTCCAATCTTCTTCTTGATCGCCTTATCCTTGTCGACGTCCATACCGCACACGGGATCTCTTGGCACGACATTCATCCTCCATTATGACGTATGTAATTTCCTTTGGTCTCCGAAGTATTTAAATATATCTTTTGAAGACATATATTTTAAAGATAAATCTGGTGAATATATGTCTAGCAAAGAAATAGACGAAATTGTCTCCGACTTCTCGCGCTTCTACATTCTCACCATCCTGTACGAAGGGCCACAACATGGTTACAGCATAATCAGCAAATTCCGAAAAAGGATAGGCAAAATAATCAGCCCCAGTTTAGTGTACCCGTTCCTCAATCAGCTTGAGAAAAAAGGCTTAGTGAGATACGCGCTAAAACCTGTCGGAGAGAAGAAAAGGAAAGTTTTTGAACTGACCGAAAAGGGGAAGGAACTCTGCAAGACATTGTTCAAACGCTTTTCAGCCCTTGTTTCTGTTGCTATCGAACCGAACTTGGAAGTGTGTGCGAGTTGCGGGTGCAAAGTGTACGAGGGCGGACATAGAGAGGTCATTGATGGAAGAGAAATGACATTCTGCTGCGTGCACTGCGCAGCATCATACAAGAGAGAAGCGTCGGGAAAGTCTGCTTCGCGAGAGCGTTAATGTGTTAGGAGATGTTTGAAAACATGCACATTGGAATTTTGGACATTATCTTACGAGTTGGATTGACTCTGGCAACGAGCTTCTTGTTCGGAATTATGTTTCTTGGCTATTGGCGTACAAGAACCCGTAAGATGCTGTTTGTCACTGCGGGGTTTGCCGTTTTCTTCGTCCAAGCCCTAATCACAATTCCAGAGCTGTTCAGCGATACCTATCAGATCGCCATGAGTGAGAACGTGCACCTTCTGATCCACTTGATAGCACTAGTCTTGATCGCAATTGGCATACTGAAGGACTAGCACGTTATGTTCAAAGATGAAATCCTGGAAAACGAAAGAAGAAGAAGAATCTATGCCACAATAGAGGCGAGTCCAGGCATTCATCTGAGAGAACTTCAAAGGATATCAGACATACCGCTGACCACCTTGGAATATCACCTCAGCTATATGGCCAGGAAAAAGATCCTGTTCGCAGAAACACAAGGTCATCATAAAAGATACTACACGAGGCCCCTTGACCCTGAAGACAAGAAACTACTGGGAGCACTGAGACAAAAGAGAATGAGAGAAATCGTACTCATCATCTTAACAAACGGAAAAGCAAAATATCAACTGCTTGCAGACCAGCTCAAACTGTCACATTCAACGTTGTCATCATACCTCAAATATCTGGTGAGTACCAACATCCTCGTCAAGGATAAAATCGGCTACGAAAACCTCTATACAATTCGAGACGAAGACAGAGTGGCAAAAGTGTTGATAGCGTACAAACCCAGCTTCTTGGACAGACTTGTGGACAACGCATTAGACGTTTGGATGGAAACGCACTTTCGTAAAGAGGAACCCAACCTTACGTGAAGTGTTTCGGTTTTCGTTCTAGTCTGTTTCATGGTTTCGTCCGTCGCTCCTTATAAGCAGAGAATGAGAGGTTTGGTGTTGGAGGTTGAGAACAAGTCGGTAAAACCTATTCTTCACAAGCGCTCGTGAAGGTCTTGAGCAAGTTGAAGCAACTTCTTTCCCTCTCTCCTTTCTCCTCTTCAGCTGCTCAGACCTCTGCGAGAACCCAAGAAGAAGAGAGCCATACCGACATTGAAAGGTGGAAGAGAATGAACACACAGATATTGCTTGAAGAAAAACACGTTCTCCTGAAGAATGCACTTGGCGAAAAATTGCAGAAGAAACATGTTTTGGAATTGGAAATCACAAAACAGTTTGAGGAGCTGAAAAGGCTGGAGATCTCACTGGAAAAACAAAATCACATGGCCTCGGTCGATCTTGATACACGATGTGGCACATATTTTTACTAGTCGCTCGTCCGGAGAGCAAAACAAGTAATTTAAAAGATGCTTTCTGATAATTGAAGTCGTTGGTCAGGAATGTCAGCTAATGACTCAAAAAAGATTGCTACGAATACCTTCAGAATCTTCTCCGGAGCAGCCTTGGCCATCATTGGTTTGTGTATGATAGTTCTTTCAAGCATCTTGGCTAGATGGTTCCCCACGACGTGGTTCTTCGTGCTGTTGCCAGCCGCAGTACTTCTGATGCTTGGATTGGTGCTGCTGTTACGTGCAAGGAAAAACTGATCTAGATGATCCAGGAGCTCTTCCAAGTTGAAAGTCGTTTTTAGGGTTGTCACCTTCTCAGTCGACCTCGACTTGAACCGTTCAAACTTGCCTCTGTGTAACAAAAGGCAAAAAAGACCATTGCGTTTATTGTCTTTGAGAATTCCAGAAAAAAGTGGACTGTTACCAACTGTTACAGCAAAAATGTTACAAAAGCATGGACTTTCTCGTGTTTCCTCTAATAGCGCGCTATCAACCAATCCAGACACCTTTTTGCTTTCTTACCGAACCCCTGTTCAGCTGATGACTGTTTAAACCTGACTCAGATGTCGACTTGCTTTCGGACAAAGTCTACCATTTTCTCTGCCCAAAGTTCCAGATACTCTTCTCCTTTGCCGGCTTCTGCTTTGCGAGGATCACCAAGCACACCATTTTTCGATATGGCCTTGATGCCTTGACTATACATAAGACCCATTATCTTATCATCGAAACTCCCCACAAAACCTTTTTCAGCATTCTTCATGTCAACCAGATCTTTGCGTATTGCCAAAACCATTGACGTTTCGGATTCACCTGCATGAGCCCCTGATTCACCAGCCGAAACTCCATGTCTAGATGAAAATTCAGCAAGGAATCCAAGAAGACCTTTCAGATCAGTGTAAGACACGACTTTGGTTCCTTCAAGACTTTGGCTGAGCTCATCGGTCACCTCTCGCACAGCACTGAAATTTCCGCCATGAGATGGAAGTATAACGATGTTCTTGAACCCCTGCTTTGCCAAACTAGCACAGTAGTCACGGATCAAACTTTTCAGCGTTTCCGGTCTAAGACTGATGGCTCCTGGGAACACCATGTGAGCATCGGAGCATCCTACGTTTATGGAAGGTGCTTGAAGAGCCCTACCAAGTTTCAAAGTCACTTTATTGGCCAAAACATCACCTTCCAACGTATCCGTACAGGTAGGCAGATGAGGCCCATGCTGTTCATTTGAGCCCACAGCGAATACAACCGTGCCAAAGCCTCTGTCCAGGGCTTTCTGAATATCAACCCGAGTCATCTCGGACATGCGAACCGTAACCATTTGTGTTTCCTCCTCCAATTCCAATACAAGTCTGCCATCTCACGGATTACCATAAGCAGGCAAAAAAGTTTTCCTAGCTGACTTACTATCAAACGGTTCTTGTCAGTATCTTTGGTTCTTTCCATTCTTCTCTGAGGATGCTATAGAGAGCTTCGTCTCCTCTTTTTGTTATTCATTCTTCCCAGTAGAACGTGTGGTCGCAGTAACTGTCTCCTTGCATCAGAGTCTTCGTGCGTTTCATCTTGATTTTGGGGTGGCAAGCTTCAGCATAAGCAAAATCTGGTTGACAAAACAATACGTAGCCGAGGTCAGTAGCTTTCATCTCTTTGAACACTTTTGCCCACAAGCACTCAGTAACATGAAGTGTCAACTTGTTTGGGGTCTCTTCTGGATAGGTAAGGGTTATAGTGTGAGAAAAGTATGGAGAGGCGTTCTCGGCTTTCTCACTTGCTTTGAAATCTTCAAAACTGTTAGCGCGCGCTTCCTGCGCTTCATCAAAAAAGAGGGGATTGTGTGAGCAATCGACGCGCGCGTATTTTTGGTTCTAGCGGCATATCTCAAGCTTTTACTATGCTTTTAAGTCAATTTATATCACTCATGAATGAGGTGATAGAATGATTTTCATCAGTTTGGGCAAAATGAAGAACAAACCAAGCAAGGATATGACGGGGCAAGCTTCAAAAGCAATTGAGGAACTTAGGAACGCACGTGGAGTTAAAATTCTAGGTTGGTATTGGACTCTCGGTCGCTATGATACCGTGATAATCTTCAAAGCCGCAAATGAGAAGAAAGCTCTTAAATCGGCTCTTGAAGTTGCTGATTTCGTGTGGTCAGAAACGCTGGTAGCTATCCCAAGGGAAGAAGCGATAAAGCTCGTGTAGAACACAGAGTATTCACCCGCTCTCTTTCGTCTTTTTATGTTAACTCGCTACACGTCTTGTCCGATTAGTGCTCCCGTCTCCTCAAAGACGAAGACTGTTCTCCAGTTCAGCTATAACTTTTCCGCAATATCGCAAGAGTTGGTTTCGGTAAAGTTTTATCCAAAACCCAAACTTCTTCTGACCAACTGTTACTCTCTCCTACTCTAACTGACTCTCTCTCAACAAAAAAACAAAAATAAAAAACACACACCACACGCACTTGTTATCTCGTTACTATAATACTACAATCACAATTGTTTATATTCCGAATAACCGCTAAGATTATCGGTGAAGAAGTTGGTTCTGCAAAAAAAGAATTTTCAGAAACCTGATGAGACTCAGTCTCCTCCGAATTCAAGGGTAGACACAATCAGAATAGGTGACATGACGGTATTGAAAGCAACCTATCAACCTGAATGGCAATGGTCAAAACACATCAAATCCCTCGCCGGAACAAGTTCCTGTCAAGTGCATCATTTCGGAGTTTGTGTCTCGGGTAGATTGGGTGTGAGAGCGGACGATGGCCAAGAAATGGAATTCGGCTCCGGAGATGTGGCCGACATTCCAGCAGGACATGACGGTTGGGTCATCGGAAACGAACCTGCAATCTTCTATTGGTTTCACATGTAAAACAAAACCGAAGTGAACTGCTCGCGGCTGATTGGTTGTAGTTCGGAATGGAGGTGAGCAAATGAGTAAAGGTAAGATGAAGACGACAACCTGTCCCGAATGCGGATGGACTGTGAAATCGCCTTGGGGAGAGAACGATATGCTCGACCATATGATGCTTCATGCAAAAAACCATCATCCTGAGATGCTGAAACATGGCAAGGAAGACATGAGGAAGATGATAAAGGACGCATAGGTCAATAGCGCGTGCTCTTGTCACATTAGGATCCTAGCTCAACGCGCGCCATTTACTGAATATTGGCATTCTAAAGGGCCATGTTTCATGAAATGGTTATAAATCGTGAGAGCATGAGTCAGTTTGAAGGACTAGGTTCAAAGGAAGACGCACTTCATGGTCGATATATTTTATGCAGCAGCTTTGGGTTTGATCGCAGGTCTTATTCCTGTCTACCTTGGGCTTTTGCCGCTTCCGTTCTTCAGACGACTTTCTGGCTCCAAGCGAAATCTCCTGCTGAGCTTTTCCATCGGAATACTCCTGTTCCTTTTCGCCGATGTCACGGATGAGGGGGTCGAACTCTCAAAACAAGTGAGTTGCGGCTCACTCTTGTTTGCCGCAGGTCTCATTGTAGGAGTCGTCGTTCCTTTCCTTGTTTCTTCGAGAAGACATCGTGTCAGTGAGTCTGTCGTGTCTGATCTTGCTGCTAAGTCCCTGACTGCTTACATCATTTCGTTTGCAATTGGCCTTCACAACCTTGGTGAAGGGCTTGCCCTAGGAGCTGCCTATGCCGCTGGGCAGTTTGCCCTGACAACAAATCTAGTGGTAGGTTTTGCTCTTCATAACGGAACTGAAGGCATCGCTATCTCAGGACCGGTTTCAGATATTCCAGTTCGGGCAAGAGCGCCAGTTTTGATGGGATTTCTTGCTGGATTTCCCACTATAATAGGAAGCGTGATAGGCTCGTTGTTCTATTCGGATTTAGCAGGGGCTCTTTTCTTCTCAACAGCTGCTGGTGCTCTACTCTATGTCGTTGTTGAACTTCTGAGAAGAGCGCATCCTTCCCGGGGCACGTTTGCAGGTCTGTTGGTAGGGATTCTTCTGATGTATTTCACCGACTTGCTGCTAAGTCTCTGAATAATATTCGCGCGCGCAATCAAACGACTGGACAACTCTCAAGACCAAGCTCGGACTTACATAGCACACTCACGCGCCAAAGTCCAAACACACTGCGCACGCTATTGCTGATTTCGCTGTTTTCTGATTTGCTCTTCATGGCAACCGTGTTTTATCCTATAATAAAAAAATCGTGCCCGCGGGCGTATGACTTCGCATAGGTGCAGGGTTAACCGTCTGCTCATTTCCAAGCATTGGACAAACGTACCAATGGTCGTCAACCTTGTGCTTGTGCCTTAGCAGCATGAGGTAACTGTCAACGTCAACAACGTATTCACCGTTCAGCGGAACGCAGCAGCGGGTTTTGCACTTCGCGTGTGCCGTGTGATTTGCAGTTTGGTTGTGTGGACAAAAAAAGGAAAAGAATGGAAGGTTTTTGATTGCTGTTTAGATTACGGTAAGACTTGGTATGGGCGCATCATTTCGTTGTCTTCATGGTCGACGATGTGGCAGTGCCAGACGTAGCCTGGGCCTTGAGTTGGGTCAAATGGGTAAGCTGCACCATCTTGTTGTAGGAATCTAATGCGTATTATGGTGACTTCGCCGGGGTTCATTTGCACGGTGTCTTTCCAGCCCATCTCATTTGGACGCGCGGGAGTAGCCTTGCCCTGTAGGTATAGTGTTGGATCGAGCGAAGTTGGAATATAGCTCACAGCAAAAGGCGGTACATTGGGAGCGTTGATTGCAAGCCAGTCTTTCATGTACTTGGCAGCTTGGAATGTTTGGCGACTAACAACTTGGAATGATGCAAGGTGCGTGTGGATTGGATGCGTATCTGCAGTGAGGTTAACGATTATCCAGTCTTCGGTGGTTCCATTCTTCGGTGTTTCTGAGATGTAGCCGTCGAATACTTGACCGTTGACCGTTACCATTAGCGGTCCGGCTGGACCTTGAACCTCGAACAATGTCCTAACTATTCTTTGCGTGTTGGGTGGGGCAGGCAGAGTGGGGAAGGTGCCGAGTGGAAGCGTTGGGTTTAATCCGGCGGGCAGGTTTGGTGCTGCTGCTCCCGGGTTTGCAGACGTAGCTTTGACCGTGAACTGCATTATTTGACCAACCGTTTGTGGATCTGCAGGTGCTCCTCCTGGAAATGGAGCTT
>Ga0315277_10002617_pt1 | contig 24984 bp, 25 predicted proteins | sample YL17G05_15_MG_FD_203695 | JGI IMG/M metagenome (GOLD analysis project Ga0315277, IMG submission 203695) | Sediment microbial communities from Yellowstone Lake, YNP, Wyoming, USA - YL17G05_15 | ecosystem: Environmental > Aquatic > Freshwater > Lake > Sediment | place: USA: Wyoming | collected... | reverse complement strand
CCCGCCAGGGCGGGATTCCGCCGGAATTCCACCTCCATCATGATTACGACACAGTCTCCAAGGGGAGAGGGAAAGAGGGAATTATTTCTCTTCGGTCAGTGTGACGAAAAACGTGGTACCTCCCCGAGTAACCAGAAGAAGTACCGCTTTGCCCGACCTTGTTTTCTCCATGGCGTTCCGGTAGTCATTTTCGTCCTTGATCTTCTGACGATTCACTTCTGAGATCACATCTCCTCTCCTGAGCCCTGCATCCTGGCCGGCAGATCCAGCTTCAACATTCCCAATGACTACACCCTCGGCTTTTGGAAGCCCCAGCTCCTTGGCGATATCCGGAGTAACGGTAGTCACTTGGAGGCCAAACCATTCTTTCTTCACGGATGGGGCTTTCCGTTCGCCTGCCTCTGGAGGCATCTCCGTCGTGGTCACTTCAACCTTAATTCGCTTCCCTTCTCGGATGAGATCGAGCTCAATCTTCTGCCCCACCTTTTTCTTCAAAACCTCACGAACCACTTCCTGGCTGTTCTTAGTCTTCTTCCCATCGATTTCAACGACAATGTCCCCCACTTTCAGGCCTGCCTTTTCTGCAGGGCTTCCTTCAAATACCTGACTGATTAGCGTTCCTTCTTTCTCCTCAACTTTGAAAGATTTCATCAGTTCAGGGTTTAGATCCTGGAGACCAATCCCCACCCATGGACGGACAACCTTTCCCTGATTGATCAGTTCCATCATGATCGTCTTGGCGAGATTAATGGGGATTGCAAAGCCGATTCCTTGGCCAGGCTGAATGATCATGGCATTGATCCCAATGACTTCCCCATCGATGTTCACCAGGGGACCGCCGCTGTTCCCGGGATTGATGGAAGCGTCTGTTTGGATGAAGTCTTCGTAGGTACCCGTCCCCAGACCCGTGCGCCCCTTTGCACTGATCACGCCGACAGTCACTGTCTCTTCGAGACCAAAAGGAGAGCCGATGGCAATCGCCCACTCTCCCACTTGAAGTTTATCCGAATCCCCAAGAGTGGCGACAGGGAGCTCCTTGGCCTCAACGTGAACCACCGCAAGGTCTGTCTTGGGGTCAGTCCCCTGGACCGTTCCTTTCAACTCGTTTCCATCAAATAGACGGATGGTAATCTTATCGGCCCCGGTAACAACATGATAGTTTGTGAGGATATAGCCTTTCCCATCAACAATCACGCCCGACCCTTCTCCCATCTGCTTTCTCTTCGCCGGTGGACCACCATGCTGTTTGAAAAAATCTTCAAAGGGGGTGCCTTTGAAAAAGTCTTCTCCGAAGCCTTGTCCGGGCGAACCCGTGACGGTGCGTTCAGAGCGGATGGAGACCACAGAGGGTTGAACTTTCTTTGCCACCTCCACAAAGCCTTTGCTCCAATTCTTTTCGCTCACGAGGCGGGAGGCATCACTCCATGCGGGGGCCATCATCACCAGAATCATTATGGATAATGGAAGACAACACTTCCAAAACCAATCCTTTCTTCTTTTCATACACTCTACCTCCATCTTTGATCTTTTTAGACTACTAAGAAGGGTAAGGAAAATAAATACGTTAAACCCTGTATTTTTCGAGAAAAAGGACTGTATTTTTGGGGGTCATTGCTGTCAAAGCTTCCATGCCGCCATGACCTTACCGACCACACAGCGATGGAATGAATTCCTCTTTTTATGATTGGTCTTTAGATTTCTTAATACTTTTGAAGTACCTAAAAACGATCCAACTCATAAGCAATATTACAAGGAGCACCACTGCAATATGCTCAATTCTCGTCATGTCTTTTTTCAAAGCCTCGATACTATTACCACCCAGATAACCTATCCCAACCATTAAGGTGACCGTCAATATTGCGGAAGCGGCATCGGCCATTAAAAATTTTATAGCAGGCATCCGCATCACTCCTGCTGCAAGGAATATCTGTGCTCTTACACCTAAAAGATGTCTTCCAAAGAAAACGACGAAAATGCCCCATCTCTTAAATTTTTCTTCGAGCTTAGAAAGCCTATCCGGAGATATGATTCTTTGGAATCTCTTATGTTGGACCACCCTTCTGCCATATTTCCTGCCCGCTAAATAGAGAGAAAAATCGGTCATTAATAGACCCGAATAGACGACCAGGAATGTCGGTAGTGGTTGAGTGATACCTTGGGCAATGAAAAATCCGCTCAATATGAGGGTGGTATCTTCTGGAAACGGAAATCCTATGTCGCCAAGGAAAAGAAGGATGAAAATCCCTAAATAGGGTGATTGCTTGATCAAGGTGGTTATTTCGAGCATGACACATTAAAGATTAAATGTTGGCAATAATTATACCACCTTACTTCGCCACTTCCAATTTGAGGAAAATTCCGATCTCATCGCTCGGGTGATGCCTTCTCTTCCGGTCCCTCTGATAGGATCCCCTTTTTGATATAGATCGGCCGAACCTTTTCCCTAATTAAAGGAAGTTTTTTTCCAAATATGACTGAACCCAAGATGCAAGAGACCCCGCCTATCATGATCGTTTCCGGCGTTCCTATCGTACTCGCCAAACCGCCGGCTAACAGACTGCCAAAGGGCACCATGCCCATGAATGCCATCGTATAAAAGCTCATCACTCGCCCGCGTTTGTCCTCCTCGACGATGGTCTGAAGGACCGTGTTGCTCGATGTCATTTGCACCATCATTCCGAAGCCAGTCAGCATCATCAATAACAGAGAAAGCCAAAAGACATGAGATAAAGAAAAAATAATGAGCCCAATCCCGAAGAGACTCGAAGCGATTACAATGATTCTTCCCAATCCCAGGACGCTTTTTCGTGAGGCAAGAAAAATAGCACCCGCCAAGGCACCACAACCTGAAGCTGCCATAAGAAAGCCAAGCGTATGAGCACCACCGTGAAGAATATCTCTGGCAAAAACAGGCATAAGCACCATATACGGCATTCCCATTAAACTGACCAGTCCAAGAAGGAGTAACACGGACCGGATGGGTGGAAAACCGAAGGCATAATCGAATCCTTCTTTCAGACCCTGCCATACCGGGGCGCTCTGTTTTTCTCTTTTCTTAGATGTAATTTTCATGGTCAGCAAGGATAGAATAACGGCAAAAAAACTTAATCCATTGAGAAGAAAACAGATCCCCTCACCAACGGTAGCAATCAGAATGCCGGCGATAGAGGGTCCAACCAAACGGGCGCCATTGACCATAGAGGAGTTTAAGGCAATGGCATTTCCCAAATCCTCTTTTTTTTCGATCATGTCTACTACAAACGACTGACGGGCGGGTATGTCAAAGGCATTAATAAGACCAAGGAATAAGCTTAAGGAGATGATATGCCAGATAGCGATCGTGTCTGTGAGAACAAGAAGTGCTAAAATAAGAGCCTGTATCATAGATAGGGTTTGAGTGACAACCAGAATGCGATGGCGGTTCCATCTATCAGCCAACACCCCAGCGAAAGAAGCCAAAAGAAAAGTGGGAATTCGGCTCGTAAAGCCAACCACACCCAAAAGAAATGCGGAATGTGTTAAACGAAAAGTGAGCCAGCTCACAGCAATTTGCTGCATCCAAGTACCAATCAACGAGATGCTCTGACCCCCAAAAAAAAGGCGGTAATTTCTATGGGCCAGTGCACGAAAGATCAGCTTCAAACCTTTTGGATCATCAAGATGGGATTTATCCAAATCCATTTTTTTGAGTGAATCCTTTCAGAAACTGAATTCGTTTACTTCATCAACTCTTCAACTTCCTCTTTTCCTTCTTCCAGTTCTTTTCCTTGTTCCTTATCTTCTATTAACAAGAGAGTCTGGAATTCTCCCACGTGTGTTTTTTCCTCTCTTGCCACGTCCAAGAGTAATTTTCTGATATTTTTGTTTTGAGTCATATCAGCCATTTGCTCATAGAGACTAATGGCATCCAATTCGGCGATCATTGCGGATCTGAGTATCTCTTTGTCCATGTCTTCTTTTTTTATTCTTTCAATATCGATTGGTATTCTTGATAGCATCTCCTTCCTCCTGTAATCGTTTTTGTTCCATCAGGGGATCATGTTGAATAGATCATTGGCGTAATCCGCGTTCAGATCCTTAAGAATCTTGTACTCCTCTAAGGCATGATTCCTGAGTTAAGGTTTAGGAGCCGGCCCTTTGAATCTTGGAATAGGGATATATTCCACAGAGGGCTGATGTCTAACGGGTTGAGGATAAAGGTTCATCAGCTGATATAATTCAGGAGGAATATCTTTCACTACATGAAGGCCAAGGTTCTTCGCTTCTTCATGAGTTATCGGATAATCGTGAGTCCATTTCCTCTCGGTAAGAATTCGAGCAAGCTCTTCCGCCTTTTCCGTTGAATATTTCCCTTCAAGGAGAGACTTCACCTGAGATTTTATCTGATCGATTGTCTTTCTTCAAGGCGGCCTTTGGCACCGCCTCTCATCCAAGTTCACCTCCTTCAAACATGCTATCATATATCGTCTGGAAATAAATAACATAAATTTCGTATTTTCTGGGTGGGGATGCAGTATTTTGAGGTCACGTTGTTGTCTAGGCCTAAAGAGATCCTCATGATGAAATGCGTTGGAAAAAGTTGGAGAGGGGAAGTCCTTGTCTTATGCCTTTCATTTGTGTATTCTATTGCTATGGACCGGCTCGATCTGATTTTGTAACAAGGGTGTTCGTTATGCGGATCTTACTGGTTGAGGATGACGTCAAGATTGCCTCTTTCATTATCAAGGGGCTAAAAGCTGCGGGTTATGCGGTAGACCATGCGCACGATGGAGAAAAGGGCCTTCATATGGCCTTAACCGAACCTTACGACACAGCCATCATCGACATTATGCTGCCAAAACTGGATGGGCTTTCGCTTATCGAAAAAATGCGGAAAGAGAAGATTCGCACGCCGGTCATCATCCTGAGTGCCAAAGGGTCGATTGATGACCGGGTCAAAGGTCTTCAGACCGGAAGCGATGATTATATCACCAAGCCCTTTGCCTTCTCTGAGCTTCTTGCCCGGGTTCAAGCACTGATCCGGAGGGCGAGCGGCCTTTCTGAGCCAACCCGTCTGACGACAGGGAATTTGTCCATGGACCTTCTCACACGGGAAGTAACAAGGGCAGGAAGGAAGATTGAACTTCAACCTATTGAGTTTTCCTTGCTGGAGTATCTCATGCGAAGCGCGGGGCGGGTTGTTTCAAAAACCATGATCATGGAACATGTGTGGAACTATAATTTTGATCCCCAGACCAATGTGGTCGAAGCGAGGATCTGCAGGCTGAGAGAGAAAATCGATAGGGATTTTGACAAGAAGTTGATCCATACCGTCCGGGGAGTGGGATATGTCCTTAAGGAAACGGATTAGCCTTCGAAACACCCTGGCCTTTCGATTGACCCTCTGGTATGCTGGAATCTTCACCGTCTCTTCTTGTGTTGCCTTTCTCTTGTTCTACACGCTCATCACCTCGTTTATCCGGGAACGGACCGATCAGGAACTCTTGGGCCAGGTCAATCGTTTTTCAACGCTCCTTGCTGCAGAAGGGGTCGAAGCGATCAAAACCACTGCCGTGATCGAAGCCCAGGCCGCCGGAGTGAAAAAGGTTTTTTTCCGTTTCCTTTCCCTAAGCGGACAGGCCTTTTCCTCATCCAACATGTCTTACTGGAAGGACATCGGTGTTTACGAAATGACCGTAGAGGAGTTGCTTCGTGGCAGCAGCCATGTCTTTGAAACGATCACCATCCCAGACCGCAAGGAGAAAGTGCGTATCCTCTATGCCATGCTCAGCCCCAGTATCATTTTGCAGGTTGGCCAAGCCATGGAAAGTTATTCCCGATTTCTTGATGCTTTTAAAGGGATCTTCATCATCACCATGACCTTCCTGATATTTGTGGCTGCAGGAGTGGGCTGGTTTATGGCCCGACGGGCGGTTTCCGGCGTTGAGGCGGTCACTCGTACGGCCCAGAAGATATCCGGGGGCACCCTTGAGGACCGTGTTCCCGTAAAAACCCAAGGTGATGAAATCGATCAACTCGCGATCACCTTCAATCAAATGTTGGATCGCATTCAAACACTGCTCACGGAGATCAAGGAGATGAGCGAAAATTTGGCTCATGATCTGAGAAGCCCGATCACCCGGATTCGGGGGATTGCTGAAGTGACCCTCACCAACGGGAAATCCCTGAGTGAATATGAGGGCATGGCAGCCAACACCATCGAGGAATGTGACCGCCTTCTCGACATGATCAATACGATGCTGATGATTTCAAAAACGGAGTCCGGCGTGGATAAACTCTCCAGTGAGGAGATCGACCTCGCAGGCCTTGTACGGGAGGCGTGCGAATTATTTGAGCCCCCGGCTGAAGACAAGGGGCTTACCTTGAGCTGCAACGTGCCCGTCAGAAGCCATCTGGTCGGAGATACTCGGATGATTCAGCGGATGCTCTCCAATCTTCTGGACAATGCCATCAAGTATACCCCGTCAGGAAGAACAGTAACAGTTAGCGCTTCAGAGGATGACACACGGGTCTTTATTTCTGTTAAAGATACAGGATGCGGCATTTCTCCGAACGACCTTCCCCGCGTTTTTGAGCGATTCTTCCGATCCGATCAGAGCCGATCTCAGTCCGGTATCGGTTTGGGACTCAGCCTAGCCCGGGCCATTGCGCGGGCTCATGGCGGGGAGATCACAGCCACGAGCACCCCGAATCAAGGGAGCACCTTTACTGCCACGCTCCCGAAATCCTTTCCTTCCGATCATAGAAAACAGTAGAGTTTCAGTGGTTAGGGTCTGTTAGCCATGAAGATATGTAAGGCCTAAGTGGTAAGTCGCCAGAGGTTCAAACCCTCGCTCCTAACGACTCACGACCTAAGAGTTTTGGACCCTCGATCTTCGAGGCATTGATCCATCCCCCTTCAAGAAATCATTGCCCTGAGAACATTACCAATTTGTAATCTTTCGGTCATCTTGCCGTTAACTTCAAGTCTTAATATTTAGTCAGGAACAAAGGCTGGGCCCAGCCGAAAATCGAAAAGAGGAGGTAAAACCCATGGAACAGAAAAAACGTATCAAAACAATTCTTCTCTCTCTATTAATGGTAGGAGCTATGCTGGGAGGAGGGTATGGTGTATCAACAGCCTTCAGGCACCCCGAACCAGCGGTTTCGACAGGATCCACCGTTTCCGAGACCCCGATGGTGCCGGCAAATTTCAGCGACCTTGCAGAAAAGGTTCGTCCTGGGGTGGTCAATATCCAGGTGGTCAAAAAAGTAAAGAACGTTGACTTTGGATTCCGCAATTTTCCTGGCAACCCGTTTGGAGACAAGAATCCTTTCGGAGACTTCTTCGGGCCCTTTTCGGAAGGCAATCCGCCTAGGGGTTTCGAACAGCGGGGCGTAGGGTCCGGTTTTGTTATGAGCCGAGACGGGTATGTCCTCACCAATAATCATGTGGTCGAAGATGCGGACCAGATCAAGGTCAAGCTCGCCAATGGAAAGGAGTATGAGGGCAAAATCGTAGGTCGGGACCCCAAAACCGATCTGGCTCTCGTCAAGATTGAAGGGGCCTCAGATCTGCACCCTCTCAAGCTGGGCAATTCAGAGGATCTGAAGGTGGGCAGCTGGGTGGTGGCCGTCGGAAGTCCTTTCGGATTGGAACAGACTGTGACCGCGGGCATTGTCAGCGCCAAGGGAAGGGTTATTGGCTCCGGACCGTATGACAATTTCATTCAGACAGACGCCTCCATCAATCCCGGAAACAGCGGTGGACCGCTCATCAACATGAAAGGGGAGGTGGTTGGTATCAACACGGCCATCATCGCTTCAGGCCAAGGGATTGGATTTGCGATTCCGATCAACATGGCCAAAGAGATTGCTCCCCAGCTCCAGGAGAAGGGACATGTCACTCGGGGATGGCTGGGCGTGAGCATCCAGGAGGTGACTCCAGAACTGGCGAAGTCGTTTGATCTCAAAGAAAAGAAAGGGGCTCTTGTTTCTCAGGTAGTCTCAGGCAGCCCGGCTGAAAAAGCAGGAATCGAGCAGGGTGACATTATCCTTGAGTTCGATGGTAAAGAAGTTTCGGATGCGAAAGATTTGCCCCGGATCGTTGCATCGACTCCGGTGGATAAAACCGTGACCCTTAAGGTATCGAGGAACGGAAAAATCACTGACCGACAGGTGAAGGTGGGTGAGATGGAGGAGAAAGTAGAGGTTACGAAAGCACCTTCCCATAAATCCCTGGGGATTACCGTGCAGAACCTCACCCCTGAAATCGCGAAAGAACTCGGTCTGAAAAAGGAAACGGGAGTGGTGGTGACCCGGGTGGAGCCAGGAAGTGCGGCTGCAGATGCAGGAATTCAGACTGGGGATGTGATTCGAGAGGTTAACCGAAAACCCATTAAAGATGTGGAGGAGTTTAGTCAGAAGGTTGAGAAGGCCAAGGGACAGGACAACGTCCTCTTTCTCATCCAGAGGGGACAGACCAATCTGTTCGCCGCCGTAACACCGAGGTAACCTCCTCAGCGCCCGGTCGGAGTATCAGTAAGAATACACCGATCGGGCCTTTTTTATCTCCCGGATAACCATGGAGAGCTGAAAACGGAGGTACAAGAAAGATGAATCAAAAAATCATCATTAAATCAGATGACTTCAGTAGAGAAATTTTTTCTTTCCTCAAAGAGGTGGGGGCAGATATGCCAATTGACTGGAACATCGAAGCCTTAGACCGGATCAGGAATGCGGTCATTGAAGCCTTCGAAAAAATGGGAGTCGCGCTTGAGATCGATGACCGACTCCAATCTATCTCCCCCGCGCCCATAGAGGACTTCACAACCTTTCTGATCAGAAGATCTTCATTTAGCAAGGATCATCTTTAGTGCAATGAGGAGGAGTGCGACCCCGAAAATCCTTTCCAGGACGACGTTGGACAAACCCGTCGCAAGCTTGGCGCCAAGCATACCACCGAAGAAGAAACCCACACAGATATAGGCAGCGATCCCCAAGTCTACAAACCCCTGCCTATAGTATGTCCATGCAGCAAGGATTCCAATGGGAGGAACCAACAAAGCCAATGTTGTGCCCTGAGCAAGATGTTGAGAAAATCCAAATAGAAAGACTAATGCAGGCACAATAATTGTTCCGCCACCAATCCCAATCAGCCCGCTGAGGGTCCCAGCGATCAATCCTAAAAGTAAATAAAGTAAAGTATGGGTCATTCTTGAATCCTCCTATTTCCATCCACGTTTCTGAAAGACCCTATGGGTTTCATCAGTCCAACTAATCGGGCAGTTTCTTCGACCCCTTCCAACGCCGGAAGGCGTCAATTTCCTTCTGGAGTTTCTCTGCCAGAGCACATCCATGAGAAGCCACTAAGAGCCTATACATCTCGATAGCTGGTTCCCCTAATTTGTCCTGCCCACGTAGGATAAACACAGGTTCATCTTCACCCCAAAATGTTCCTAAGGGCCATAGAATTTTTCATAAACCATGTTACCGCTACAGCGATAACACTTCATGTGAACCTCCGGAATAAATTTTATTTATCAGGCCTCATCCCAACTAGGTGAACTAAAAAACCCAAGGAACCTATGCTCCATTCATTGGTCTTGTAAATACTATCAATTCATTGTTAATGTTCTTTATCCCTTTTATTTTCTTCACAAGTTTTTCAATCCCTTCTTTTTCTTCAGAGGAATTGACAATGCCAAAAAGCCTTACCGAATCCATTTCTTCCACTGTGAAAAAAAGATGAGAACTCGTAACGCCAGCTTCGAGTAAGATAGATTCAACTTTGCGATTAAGTGAAAGCTTTCCAAGCAATTGAACAGAATCGATGCCACAGGATTTGATTTCATCCGATTTTGCCGCATCGACGATCATCTTAACTGCAGAGTCTATGCTCAATTTATCAGTATTCAAAAGTAGATCATAAAGTCGGCAATTGAGCCAATCTTCATCATAAGCAAATCTTATAAATGATCTTTTATCATGGTCGGACCGGTTAATCATTTTTTCAGCGACCTCTCTCCCCACCTGCTTTTCCTCCATCACCCTCTTTATCCTTTTCTCGATCGAACCTGTCACAAGGATATGAAAAGCGCAATCAAAAGATTGGAGCAGGAACTGACCTCCCCTACCAAAGAATAGGGTATTGCCCTTTGTCGCTACCTCGTAAATGACAGACTGCAACTGGTCGAGATAGATTTTTGGCTTTTCGCTAAAAAATCTTTCAAGTAAAGCCGGGGCTTTTTCATCCAATTTTTTAATATCAGAAATAAATCCCATCTCAGAGGCAGCCTTCCATAATTCTTCTTCTCCGGAAAAGGTATACTTTAATTCTTCCGCCACTTTCCTTGCAATTTTCTCACCGTTTGTTCCAATCATTTCTGATATGGTGATAAAGTACATAAATGATCACTCTCCTTTCAAATTCAATACATTTATCTATTGACGAACTTTACAGCCACCCCAAAGGCCAAATATTCAGAGTATCGAGCTGTATCGAATCTTTTGGCTTCCTCGGATGATCATCCTCGGGCTTTCATATTCAATAACGCCTCTGAACCATTCTCTTGGGAATAGATTAAGGTTAAAGATAGCCGAATGGAGCTTCCTGCTCTATGCTAAACAGGAAGCCCCATTATGAACGGTAAGTTTCACACCTCTTCGAGCATCGTCGTAAAGAGGTCGTGATGCTCTTCTTCGTCTTCGAGGATTTCTTTGAACATGAATGCGGTCGTCACATCCCCTTCCTTCTGAGCCAGCTCAATGATCTGCTTATACATCAAGATGGCTTCCTCCTCTGCCTTTGTGTCTAATTCCAGAAACTCCTTCAGGCTTTCTCCAACTTTAATGGCCGCAGGTTTGGTGGTCGGAGTTCCCTCAAGATACCAGAGCCTCTCAGCAATGGATTCTGCATGTTTCATCTCCGCGATAGCCGTCTGCTTGAATTGATCCTGCACGGCGATCCCCTTGACTCCAATCACCTGCACATGCTGCCACATATATTGGATGCTCACCTGAATCTCTCTGGCAATCGCATCGTTCAACATCCCCTTCAACTTCTCACTCACTTTTGTCACGGGTTTCAATGAAACTACCATATCCTTCACCTCCTTATAGAATAGAATTTACCTAAGCCTTCCCTCTACTGCCTTCCAATTGATGTTCTTGAAAAAGGTTTCAATGTAATCGGCCCTCTTCAACCCATAATCGAGCATAAAGGCGTGCTCAAAAACATCCAATATCAGGATGGGTGTGCAACCTGCCGGGTGTCCCACATCGTGTTCATTGATCCAGAAGTTGATAAGCCCTCCGGTGAGGGAATCCTGATATAGAATGACCCATCCAATCCCTCGCATCATTCCGATGGCCTTAAACTCCTTTTCCCAAACTTCATAACTTCCGAAATCTTCGGAGATCTTCTTGAACAACTTACCCGTCTTATCTGGACCTCCCTTGCCACCCAGATTTTCGAAGTAATACTCATGAAGCCTCATCCCGTTGAACTCCCATCCGAATCTCCTCTTTAGTTCAGCAAATTCAGGGGTGCCGCCCTTTCCCTCCTTGGCCATCTGCCCGAGGATTTCAATCAGTTTATTGGTATTGGTGACATACCCCTGGTAAAGGGTGAAGTGGTTTTTAAGGAGGGTTTCACTCAATCCCTCCGTGCCTAAAAGTCGACTATAATCCTTCGCCGTATAAACCATCTTTTCCTCCTTTCTTGTCTGGGTGAAAGAGATTTGGGGTTGACCGGATAGAAACGACATGATTCCAATACCCGAAAGGCTCAAAAATTGGCGTCGATTGAGAATCAAACTTTTTATAAATCTCCCTCCCATCATGGCCAATCCTCCCTCTGCACGGCTCCAAAGGAATGATATGAAAAAGAGACATTTCGGATTGAGTCCCAGGTAAATGAAAGGGTTGTCCCCCATAAAGTGCTCAGCCCACTGGAACTAAATTTCTTATTAACATACATAAACTGGTGGAGAAAAGAAATTAGCAAAACTATGTATTTTATGAGAATCCATATAGTATTTTGAGGTCGATTTGCTATGTAGTTTTCAAGGTTTGACTTTTCATTGTGAATCGACGGGTTGTTAAAAAATGTTTTCCCCCTGTGGATCATCTTTTCTCCTCATCTGGCACATTTCATCCTTCACGAGTCTGAATGTAACCCCTCCGTCTCGGGTGCGATTGGATCGGGGTGGTCTCCCCTCCGAAACCTTGAAAAGCGGATCGTTAGAGAGAGGGCAACCGGCCGGTAGTGCTAAAGGGACCATTTTAAAGGTATCTCCCCCTTGAGTCACCGCTCAAATGTGCCGCTTCAAGTTTTCTCTGGAGAGACCACCTCGATCCTGGCGTAGGATCTCCGACCGTAACTGAGAAGGTGTGAAAAAATCGGGCAGATGGTTGAATATGGAAAGGACGGGTGGATTGGAAAAACTTTAGGGCGCAACCTTTGGAAATTGAACCACTGTGCCGTAAGCTCGCTAAAACACATATCTTTATTTCGGTGACGGGTGACCCTTAACCTCAACGAGCGCATTCTAAAGTTTTGGAAATCCACTCGTCCTTTTGGGACAAAGGTTGACGAAAGCAATTTTTTCACAGCTTCTGAAGCATTACGTCTGAAAGGACTTTCTTCTATGAAGTCAGATGTTGCTATGTTAAAATTGGATAATGCCTCTCGAATTTGAATCCCTCAGCCACGGGAAAATAGCATTCGGTTTCTTCAATATTGAGACCGATATCCTCCTCCTCAACCAATACTTCTTTTTTGCCCAGGATTTTTGCCGCTCCGTTTCGGAAGCAGCTGAAAAAGATCAACGGGAAAATTATGAAACATCTTGGGACATCTATTTGATTGAAAGGGAGAAGGATATCGGAAACCTGATGGGTGCGATTTATGGAATCGATCACAGAGGTTTTATCGGAGAAGTGTATAAGCGATTTCCTTTCCCTCAGAACAGGGATGGATTCAAGCAAAACCCGGAGGGTTTTAAGAACAGATCTTTGATCGAGAACCTAATTCAAAAATATGCAAAGGGAATGGAGATCTATTTTAGGATTAATAAAAAGAGGGATCAAATTAACATCGGCGAATATGCGTTCAACAGGACTTCCTTCCAGGAGTTAGTTAAGTATATCTGGCAAGGAGGTTATCCCCGCTGGAAAGACGACATCCGACCGGACTATGTGTTAGCCATGAAGGCAAAGATCGATCCATCGAAGAGTTGCCTTTTTGACGGTTTCATTCTTCAATAATGATTTCATCTGCCCCAATCCCCTTCTACCCCGCAAGAAAGCCCCGTCATTTATGGCGGGGATGATATAATAATAAGGCTGTAATTGTATAGACATCTAACTCTTCTTCTATACCACTGGATTCCGGCTTTCGCCGGAATGACGAAAAGGGACGATGCCTCAAATTTGTCTCTCCGGCGAAAGCCGGAGTCCAGCTCTAGGTTTTCAAAAAGGCAAGCCTTCAATTCGAGGATGTCTATCCTATTATGGACTCCTTAGTAGTAAACCGCATCAGGTCCTTATTGAGGGCAGGGTCAAAGCCCCGTCCTTTCTAACGGGGTTTACTCTCTTGATGGTTTTTTTTCACTAAACTCACCGAAAAGTGATATATTATAGATCGTGAATGGATTTGAATTCGAAAATGAGGTAGCTTAATTTCTTAAGGAGATTCGTACACAGGACTCATATCAAAAAGCAGCGCCCTCACCCTTCCCCTCTCCCCTTTGCCGGGCTGTCGGTAGGCAGGGGGAGAGGGCTTCATCGTGAGATCAGGCAAATGGCTGGGTGAGAGGTAATTTGATATTAGAGAGAGCAAGATGCTGCAACAAATGCGGCGTAACGATTTACAATTTTCAATCAAGGCTTTCATCTTCCTGACGTTCGTCTTCTTTTTGCAAGACAGCATTCATGCCCATGTTGAACAACCCAAAGATCAGTCGAGTATCGGGATCGATGAAAAACTGGGTCAGAATGTTCCCCTCGATTTATTGTTCAATGATGAAAACGGCAATAAGATGAGTTTGAGGCAACTTATCCACTCGCCTACCATTCTTGCCCTTGTTTATTATCACTGCCCTGATGTCTGCAGTTTTTTATTGTCTAATTTGGCAGGGGTTTTGAAAAAACTGGGTTCAGAGCCGGGCAAAGAGTATACGGTGCTGGCCGTGAGTTTCGATGAAATGGAGAAGCCCGACCTCGCACTTCAGAGGAAAAAGATCTATCTCAAAATGATCGAAAGGCCTTTCCCTGAAGATGCCTGGAGATTTTTGACCGGTGATAAAGAAAATATCAGGAAGTTGACCGATGCTGTTGGATTTCATTTCAGAAGAGAAAGGGAAGACTTCCTCCATCCGGTATCCTTAATCCTACTCTCTCCGGATGGAAAGATCACCCGGTACATATATGGCACGGACTTTCTTCCTTTCGACTTGAAAATGGCGCTGTTGGAGGCCTCTGAAGGAAGGGTCGGTCCAACCGTCAGTAAAGTGCTGCGATTTTGCTTCAGTTATGATCCCAAGGGACGAAAATATGTGTTCAACACATTGAAAGTGACGGGAATAGTCACCCTGCTTTTTGCTTTATCATTTATTGCGTTTCTTGTTTTCAAGGGTAAGAGACGACAGACTGAAGAGGAGTGATGGGGATGAGACCAAAAGGGGTATTGGAGGGAATCCATCCAAGCGCCAGTTTTTACGAACACAAAGGGCAATATCATGGAATCCTGGCCTGGATTCTTTCAACAGATCACAAGAGGATCGGCCTTCTTTATCTCTTCTCAATCCTTCCGTTTTTCTTTACGGCTGTCACTCTCGGATTTCTGATGCGGCTCAAACTGATTGCCCCAGGGTTCAATCTCATGGGACCGCAGACATATAACGCCTTTTTTACATTGCATGGAATCATCCAGATCTTTCTGGTGGTCATCCCCGCGATTCCAACCATCTTTGGTAATTTCTTCTTACCGATTCAGATCGGTGCAAGGGATATGGCCTTTCCGAGGATAAATCTGCTCTCCTGGTGGCTTTATATCTCCGGAGCGATCTTAGTTTTTGTATCCCTTTTCACCGGTGGGGGTCCCATTGATACGGGCTGGACCTTCTATGCACCTTATAGCCTTCGGACCACGGTCAATGTCCCCCTTGCCGTTTTTGCAGTCTTTGTTTTAGGTTTTTCCTCTATCCTGACCGGGATCAATTTCGTGACCACCATTCACCGGCTTCGAGCTCCCGGAATGAGTTGGTTTCGTTTGCCCCTTTTTGTCTGGGGCATCTATGCGACGGCCTGGGTTCAGATTCTTGCCACACCTGTCATTGGGATTACCCTTCTGCTGATCATTCTGGAAAGATTCTTTGGGGTGGGCGTGTTTGACCCGGCAAAGGGTGGTGATCCCCTCTTATACCAGCACCTTTTCTGGATCTATTCCCATCCGGCAGTCTATATCATGATCCTCCCGGCCATGGGTGTGATTTCTGATGTCATCCCGGTCTTTGCCAGGAAAAGGATTTTTGGGTATAAGGCCATCGCCTTTTCCAGTATTGCCATTGCAAGTGTCGGGTCCCTGGTGTGGGGCCACCATATGTTCGTCAGCGGACAGAGCGATCTTGCAAATGTAATTTTTTCTCTGTTGACCTTTTTAGTTGCCGTCCCCAGTGCTATTAAAGTATTCAACTGGGTGGCCACCTTGTATAAAGGTTCTATTGTGTTTGAACCACCCCTGTTGTTTGCCCTCACGTTCATATTTCTTTTTTCTATCGGTGGACTCACGGGTCTATTCCAGGGCGCCCTTGCCGTGAATTTGCACCTTCATGATACTTACTGGGTCGTAGGGCACTTTCATTACATCATTTTTGGTGGCATGGGATTTGGTTTCTTTGCAGCGCTTCACTACTGGTTTCCAAAGATGTTCGGGCGGATGTATCAGAAAAAATGGGTGTATGTGGCATGGTTTTTCCTCTTCATCGGATTCAACATCCTCTACTTTGCCATGCTCATTCTAGGCTGGGAGGGAATGCCCCGTAGATATTATGACTACCTGCCGCAATTCCACACGCTTCATTTAATTTCTACCATCGGGTCCTGGATTCTTATCGCCGGCCTGGTTTTGATGTTTGTCAATCTTTTTCTTTCCTTGTTCAGAGGGGAAAAGGCAGGAGAAAATCCATGGGGTGGAGCCACGCTCGAATGGCAGATTTCCTCTCCACCACCGACGGAAAATTTTGGAAAGATTCCTGTGGTGGAACGCGGGCCATATGAATATCGGTAATCCCCCCCAACCCCCCTAAAGGTGTGAAAAAATTAGGGGACGGTAGCCCAGACGGGGGAATATTTCCAAAAATGTAGAATGCCGGTATTTAATTTAATGGTCCTGAACGCTTTTAACTTATCTATTTTACATGGTCTTTCCGTCTTTGTGAATAAAATTGGAAAAGGTAACCGCTCTACATTTTTTCCGATATCCCCCCGTCCTGGCTTTGAGTCTTGGATTTTTTCACAACCCCCCTTTAGTAAAGGGGGGAGAGGGGGGATTTGAAATCGCTATGGAGACACACAGAGACTATACCAGCTCAAAAATTGGGATGTGGCTCTTTCTCCTCTCAGAGATCCTACTGTTTGGAGGATTGTTTATCCTCTATTCCACTTATCGCTACAAAACCCCTGTCGATTTTCATCATGCCGCAGAAGAACTCAACCGGATCCTCGGAACATTGAATACCCTGATCCTTATCACAAGCAGTTTGACCATGGCCCTTTCCATTTCTTCTATGCAAAAAGGAGATCGTAAATTATCCGTTCTTCTATTGATGTCCACTATTTTCTTAGGGGTTCTATTTCTGGTGATCAAATCATTTGAGTGGACTGCCAAGATTCACCATGGCCTTTATCCCAATTCCCCTCGCCTCTTAGGACGATACAGTGGGGAGGTCCTTTTCTACGGTCTCTATTATGCGATGACCGGTTTACACGGTCTCCATGTGCTGGTCGGCGTCTTTGTACTTTGTGTGATGCTGGTTTTTATGATGAAAGGAAAAATCAATAGGGACTGTTTTGTTCCCTTGGAAAATTCCGGATTGTACTGGCATCTTGTCGATATGATCTGGATCTTTCTTTTCCCGTTGTTTTATTTGATCACGTAATCCTCTCCACCCCGCCCAGTAGGGAACGGTTTCAAACCGTTCCCTACAAAAAGGGGAAGAGGGGGTTTGAAGGCTTTTTGGAGGGCGCGAAGTGAAGATGTCGGACGAAAAATTTCATATGGTAAAATATCGCACCTATATTATGGTCTGGGTGGGACTGTTGGTTCTAACAGGAATGACAGTTTCCTTAGCAGGAATGAATCTGGGGCGTCTGAGCATCTTAGTCCCTTTGCTCATCGCTGCATTGAAATCCAGTTTGGTGCTCAGCTATTTCATGCATCTAAGATACGAAAGAGGCCTGCTCTTTAAATTAATGATTCCTATTGTTCTGGCGACGTTAACGATATTCATCGGGCTGACTTTTTCTGATGTGGCTTTCCGGTGAGGTAGAATCATCATGTCCATTTCAGGGGCGACGGGTTTATCCGGAGAAGTCGTTAATCAGGTTTTCTTTTATATTCTGGCCATTACCGTTTTCCTCCTGGCTTTGATCACTTTTCTGATGGTCTATTTTGTCATCCGGTATCATCGGAAGAGGAGCCCTCAGCCTGCTGAAATTAAGGAGAACACCTGGCTAGAGATCATCTGGACTGTCGTGCCTACCCTCCTGGTCCTAACCATGTTCTATTATGGATTAACAGGCTTCAACTTCTTAAAGAGAGCTCCGCAAGATGCCATGAAAGTCAAAGGGATTGCCCGCCAGTGGTCCTGGCTTTTCGAATATGAAAACGGGTTAAGAAGCACAGAGTTAAAAGTTCCTGTTGGGAAGCCTATTAAATTACTGCTCACGTCGCAAGATGTGATCCACAGTTTTTATGCGCCCGCATTCCGGATCAAACAGGATGTTGTACCTGGGATGGTAAACTCTTTATGGTTTCAATCTACTGAAATGGGGGAATTCGATGTCCTTTGCTCACAATATTGCGGACTCCAGCACGCCAAAATGCTCACTAAGATCGTGGTGCTCCCGGAGGAAGAATTTAAGAAATGGTATCAAACCGGGAAGGAGATGGAAGCGAAACTTCCTCCTTCCGGGACCCAACTCTTTCAAGAAAGGGGATGCAAGGCCTGTCACAGCATTGACGGCACCCCAGGTTTAGGTCCCACTCTCAAGGGGCTTTTTGGGAAGACGGTGACCGTATTGACCGATGGGAAAGAACGGAAGCTTGTCGCGGATGAAGCGTACCTTCGAAAATCGATCTTAGAACCCAATGCTGATATCGTAAAGGGTTTTCCACCGATTATGCCCTCTCTAAAAGGCTTATTAACGGATCAGGAGATAGATGCCCTTGTCAGTTATCTGAAGGGATTGAAATGATTTCCATCGAAAGGTTTGAAGGACAGATGATCTATCCTATGAAATCGGGAAAGAGATATCCCATGATCCATGCGTTTCACATTCTGTTGGAATTGACAAAATTCAAGATCTCTTTATTTGCCGCCCTATCCACGTTCACAGGTTTTATCCTTGCACATCAAGAGCTATCCGGAGAAATCATCTTCCCTGTTATGGGAGTATTCTTCCTTGCATGCGGTTCCTGTGCTCTCAATCAGTACCAGGAGAGAGAAGATGACCGGAGAATGGAGAGAACGAAAGATCGGCCCATCCCCTCTGGAAAATTGCGCCCCCATACTGCTCTTCTGATATCTATAGGCCTCATCTTATCAGGGTCTCTCATTCTTTTTTTTGGGACCAATCTGATGGCGTGGGGTTTGGGTCTCTTCGCCATGGTCTGGTATAACGGGGTATATACTTATCTAAAGAGAAAGAGTGCCTTTGCAGCCATACCAGGAGCATTGGTCGGATCCATCCCTCCACTGGTAGGCTGGATTTCTTGGAAAGGCCATCTCTCTTTTGATTCCCAAATCCTTGCCGTTGCTTTTTTCTTTTTTATGTGGCAAGTTCCCCATTTCTGGCTTCTTCTTCTCAATTTTGGAAAGGATTATGAGAGAGCTGGATTTCCTTCGCTGACCAGAATATTTAGTTCAGCACAGCTCAGTAGGATGACCTTCATGTGGATTTTTGGAACAGCAATGACCTGTATGATGATCCCACTGTATGGCGTTGTGGAATCTCCTGTAATCCGTGTCGGTTTATTTGCTGCAGCGTTCTGGCTCATGTGGAAAGACTCCGGACTTTTGAAAGTCCGGAGTCCAGAATTTCCCTTTCCCTTCACTTTCAATAACATCAACTCCTTTGCCCTGCTGGTAATGGTCCTGATCACCCTGGACACCCTCTTCCATTAAATCTTGACAGGCTGCTGAAAAACGCCCATCTGCTGCGTTCCCCTCATCCTTCGTCGTTGCGGCGTACTCCAAGTACGCCTCACTCCTCAGGATTTCGGGCGCCTTGCATCTGGGCATTTTTGATCAGCCTGAAAAAGTGAATTTTTCAGCACCATGCTAATCTTCTCTCAGGAATTGAGCGGTCTCTTCGGGAAAAGAGACGTTGATAAAGATTCCAGATCCCATTTCAAATCCGGCCGGGGTGGTCAGCCTCGGCACAATTTGAAGGTGCCAATGGTAGTAGTCCTCTTGTTCATCCTTAATGGGAGCTGTATGGATAACATAGTTATAGGGGGGATCATTCAGTTTGGAGTAGAGCTTCAACAAGGTTGCCTTTAGAACCTTTGCAAAGGTTTTAGAATCCTCCATCGAGATTAAGCCGAACGAGGCCTGATGTTCTTTGGGAAGGATCCAAGTTTCAAATGGTAACCGGGATGCAAAGGGCTGGAGGACGACAAATTTTTCTGTATCCTCGACGATCCTCTTCCCAAAGCTGAGTTCCTCCTCGATCAGATCGCAATAGACACAACACCCGTGGTCATCATAATATCGAGCTGCCTCCTCCAATTTTTTCCGGATATTGGATGGAACGACAGCGGTTCCGACAATTTGAGAATGGGTGTGTTCGAGAGATGTTCCTGCAGCCTCTCCATGATTCTTAAAGATGATGATCAATTTAATCCTCGGGTCCTCCCTGATGGCAAGATACCTCTCTCGATAGGCGAGGAGAACCTCCTCTACCTGTTTATCTTCCATCAAAGGAAAAAGTTGATTATGGATAGGGCTTCCTATCACCACTTCATGAATCCCCACCCCATCCATCATCCGGAAAAACCCCTTCTCTTCTTTTCTTTCCAGACTTCCTTCAGGAGAGAGAGCTGGAAATTTATTGGGTATAACCCTTACCCACCATCCTTTACTATCTGCCGGACCACTATTTCGGTAAGCAAGGGTTTCATGAGGAGTCAAGTGTTCATTGCCTGGGCAGAATGGACAGTTCCCCTTATAGGGAGGTTTCTCGATGAAAGGCTCGACCCTTTTAAGCTCGTGGGGTCTCTTTGAACGCTCTGTTGCAACGATGACCCACTCCTTTGTTGTACGATCCTGTCTCAATTGAGGCATAAGAAACTCCGTTTCAATTGCGGATTGCGGATTTCGGAATCGTTAATTTATTGTTTTTTAAATCCTTAAATTCAATTGCAATGCTCCGAAATACGGAACTCAGAACTTGATTCTGCACTCTGCATTCCGAATTCCGAATTTTGGAGGCCTTAACCTAAGGCCCAGATTAACCCCACCACAGCACCCAAAGGGATGGAGATATAGGGGTTACAGGTGATGGTTCAGGAACTCCCGATGGAGCGCGTGAGATAGCTTAAACCAAATCCCGCAAAGCCACCGAATACCAAACCTAAAAGGATTTTCAAAACCATAAGGAACTCCTCATAAAAAGATTACCATCCCATCTGGTTTAAATCAAGGAGATGATTTTTACAGTAATGCATCACTGAGCCGTGGGTGAAAGACTGTAATCGGGCAGGAATATCTCCGAAAATCTTATCAAGCGGATGAGATAGGGTTATGGTTGGCAAAGGTAACTTCCCTAATCAGAGCATGGTCATTGCAATGCTCATGGTATTCTTGTAGTTGAGGGACAAGATAAGGTTTCCGCTATAAGATTTTCTCCGACATCCCTGCCCGATTCTGGGAAGTTTCCCAGGAAGGGTGAGGCATTACTTTTTCGATGGGATTTTACTTGACAGATTCAAGACCTATCAAATATAGATTATAAGTATGAGGAGGTGGGTTAGCCTTTTTGTTGTTATTGTCATCGTTCTTCTTCTTGCCATTGTTGCCTACTATCGATTTCGGGTTCAGACCAAAAATATCTTCTTTTCCATCTTTCCAATCTTCTCTTGGGTATCCGTCGATCAATCCATTCTCTTCAACCATATCCATCATAAGGAGGTAGCCCATCTTAACTGTACCTTCTGTCACCGCTATGTGGAAAGGCATCGTGTTGCCGGGGTTCCTAATATTGAACTCTGTCGAGCTTGTCATTCAAGCGATGCAATCAGTAAAAGGCCTGAGGCACTTAAAGTTGTCGAATATGTAAAGGCAAACAGGGAGATTCCATGGCAGCGGATGTATGAACTTCCAAGCTTTGTCGTCTTTCCTCATTGGATTCACATCCAAAGCGGTGTGGATTGCTCCATTTGCCATGGCCTGACTGGCCTGAAGGATAGACCTGTAAAAATGGTTGATAGAAACTATATGGAGTGGTGCATGGACTGTCACAAGAAAAGAGGAGCAGATATTGATTGCTACACCTGCCATTCCAGCTGAAAAGCCTGACCCGGAGATGGGGTGATCGGGTGATGGGGTGAAAAATAAATTTCTCGGTGTCTCCCTATCTCCCCATGTCCCCAATCTGAAATTAGAGATGGATAGATAGAAAAGCCGATGAGGATTAATCGAAGAGAGTTGTTAAAACTGCTGGGGGCGGCGACCTTTGGAATGGCCCTGCCTGATGAACTCCTCCAGGCTCTTCCAAAGGAAGGGGAATGGATCCCTTATGAGGAGTCCTGGTCAACAGGCGTGTGCCTCCAATGTCCCGGTGGGTGTGGCCTTCGAATCCGATCGGTCATGAAATGGCCGGTAAAATTGGAAGGCATAAAAGATTACCCCATCAATCAGGGCCGGCTCTGTCCAAAGGGTCAGTCAGGGCTTCAAGTCCTCTATGATCCAGACCGAATACGCCATCCCTTGAAAAGAAAGGGAAAGCGTGGAGAAGGGCATTGGGAGAAGGTCTCATGGGAGGAAGGGATTCGCCTTGTCACTCAAAAGTTGAATAATCTTCGACAAGAGGGAAGACCTCACGGTCTGATGGTGATGGGGGGTCGGTATCGGGGCCACATGTATGACCTGATGACCCGATTCATGGAGGCGTATGGCTCGCCCAATCATCTTGGGAATTCGGCAAGGGATTCTGAAGGAATTCGAAAGGGCCATTTCTTCACCATGGGAATCAAAGAATTTCTTGCGATCCACTGGGAAGAGGTCAATTATGTCCTCTCCTTCGAAGAGAGCCTTTTGGAGGCATCCAGACCCTTACTCCGAAACCTCTGGGGTTATGGATTTCTTAGAAGTGGAAGACCTGGGATCAGGGGAAAGTTAGTACAGATTGAACCTCGATTCTCTGTGACGGCATCGAAGGCCGATCAATGGATCCCTATCCATCCAGGAACCCACGGAGCTTTGGCTCTTGGAATCGCCCACTGGATCATAAAGGAAAATAAATACGATCACGACTTTATCCATCACTATACATTTGGATTCGATGATTGGAAGGACACCGATGGTAAGACCCGTATGGGTTTTAAGACCCTCTTACTCAAAGAATATTCACCTAAACAAACCTCCCTCATCACAGGTATTCCTGAAGAGAGCATTGTTCAGATGGCTCAAGAGTTTTCATCCCACCGACCCTCGATCGCCATCTCTGGAAGAGGAGTTGGGATGCAGACCAATGGAATATATAGTCAGATGGCCATTGATGCTCTGAATGCACTGGTTGGTTCGATCGATGCCCCAGGAGGTCTCCTTATTCAAAGAAAACCTCCTTTTAGTAGATGGCCTCTTGTTCAAAGGGATGCCATTGTTGAAAAAGGTCTTTTTCAACCTCGAGCCGATGGAGCTGGAAGCATGCCTTTCCCATTTGCAGAAGAACTTCCATACACCCTCTCAGAGAGAATTCAAAAGGGTGAACCCTATCCTATCGAAATCCTTTTTGTCTACTATACCAACCCTCTCTTTAATCTTCCAGAATCGGAAAAACTCCGCATCGGTTTAGAGACGGTCCCCTTCATCGTCAGTTTCTCGCCTTTTATGGATGAGACCACCATGTTTTCCGACCTTGTATTGCCTGACGGAACCTATTTGGAGCGTTGGCAGGATGACTACGTGGAACCAGGGCTGGGCTTCCCGATGTTTGGGTTGCGAAGCCCTGCCATTCAACCACCTCTTTATGATGTCCGTAATACAGGTGATGTTCTCATCGAAATCGCAAAAGGTTTGGGCGGAAGTGTGGCCAAATCTTTCCCGTGGAAGGATTTTCAAGAGGCCCTAAGAGATGCGATGAGAGGGGTTTTTGTCTCGAAACGTGGTTCTATTCAGGCCAGAGATTTTGACGAATTCTGGAAGGCTTTGATCGAGCGAGGCGGCTGGTGGGATCCTCCCTATCGCTTTGGAGAATGGAAGAAAAGGTTTAATACCCTCTCTGAAAAATTTGAATTCTTCTCCATCGCAATGGAACAGGGTTTCAAAGAGATATCGAAGAGAAGTTCAAAGGGAATGGATCAAATCCTCAAGGAGTTGAAGATTGAAGCGAGAGGAGACAAGGTCTTTCTTCCCCATTTTGAAAAACCTCGCATGATTGGAGACGAGAAAGAGTATCCCTTTCACCTCATCCCTTATGTACCTATGACTGCAGCGGAGGGGCGAGGGGCCAATCAACCTTTCCTCCAAGAGATTTATGGCCCTCACTTGAAAGAGAGATGGAATTCCTGGATTGAGATCAATCCAGAGACTGCCAAGACCATGGGGATCAAAGATGGAGATCTCATATGGGTAGAATCTCCGGTCGGAAAGTTAAAGGGAAAAGCGAGGCTCTTTCCTGGAACACATCCAATGAGCATTCACATCCCCTATGGCCAAGGTCACAAGGCTTATGGTCGTTGGGCAAAGGGAAGGGGGATCAATCCAAACGATCTTCTCGTCAGGGAATATGACTACCTGGGTGGATTTGCCTCTTATTTTTCAACCAGGGTGAAGATCTATAAGGCATGAATTTAAGATGAGGAGATAGGGAGATAGGGAGGTGGGGAGAATGGAAAAGAAACTGATTCGGACACATCATGACTTAGAGGTATATCAAACAGCCTTTGATTTGGCTATGAAGATATTTCAGAAAAGCAAGTCTTTTCCGAAGGAAGAACGTTATTCATTGACTGATCAGATACGCCGTTCATCACGATCAGTTTGTACTAATCTGGTAGAAGCCTGGCGCAAGAGACGCTATGAGGCTTCATTTCTGAGCAAGCTAAATGACGCAGAGGCAGAAGGAGCTGAAACTCAGGTTTGGTTGGAGTTTGCAGTTCAGTGTGGTTATTTGGAAGCTGAAGCTGGACAAGAAATATCGGCCTCTTATAACAACATTTTGGGTAAGATTGTTAGTCTGATCAATAATCCACAACCTTGGCTGCTACCTGGGGCGAAGCGTCGCTAAATTCGCAGTAGGGCAAGATAGGGATTCTCCCTATTTCCCCAACTCCCTATCTCCCTAAGGTTGGGTAATAGATGGACACGGACACGGGGACGAAGATGTACCGCTGGGGAATGGTGATCGATTTGGACCGATGCACAGGCTGCCAGGCCTGTGTGGTGGCCTGCCGGCAGGAGAATAATATACCCTTTGCAGGTGAAGAACAGGCCAAGCTGGGGAGGGCTAAATTCTGGATGAACCTCGTTTCAGAAGTGAAGGGAACCTATCCCAATG
>Ga0315277_10002616_pt1 | contig 24992 bp, 16 predicted proteins | sample YL17G05_15_MG_FD_203695 | JGI IMG/M metagenome (GOLD analysis project Ga0315277, IMG submission 203695) | Sediment microbial communities from Yellowstone Lake, YNP, Wyoming, USA - YL17G05_15 | ecosystem: Environmental > Aquatic > Freshwater > Lake > Sediment | place: USA: Wyoming | collected... | reverse complement strand
ACCGAGTTGCTCTACGATCAGCCTTACGAGGACGGCAAACGCATCCGTGTCACCGGCCCGTTCACCGTCGAGAGTTTATCCCCCCACCGCACGATCAGCGTCGAGGAGAAGAGACGGCGGGAGAAAGAAGGGTTCGAGGGCTGGAAGATCAAGGAAATCGGCCCCGCGCAGTTCGGCCACATCATCATCGAGAACCTCAAGAAAGCCGGAGTGCAAAACACGATCAAACAAGAGCGGCTGAAGTTCGACCGACTGGAACCGTTTGCCGGAACATGGATTCACGCGGCGGGCGAATACACCGAGCGAGACGGCAAGACGCGGCGCGTGGCCGTCTGCATTGGGCCGGAGCACGGGACGGTCGGGCCGGAACTGGTCCGCGAGGCGGCCAAAGAGGCGGTCAAGGGGGTGGGTTTCGACTTGCTGCTTGTGTGCGGTTTTGCCTTCGATCCCCACGTCAACGAGGAAGCCAGGCAGTATGGGAAACTGGTTGTGCTGCCGACGCGGATCAACGCCGACCTGCAAATGGGCGATGAGTTTCTCAAGAAGACGGGCGCGGCCAATTTGTTCATGGTGTTCGGCGAACCGGATATCGAGCTCAGCAAGACCAAGGACGGCAAGATCGTCGTCGAGATCAAGGGACTGGACATTTACGACCCAACGACGGGAGAGATTCGGAACAACACGACTGACGACGTCGCCTGTTGGTTCATAGACACCAACTACAATGGCGAGAGCTTCTTTGTCCGCCATGCCTATTTCACCGGCGCAGGCGATCCGTATGATAGACTGAAACGGGCGCTGCGGGCCGAGATCAACGAGGCCGCCTGGTCCGCGCTCTACTCGACCCGCAGCCGTCCCTTCGATCCGCCCGAGACCGGCAAAATCGCCGTCAAGGTCATCAATCACTACGGCGACGAAGTGCTGAAGGTCTATGAGATGAAATAGTAATCCCTTACTGCTTCATCCCCGCGACGTGGGATTTCTTCGGCGCGAGTTCGGTGCCGTCGGGGAGGCGATAGGGGGCGTCGCCGAAATTCAAAAACAGAATTGAAAAGGCAGAGAGACCGAGGTTTCTTGGCCTATTTGCGAACGATGGTGATTTGTGAAACATATTTTTCCGAATGTTCGCGCTGGTGTTTGCGCAAGTCTTCCATGATGGCATGGATGTCATGTTCGAATCGCTTGGTGTAGGACCGTCCGCGTTCGCGAACCTCTTCCACAACAGGATCAATCCATTGGCGCGGCATATCAGTCCCCCCTTTCCGGCGGAAGCAGTTCCAGCGGCGTAAGAATGATGGGCGTGAACAACCCAAGCCGACGGTTGACTTTTGCAATGTGTTGCCTCTTGTTCACGTTCGCCAGATGAGCGCAGTTCCAGGTCAGGAGGTAGTCCATTTTATAGAACGAGGCAAATGCGAGATGAAAGCCATCTCGCTCATCGGAAGCCGGCATCAGATAATTCTCAATATACCGCCGCACAATATCCTCGATCTCCGGATCAGGCGCAAGAAGGGGAACCCTTTGGGTTAGTTCTAATGCCTGTGACTTGTTCGGGAAATCTCCCTCTTCAAGTTCGCGTAGAACAAACGCCGAGGTGAACACCTCGTAGAGATCCCATTCTTCCTCCCACCAGGCACGTGTGCGTTCGATATGGACACCCAGCGATACGCGCGTGTCCACGTAGTAACTCGGGATCGTAGTATCTATGTAAACCGTCGGCTTCATTTGCTTCGACTTTGGCCCTTCGCACTCTATGGGACAGCAGATTAGCGATTCCTCCCATCCCCGTCAATGGGTTTCGCTGTCGCACAGTCTGCGAATGGTTTCCTTACCGCTTCATTCCCGCCACGTGGGGTTTCTTCGGCGCGACGAGGGCGCCGTCGGGGAGGCCGCAGAAAGCGGTCTACTGGGCGTTCGGTCTATGACTACCAAAGGCTATCAATCCCGGCTGCTCGAATCTTACGGTCGCGCGTGATTAAGGTAAGATTCAAGTGAAGGGCGGTAGCGGCAATGATTCGGTCGGGCAAGTCCGGGACACTATCGCGCGAAATACGGCGGAGGGCCAGGGCAATGTTTATGTCGAAAGGGACGGGAACCATGCTTGCGTCAGAATCGGAGAGTGCGGCGATCAAACGATCGAGCGCTACGATTGGCAGTTTCGCTTTCTCAGCCAGGTAAACCACTTCGGCCACAGAGATGACGGAAACATAGACTGGATCGCCCTGCGAGATTGTCTCCTCAATACGCGATAATGCGGAGGAGGTTAACTTGGGTGAGCGCAGAAGATACCAAACCGCCGCGTGGGTATCCAGCACGACCGCACTCATGGAATATCCTCACGGGGAAATCCGCCCCACATTTCGGAGCGAGCCTCCGCGATGTCTTCCTCGGTGATGTCAATATGGAAATCGGCCCATAGGCCTTCCAAACTTCGGCATGGGCGTTTTGCAGCACACTTTTGTTTCAAAAATTCCGCAAAATCGAGCACTTCCTGTTGTTTGTCGGGTGGAAGCCCTTTTACCTTCTCTAGAATCAGCGCATCAAATTTCATCGCATTGCTCCTTCACGAAGACCAAAAGTACCTTCTGCCCTTTCTGGATTCAAGTCAATGCTTCTCTTTCATTGCGGCTTCATCCCGGCGACGTGGGATTTCTTTGGCGCGAGTTCGGTGCCGTCGGGAAGGCGAAACGGCGCGTCGCCGAAGTTGGCGGTCACGGTGATGCCGTTGGAGAATGTGGTTTGCTGGACCGAGCGGTCGGGTGCGAGGAAGCGGTGGTCGGTCATTTCGGCGTAGCCTGTGGCGCGGGCGATCGGGCAGGTGGCTTTGTAACTGGCGACGAAACGGTCGCGGTTGGATTCCCAAATCTGCCGGTTGAACATGAACATCGGCGGCGTGCCGTAGAGGGCGTTGAACAGGTCGCGCTTGTCCCACAGCGCGGGCAGTTTGTTGTTGTAGTCGCCCCAATACCACTGGGCAACGACGCAGTCGTGATAGACGAGTTCCCACAACGGCAGCCGATAGGCGTGGCCCAGCTGAAACTTGGCCACGCGTTCGGGAACCTCGTCCCAGATTCGCATCATGTCGCGTCCGGAGTCGGGAACGCGATAAGGGCCAAGACTCAACATCCCTTCGAAATAGTGAACATAGGGAACGGCAGCGTCGTGGCCCGTCTCGCAGCCGCAGACGAGTTTCATCTTTTCGGAAACGTAACCCAGCAATTCCATCTTATGGCGACGGCTTTCGGTGCGTGTCATCGGGTGGTCCGGGCTATAGCATTCATGCCACGGTGACGCCGTCGTCGTATCAATGAACCGGCAGCGATAGGGACGAGTTTTCAGATCTTCCGGGATGCGCTTCTCCGCATAGGGTAACGCCTGTTGGTCGCACACAACGCCGCAGGGAATCATCGTGCCGTCTTTGGCCCTGACCTGCCAGCCGCGCGTCCACTGGCCGTTGGCGCCGATGGCGATGTCCTTGGGCCACGCCTCGGTCGGCCAGTCACCGTGCACGCCGCGAAGCAATTTGAAATTCTCGGGATTCATCACGTCCTGGTAGATGTCGTAGCGGCTTGTGAGGACGCTTTTCATTTCGTTCAAGGTCCGCACGTTTTCCGGCGACTGCGCATTGCTCCAGAGAATTTGCTGGATGCCGGCCGCCTGCAATTCGCGGACGATGGCCGGTGCTTCTCTGTCCCAACACCAAACGTTGACCGCGCCGACGAGCAGGTCCACATTTGGGTTGTCGCGGCGTTTCGCTTCCAGTGTCTTGAGAAGGCCGGTCTTTTGCGCATAGGCGCGATAGCGCTTGCACATGGCGACGTGGCCGCCTTGGTCGAGAAAGACGTAGCGCAGCCGCCGCTCGTAACCGAAGCGGCCTTTCTGCGATTGCCATTCGGGAGCAATCGCGAGGCGGCCGTCCACGCGGGCGATGCGAATGGCGGCGTCGTCGGGCGTTTCGAGGATCGCCATTTGTCCGGCGCCGCCGTCGGTCACACCCCAAAAGGCCATGCAGATTCCGTGGCCGCCGTAAGCAACGAGGCTGAATGGCTGAATCGAAGCGTCGTCCACGGGATACGAAATGCCTTCGTTCATCGGCACGACGAGATAGGCGGGCGGTTGGGCCGTGAAGGGATGAGGAAATACCAGTGGTCGGGCCAGATCGCCCTCGGCCGAAAGTGTGACGAGGAATTCCGGCAATTCGCCGTCGAGAGCGAGCGTCGCCTTGCCCTCGAGCCCCGACGCGGCGTCAAGCCAGTCCCATTCGATCCGGCTGCCGGACGTTCTTGCGGACTTCACCAGCCACCCCGCGCCGAATGGTTTTTGGCTCCAGGTGTTTTGCGTGCGGCGGTCGAGAACCGCAAATGTCGCGTCGGCAGTGCGAAAGGTGACCGCGATGGATTTATTCTCGACGGAGATTTCGGCGGGCATTTTGGGGTCGCGCATCGCCCGAATGTTGCCGACTTTCGCGACCGAAAACCCATCAATCCAGATTGTGGCGGTACGGTAGCCGACCATGCGCGGCAGGATTTCGGCGATCATGTTTTCTTGTAGCTTCGCCCCTTGTGGGCGTTCAGCGGAGACCGGAATCGCAATGCGCGACCGGAGGGTTTGCCAATCGCGCGCCGCGCGGGCCGAACTCTCGCCGGAAGTGTAGTCAATGACCTTGCCGTTCTTGTCTAACGTTTCGGCGCACAGAACGGCATCCCCCTCGCCCTCGATTTTCACACGCGTTTTGAGTTCGAAGATGTCTCCCGGCCCGACTTTGATCCGCTCTTTGCGGTTGAGGCTCCAATCGCGCTGCCCCTTGTGCTCAATGCGGATGACAGGCCCCTTTGCGCCGGTCGCGGCGTTATCGAGCGTCGCCGTGCCCGCACCATCGTCCCGCGTCCAGAAAAGCTCCCACCCGGGAAACGGTTGTTCAACGGCACTGATGGCAAGTGGGAAGAAGGTCATAAACGTCACTAGCGGGATCAGTTTCGCGATGTTTGTCATAAGAAAGCCTCCACCAAGACAAGATACTCACATCCCACGTCTCATTCTTCGTTAGGTTGAATGTTCCCATGTCATTGCAACAATCTAACCACGACATACGGCGTTTCTGTCTCGAGGTCGGGATAAATCTTGCCGTTGCCCTTGGTGTCCATGACTTCGATTAAATACATGAAATCCCACTTCGGATCGAGATGCTCGGCGGGAATCTCGGCTTGATACTGATCGCCTTTGCCCGTCGGGAGCATCGGCAAGACGCGATAGTCCTGAGTCTGGTTGACGCTGCGATAGAGGACGCGAACCCACTTGACGCCCGACGGATCGCCCACCTCGGCGGCGATCGTGAGAGGTTTTCCCGCCGGTGCGCGGGCGATCGGCTTGTGCGCCACCATCGGCGGCGTGTTGTCGTTCGTGATCGTTACGGGGATGCGGTTGATTCGATCGTCACCGGGACCGGGGAAATTTGTCTGCTCGCCTGATTTATCTTTCACCTCGATGAAGTACTCGGCCCAATCGCCCAGCACACCTGTGGGGGCCACAGACTGATAGCGAAATGGCCCGATTTTCTTGGAATCAAAGTAGTAGCTGAACCGGGAGCTTCTTACACCCAACATCACGTTGACGGAATCGCCTCCGCTGACCGTGGATCGAACGACAAGGTCCTGGCGTGGCTCGATCCGGCGGACCGGCACATGGGCGATGACGATCGAACCGCTCGTGCCGGCCGGCCGGAAGGTATCCCTCTGTCGCTCGAGCTCTTCCAGGCCCTTGTTCAATTCGACAAATTCATCCCTCCAATGGCCGCACAAGCCCGCTCTTCTCACGCCCATCATCAGATCGTCCGCATAAACATCGCCGGCGGCCTGCACGAGTTCTTCCCAGGCTTCAATCGCCCGCCGCTCACCAGCGATGGCCTCATCGAGGGCGTTCAAATCGTTGGTGCGCTTGAACAGAGCGTAATGGACGGCGGCGGGGATTCGCCGCGAGTGATACAGAGCGAGATTGGCCAAGATCCTCAGGTCCACCATCGTCGAATTGAATTCCTTGCTTCTCTTGTCGCCGATGCGCCGTTCCGCTTGTTCCACCTGTTCGAGAACATCGCGCGCCATGTTGGCAAACCACTTGCTGGTTTCCTGCGGCCGCATCTTGGCCGTCTCTTTGCCTTCAATCTGGTTTTGCGCCTCTTCATCGAAGCTTGCAAACTGCTGAATATCGCTGCCCTCGTTCTTGGAATATGTCGGCAAATCTCCCAGGCGCTGTTTCTCAGCCCAGCCGCGCGTCATGGGGAAATAGCCGTAGGGATAGCAGGCGGCAACGATTCGCGGCAGAATCCGGCTGGCGCGATGGAGGCCGCGTTCGACAAAAGGCGCCGCGTCCTTGCCGAACCGCCGCTCAAATTCCTTCTGCCAAATCTCCGGCGGCGTGTCCGGATTGTATCCCAACCGTCCGAACACCTGGAAGAAATGCCAGTAGCGCTCGAATTCGTAATCGTAGTATTGATACTGCGGCTTGAGCAGTTCGAACGCTTTCATGTCATGCGGTTGCGCCTCCATTTTCGTCGTCAATGGTTCGTTCACCTCGAAGCCTTCGCCGTCATAGAGGTGCGTGCTTTCGGCGAAACGCCGGACATACTCCGGATCGCCCCACAGCAACACGCGCGACGTTCCGCCGTTCCACAGTCGCCAGTGCATCTTGTATCGCTGCGGATAGCGCAACAGGTCGGCATAGCTGTGGCGGCGATCGAACTGGTTCTGCCGGTTAATGTGCGTCGGATGGAACGGCATTCCCATCTGTTCCATCCAGTATTTGGTTGTGACCCGCAACTTCACTCCCCTATCGAGGCCAGTCTCAATCACCGAGTCGGGAAGTCCCTTCGCGCGCGCATCGAATCGAATGTTGGGTGCGCTTTCCTTCACCACCTGAAAGATATTTTTCCAAAACTCGACCTGTTCCTCTTTTTTCAGTCCCGATTCGTCGTGCATGCGGAACTGAATGGCATCCGGATTGGGGACGAGTTTGATCAGCTTCGCCAACGCGGCCTTGGTGTAAGGCGTCAGGTTCTCCGTCGTTACTCCCCACACAAATCCCGGCGTGGGTTGCTTGGCGGTTTGTTCGGCTCCTTGGGTTCCGCCCCATTGGACGCCGCCGCGGTAGATGTGGTCCCAGATGCCGAGCGTGAAATTCAAACCGCGCTCGTGCGCCATCCGGATGAGCCGATTGAGGGCGTCGAGGTTGCGCTGTTGCTGCTCTTTGGCGATCCCGATGACGCGCACATCCGGAAATTGCTCGACATCGAAGAAGTATGGATACGGCGGCGCCATGTAGCCGCCGTTTTCGTAGCCAAAGATCAAGACAAACGTGTTGAAACGATTCTTGGCCAACGTGTCGAAATACCGGGCCCAATATTCCTCGTTGTAGAGGCGGCTCTCAAAGTAAGCTCTGTTCATGGTGTAAATGGAAAGAGCGCGCTCGACGACCGCCGGTTTTTCCGCGGTGTCGCGAACCTCGCTCAATGGATTGTTTGGGTCGGCGGCCCAGCCGATGCGGTCGGCCACGTCGAGTTCGGCATACATCAACCCGCGCGGGTCGGAGCCACAGACGACCAGCGCCGGTTTTGCGTTCCATTTGCTGTGGCGAATGACCAGCGCCTCGGCGCCCGTCGGGGCAGGAATATTGGAATCTTTCAGCAACCGAGCGGTCGGTCCCGAGCCGGAAGCCAACCCGGCGACGATCAGAACCTTTCCGCGTGCGGCGTCGAGCGTGGCGGCTTTTTCGGCGGCAATGCCTTTGGCCTGCAAGGCCGCCATGAGTTTGCTCAGCCCATGCGCGGCGGGAGGAGCCATCTCGCGGTCGGTGACTACCGAGACGCCCATTTCCGCCGTCGCAGTATGGCCTTCCCGCGGTGAAATCGTCAACGCGATGAAGAAAAATGAGAATACAGACGCCCGTTTCCAAAACAAGCCATTCCGTTTCATCGGGGCACCTCTTGCTTTGGGCTGAATGCCGGTCCAAAAGGTGTTGGAAGATGAACCATTGCCCACGGGCTTCAATTCAACGCTGGAATGCCGTTGGCCTGAACAGGGCAGACCGTCACGTCTTCCCCGTTCTCATCACATGAAGATGGATAGGCAGATGTCTTGCGTAATGCTCGAAATCAATGTCCGTAGTGAAAATGGCCATTCGCCGCCGGATGGCCACCGCACAGATCAGAAAATCCGTGTGCGCTCCAACGACCCCTGCCTTGCGGCAGTGGTTGTTGAGACGGGCGGCCTGCTCATAATCCTCGCTGGTTATCGTTTCGTCTCGAAAGAATTGCAGATGTTGCCGCAAGCGGTCGAACACCTTCAAGTCTCGGACACCAGAAAGGACCTCCTGCCGAATGGGACCGATCAGCGCCGCCCCACCTTCTCTGATGAGTTCCGTCAGTTCATACACCAACGATTGTTCGACGGGGTTGAGGTCCTTCGCTTTCCGGCGAAGGGCCAAGGACCAGACGGAGGTGTCAACGAGCACTTTCACATCCGCTTCCTTCGCCTCTCGGCTCTGCAATCATAGCCGCGCTCATACTCAACCGTGCCAAACAGATTGAGAATGCGAAGTTGTTTGCGGCGCTCAATGTATTCCCGTAGAGCGGTGACAATGGTTTCCCGCTTCGTTTTGTGACGGCCGATTCTGCGAGCCTCTTCCACAAGTTTGTCATCCGCGACAGTCTGCGTGGCCATGGTTTCACTCCCTGTCGTCTTTAGATGCAGAACTCAAGACCAAAGATTGGGACTGCGAAACGAGGCGATGCAAATCTGAGCAATTGCAGAATACGAATTGGCGCAGCGCCCTGCATCAAATCGTTCTTAGCCAAGTAATCCAGCGTCAACCACCCCACCGCAGCCGGTAGAAACCATAATGCGGATATTGACAGGCCGTCTCAACAGAAATCTACAACCTCTCTCTTCGCCACGGCAAATCATGGTGCTGCAATTCGCACGCGGGCGTAACGGAGGACGGTGCCGTCGTGGCCGGTGCCGAAAAAGTCGAGAATGCGCGAGGGCCGCGATCCGCCGCGCTCGGTGGCAGTAAAGAATGTGCGGAACGGCTCTTTCAGGCCAATTGGCATGGAACCGAGACTTTCGCGGCGCGGCAGAATCTGAAGAATTCGGTTCTCCGCCAAGGATTTGCCTTCCGCCGTACGGCCAGTGCAGAAGAAAACGACAAAAAGTCGCCCGTCGTCCGTCGCATGGAAACGTGCATGCCCCGGAATCTCTGAATCCGTCCCTTCGCCGCCTCGCAACAGAGTCTTGCGCTCGGCCACTTGGCCCTCCTTCACAACGACATGTTCGAGCGACGTTACGATTGGTTTGCCGGGGAAAAAGCGGTCGCGCAGGAGAGATGAGGAAATCGAAGTCTTGAGGTACAGAAGGTGGGCCGCGCCATCGCCCGCGATCCAAAGATCCAGGTTCGAGATGTGGCCGGCGGTTGCTTCAACCGTGTCCAGTTCGAGAGGCGCAGCGAAATCCGAACGCGCGATGTCCGGTGTCCATGTGTAGAAAAGGCGACGGAAGACATAGTCCCAGTCTCGTTTCGTTTTCTCAAACTTGTACTTTCGCCATTCCTCGCTTGGTTCGACAATGTCGCCGATTGCGAGGACATGTGCCGCTTGGTTTCGAAGAGCCACTTGTGGGTAACAAGCCCGGATCGGAAACGCGAGGCGTCCTTGGCGGCTCCACTTGCCTGATTTGTCGCAGTAGCTCCAGAAGTAGTTCCCCGTCGGGGAATCAATATTCAAAGCGAGCAGTTCACCGCGCGTCCCATCGGCGCCGATCCCGCGATAGGAGTGATCGGTGAACTTCCATCCCTCGGCCCAAATCGGGCGCACCGGCTCGCCGGCCTGTTCTGGATTCCTTGCGGCGAATCGAAGCAGGTGGGGATCACAGGCGCCATACTTTGTTCCCGGCGGCTGCGTAGAGGGGTTGATGGAGAGAATAACACTGCCGTCGGAAAACGCAACGAGCGGACAAGGCTCGCGCTCGCGGAATGCCGGCGGACACTGGATCATCTTCCAGCCGCCCTCGTTGCGGCGAAACAGCCGCCAGCGCGTGTTGCACAGCGGCGGCACGTCCTCGCCCGTCTCCATGATGCTCACAAAAACATCCTGGCCCACCCGCACCAGAAGCGGTGCACCGTAACACCACAAAGGTCCCGCGCCGTTGTTCGGCGCCGCGCATGTCGTGATCGCTTCCTCCACCTCGACAACAGCCGGCGACGCCTCACCCGCAATTGCGGTTCCTTCGCTTAAAAGCGCAAGGCAAGCAATAAACCCGATGATCGTGACTTGATGTAGTCGGTTCATGTCAGCCGCCTCTCTCGCGTTGAGGTGATGGACAAGGAAACTGTCTTTCGAGCCATTCCGTTCAGCCTCGGCGGCAAGCCTGCTTTGGGTCAATCTTGACGCGTTTGCTCAAATCCACGCGGCCCATGTCTAAAAGTCGCCTGGGGCGATAACCGCTGCAAGACCATGCTATGATCCTACCGAGGCCGATGGGTCAACCAAGAACCATGATCGAAAAATGGCACACTGCTTTTCTTTTGATCTTGGCCGACCGACCGGCTATGCTCTGATATTGGAATCACTGGTTGGTGGCAATACGTGACCATGGAAAAAACCGCGAAAGGCTCTTGTGCATACTCCTATGAAAATCGGTTCGTAGTTCCCACTTTAGTGGGGTTCTTAAGTTCTTGCTCTTCAGTGTCCCAAAAACCAAGAGACCCACTAAAGTGGGAACTACGAACCTGCATCTTCATCAGTTCTTGGGTGGCGCGAAGCGTCATGAGGGACTCTCACGCAAATCCGCAAAAGGAATATCTTTGTCCGAGACGGGGTATGGCATCCCATGGAACGCGCTTCATGACACCCCCACTGCTGGTGCTTGCTCTGTGGCTGAGTGTTTCCGTCGGCAATTCACAGAGACCGGGGCAGGTGGCTCGTCTCGGCGACGACTTACAGATTCCGGGTAACCGTGAACACGCCGCCGGGGTGGGTATCGAGAGAATGACCCTTGGGCAGGTCAAGGTTGCCCAGGGCGAGACGGGACGGATTCAGGTCAACATCCGCGATCCGCAACTCGCGAATCCTGGTGATGCGGTTCGGCTTCAATTGTTCGCCGTGGACGGCATACTGCTGCGCACGTTGGCGTCGCCCCTGCAGGAATCTGTCGCGTTTGACCTCCCGACGAATTTCCCCGAAGGCGCCTACCGGCTTGTGGCGAACATCGTCAACGGAAGCAATGTGTATGACCACGCCGAGAAGGTCTATTCCGTGGTGAATAATACCGCCGACGATCTTCGCTATGGCTTCTACGCCAATTTCGGCGCGTTCGGCGGCGACTACGTCCGGAAAACCGAGATGCTCGTGGACTGTTATCTCAATGCCATCGAGTATTATGACTATTTCCCTGCGCACGGCAATTATGCGCCGACGCAAGACGTCTATCAGACGGAGCCTTTTGGCGGGACCATCTACGTTCAGGATGTCGTGCATAAAACGAACGAGGCCAGCAGCAAGACCATCCTGAACATCGCTTATATTGCCGCCTATTCGGCCGTTCCCCGCATTGCGAATCAAACGCACGACTACCTGACCAACCAACCAGGCGAACCGATTGTATATTACAACGGCCAATGCGGAACGCTCAGCCAACTGGGCGGCGTATGGTTCCACCTGATGGCTTTCGCACCCGACACGGTCTGGCACGGGTATATTTTTCCCGAGCTGGCCCGCGCGCTCGACAACTCGCCCGCCGACAAGGTTTCGTTCGATGGCTTCGAAGTGGATAGCTATGGCTGGCCCGGCCCCTACTATTCTAACGGCAGCTCTTACAACGGCCGGAGCATGCAGGAGATGCTGGCGCGGTTTGCCGGCGATGTGCGCACGTTGACCCACTCGATGAAGCCATGGGGCTTGGTTTCCATGAACAATATCTCTGAGGATGGCATTACGTGGGCCTATGATGCCGTGGATTTTCTCTTCGTCGAAAACTGGAAGTCGCACAAGCCGTCGTATGAGCAAGTGCTCGATATGTGCTATCAGAACGGTGCGGTGAGAAAGCAACGCCTGGTCTCCAAGAGCTATCCCGCCGACACCAACATGCAAGTCTCGGCCTGGCCGCCCGAGAACCTGCGTTTCCTGATGGGCGCCCACATCGCCGGCGGCGGCTCATTCATGGTCGCGGGTGAGCCTCGCGAACAAACGTATCAGATCGGCGCACTCAACTCGGCCTACTACCCCGACAACCAACCTCAATCGGCGGAGAACTTCCGGTCCATCCGAAACTACAATGCGCACGACGCCGCACTTTACCGCTTGAATCACGGACAAAACGTCCATCGGCGACCCAGCAACTTCACTCTCTCCGGCTGCTTGATTCGCGAGATGGAATCGAGCGACGGGTATTTTGCCGTGGGCATTCTCCATACGGGTCCTAACCGTGTCTGGACCGATTTCAATACGCATCCCGGCACCCTGAGCAATCTGCCGATTCGCTACAAAATCCCCAAGAACCTCGAACCGATGGGCGTTTTCTATGGCACACCGGATTTGGACGAACGGGTATTTCCGCAGGCGCTCGACTGGCAGTTCTCCGAGACCGATTGTCTGGTCCGCTGCTTGATTCCCCACTTGGAGTTTTATGGCACCTTGCTGGTCAAACACAGGCCCCGCAGGCAGCTCGCTTTTGATTCTGCGGCGGATTCCGTCTATGACAATGGCTGGCAACCCGGCGACAATGGCGGTTTTGGATGGACCAGCGGATGGAGTTTTCGCGGCGCCGGAGCAAACGCGGGCCTCTTTGTGGGCGATTCCAGAAACAACGGCGGCGGCGATCACAATGGCGACGGCGACATCAACACAGCGGGCCGGGCATGGGGGCTGTGGGCCGACAATGGCGGCCTCGTGGATGCGGTGCGAACGTTCTCCGTCTTGAAGGTCGGCGAGGTCTTTCAGATTCGCATGGACAGCGGCTACATCGAACCGGGCGCATCGGCCGGTGTGGGTTTGCAGAACTCTCGCGGCGAGAATCTGTTTGAAATCATTTTCGCAGGCGGCGGGACTTACTACATTACCCACGACATGGCCGGTTTCACCAACACTTCGCTGGGCTTTACGGATGAAGGGTTGATCGTTCAGTTTCTTCTGACTTCTCCAACGACCTATGAGGTCACTCTGACCTCGATCGAGAATCCCGTGCTAAACCAGGACAAATCCGGCGCCCTCATCAATCCCACCGGGGGGCAAAGCATCGCCCGCGTGCGACTGTTCAATTTCACGGCCGGCGCCGGCTCGTCGCATGACGCCTTCTTCAATAGCGTGTCCATTCTGGCCGAGCCTGCACCGCCAGGGCCGTCGGCAATCTCAGCCCCCTGGATTCTCTATCGGTGAAGATAGAGAACAGGGCCGTCGCTCATTTTCTCAATACCAGGCATCCAGTGGTCGAGAATGTAGCGGCAGTTGATGACCTTTTCCAGAAGGTCGGCCCTTGCCCGCGCGCGGGGAAGGGAGGCAAACACCCCTTCGGATCCACGGCGGTGTCCGATGTCCATCATGCGACAGCGACGAGACGCGCCCTTCGGATAGGGGAAATGTTCGAAAATACGTTGACTTTTCCGGTTTCTTGTTCCAGCAAATTTCCGGCATTGAGCATCGTTCGGATCAACGAGTGGTGGAGAAAAGAAGGACCGATGGCGAAAACCGGTGAATCCCACCTCGCAGGCTCTCACATGAATCCGGTTTCAGGGTTCAGGTTTTCAGTCGCACATTCTCTCCTGTTCTGGGTGCTGGCTGGCTCTTTGGTCCTCATCGTTGCGCAGGCCGGCGCCCAGTCGGTGGTCATTAATGAGTTCATGGCCGCGAACAGCGCCGCCTATGCCGACCCGCAAGGGGACTATGACGACTGGATCGAGCTGTACAACGCGGGGGTCACGGCGGTGAACGTAGGCGGTATGTATATCACCGACGATCTGACGAGTCCGACCAAGCACCGGATTCCGACGGGTTTTCCCGCCCAGACAACCATTCCGGCCGGCGGCCGGTTGATCCTGTGGGCCGACAACGAGCCACTGGATGGCCCGCTGCACGTCACGTTCAAGCTGAATGCGGACCCCGGCGAGGCCATCGGACTTTTCGCCGCCGACGGCGTCACCCCGATTAACACGATAACGTTCGGCGTGCAAACGCCCAACGTCTCCTTCGGCCGCTTTCCTGACGGCAGCACGGTGGAGTGGCGTTTCTATAGTCCGCCCAGCCCCGGCGGGCCAAACACGGGGGGCTATCTGGGCCGCGTCACCGCCCCAAAATTCAGCGTCAACCACGGCATCTACAGTGCGCCATTCATAGTAACGATCAGTACCGACACGCCGAGCGCGCAGATCTACTACACCCTCGACAGCAGCGAGCCGACGCCGTCGAGCACCCCGTACACCGGCCCGATTCTCATCGCGGGCACGAAAGTGGTGCGTGCCCGCGCCTATCGCACGAACTGGATCCCGTCGGATATTGCCGCGCGCACCTACATTTTCCTTTCCAGTACGATCAGCCAGTCCAACGCCGGGGCAATTGCGGCCGGCTTTCCGGTGAACTGGATTCCTTCAGTCAGCCATCCCAGCATGACGATTGCGGGCGACTACGAGGTGGACCCGGAGGTCGTAACCAATCCGGCATATAGCGGCTCCCTGACTGCGGCGCTGACCGACCTTCCGTCCCTCTGCATCTCGATGCCCGTGGACAGCTGGTTCGGTTACAACAATGGATTGATTTCCAACAGTGATCTCGCCGACAACGCGGGGTGGGAGCGCGCCTGCTCGGCGGAGATGATCTATCCCGACGGCCGGCCGGGTTTTGCCATCAACTGTGGCATCAGTCTCATTGGCGGGACCAGCCCAAATATCGAGGGGAATGGATACAAGTCGCCCAAGCACTCCTTGCGACTGTTGTTCAAGGACGTGTTCGGCCCGGACCGGCTGGTGGTGGACGAACCGCTGTTCCCCGGCTCGCGGCAAATGTCCTTCAATACTCTGGTGTTGGATGCGCGGATGAACAATGCGTGGCACTACTCCGGCGGCGTGGGCGGCGATTACCAGCGCCGCATCGCGCAATACACCCGCGACCAGTATGCCAATGACATGCAAAACAAGCTCGGCGACCCTTCGCCTCACGGTTTCTATGCCCACGTGTATCTCAATGGACTGTTCTGGGGAATGTACTGTATCCATGAACGTCCGGACGATGCCTTCCAGGCCGACTATTGGGGCGGCGAGCCGGAAGAGTATGATGTGCTAAAGCACAACTCCGGCACTGTCATTGCAGGATCGAACGTGGACTACCTGGCCATGTTCAACCTGGCACGCTCCGGCATGTCGGACCAAACCAACTATGAGATGCTGATCGGTCAGTACCTGGACCGGGACGCGTTCATCAATTACATGCTGATGAATTTCTGGGGAGGGAACGGTGACTGGGCGCACCAAAACTGGTATTGCGGCCGCAACCGTCTGGAGCCTGGTGCCCTGTTCCGCTACTACTCGTGGGATGCCGAGAAGGTCTTGCAAGAGCCTGGCGACAACGTCGTGGGGCTAAACAACTCCGGCGGCCCCACGGAACTCCATCAGTTGCTCAAGCAGAACCCCGAGTACCTGATCCGGTTTGCCGACCGGGCGCACAAACTGCTGAGAAACGGCGGTCTGTTCACATCGGTCCCCGCCATGGCGATGTACGACATTCGCGTCAACGAGATCTACGACCCGGTGATCATGGAGTCGGCGCGCTGGGGCGATCGCTATCATGATTTCGTGGATGCGGGCAGCCCACTCTACACGCGCGACGGCTATTGGATTCCGGAGCTGAACCGCCTGCGCACGCTTTGGTTCCCCGGGCGGGCGAACACCGTGCTGGGCCAGCTGCGCGCGAACGGCGTCTATCCGACGATTGAGGCGCCGGTGTTCCGCATCAACGGCGTCTATCAGCACGGCGGCACAATCGCCAGCGGCGCAAACCTGACGATGACCAATCCCAACGGCTCGGGCACAATCTACTACACGCTGGACGGCAGCGACCCGCGCCAACCGATCGTCGGCGGCACATCGAAACAGCTGGTCAGGGAACAGGACTCGAAACGTGTCTTGGTCCCCACGTCCGACATCGGCACGAACTGGCGCACGCAGATCGGCTATAATGATTTGTCTTGGACCGCCGGCACGGGGATTATTGGTTTCGAAGGCAGCGGCTCGGGAGGATACCAGCCTCTGCTCAACATTGACGTGCGTACCCAGATGTACACCATCAACGGCACGTGCTACGTGCGCATTCCGTTTACGGTCAGCGCCTCCGATCTGACGTCGTTCACCTCCCTGACGCTGAAAGTGAAATACGACGATGGCTTTATTGTTTACTTGAACGGCAATGCGACGCCGATCGCCTCTCGCAACGCGCCCGGCACGCCGGCCTGGAACTCCGACGCGACCGCCGGGCACAACGACGCTCTGGCCGTCGTGTTCGAGAATATTGACGTGACCGCCGTGCTGGGCCAGCTCCAGGCGGGGAACAATTTCCTGGCGATTCAGGCGCTGAATGTCGGGCCCGTTGCCACAAGCAACGACTTCCTTCTCTCGGTGGAGCTGGTCGGTGGAACCGGCGGCTCGGGCGGCGGCATTTCGCCGACGGCCCACAACTACACGACCAATCCGCCGGCGGCGCTGACCGACACAACCTGGGTCCGTGCGCGGGTGCTCAGCGGCGGCACCTGGAGCGCCCTCAACGATGCAGTCTATCGGATCAACGTGGCCGACTACAACACCCTGCGGGTGACCGAGGTCATGTACAACCCCGCTCCGCCGTCCGGGGCGAGCTATTGGGGCAACGACGACTTCGAATTCGTCGAGATCAAAAACACGGGCATCTACACGCTGGACCTGACGCGCGTATCGCTCGCCGACGGCGTGTATTTCACCTTCCACGACTCGAGCATCAGCGACGCCCAGCTTCTGGCCCCCGGCCAGCACATTGTCGTGGTGGAAAACGAGAACGCCTTCCGTTCGCGTTATGGCAACAGCGTGTACGTGGCCGGCCAGTACTTCGGCTCGCTCGACAACGCCGGCGAGCGAATTCGTCTCGTCGGTCCCACGAGCGCCACAATCGTTCAGTTCGAGTACAACGACTCGCGCGAGTGGCCCCAGGCGGCCGACGGCTCGGGCCATTCGCTGGTGCCGCTGGCTTCGGCGCTGGCGGGACAGGCCATTGGCCTGGGCGACTACGGCGGCAATTGGCGGGCATCCACCTATATCCACGGCTCGCCGGGCGCCGACGACCCAGCCGTGCCGGCCACCGCGCCGAACGGCGTCGTGTTAAACGAAGTCGCGGCGCACACGCACCACACGCCTTCGCCGCCCGACTCGAACGACTGGATCGAGCTGTATAACCCGACGGCCGGCGACATCGTCCTCAACAGCTGTTACCTCAGCGACGACATCCGGAATCTGGCGAAATGGCAGATCCCCAACGGTACGCTGATTCGCGCCGGTCGCCGCCTGAGCTTCGACGAGATCGCCCATTTCCACAATCCCGTGGGATTCGGCCTGGATCAGAACGGCGAACGCGCCGTGTTGTCGTATCTGCCCGGTACGGGTTCGGACCGAGTCCTTGACGAGGTGCGCTTTAAGGGCCAGGAGAACGGCCTGACGCTGGGCCGCTATTCCGACGGGGCGACGGCGAACGGGCCGGCGGTCGCCAGCTGGCGGGCCATGCTCCCGTCGCGCGATGCCGCCAACAATCCGCCGCTCAAACAACCGGTGATCAGCCAGTTCATGTACCATCCCGACGACGGCACTACGGCTAGCGAGTATATTGAGATTTCCAATCCTACGACGCAGTCGGTCAACTTGTGGAACGCCGCGGGGTGTTGGCAAATTGCCGGCGGGGTGGACTACGGATTCCCGACCACTGTCACGTTGCCCGCGGGCGGTTACCTTCTGGTCCTGCCGTTCAATCCGGCCAACACGGCGGCGCTCAATGCCTTCAAAGCGAAATATGGCGTGGCCACCTTGACCTCGCAGCTGTTCGGCCCCTACACCCGAAGTCTGTCCGACCGCGGCGAGCGCCTGGCACTCGAGCGACCACAGGCGCCGGAGCTCCCGGGCGAGGGGGTTTCCTGGGTAATCGTGGATGAGGTCTTCTACTTCCACCTATCGCCGTTCCCCACGACGGCCGGCGGGGGCGGTCATGCGCTGCACCGTGTCTCGGCCACGGCTTCGGGCGCCGATCCGACGAACTGGGTCGCCGCGCCGCCCAATCTGCAACACACGGGGGTGGTGGCTCCGTTCGTCGCCAACAAGCCCGCCACGAGTATCACGCAAAACAGTGCAACGCTAAACGGCGAAGTCACGGCCACCGGCGGGCAGAATCCGACGGTTCGTATCTATTGGGGCACGACCGATGGCGGGACAAATCCGGCCGGCTGGCAACACGTTGAGAACCTGGGTGTGCGGGGGGTGGGCTCGTTTTCCGCCCCTATATCGGGCCTGACACCCGCTACGCCGTACTATTTCCGCGCCTATGCCTGGAACTCGGCGGGGGGGACGTGGGCCTCGGCGACGGCGAGTTTTACTACCGCCAACCCGCCGCCGACGCCGCCTGTGGTGCAGCACCGCGCAGCCACCAACATCACCCAGAACTCCGCCAGGCTGAACGGCGATGTCCTCAATACCGGCGGCGAGAACCCAACGGTCCGGTTCTACTGGGGCACGACCGACGGCGGAAAAAACACCGCGAACTGGCAGAACTATCGGACGCTGGGGGTTCTCGGCGCGGGTTCGTTCTCGACCGACATCACGGGCCTGTCGGCCAGTACCCGCTACTACTACCAGGTGTACGCGTGGAACTCCGCCGGGTCGGCCTGGGCTGCGGCTTCGGGATTCTTCGACACGGCCCCACCGGCCGTCGTGCCACCCGGCATCACAACGCAGGCGCCAACAAACATCACCCACAACTCGGCGACACTGAACGGCCAAGTGATTAGCACCGGCGGCGAGAATCCGACGGTGCGCGTCTATTGGGGCACGGTGGCCGGCGGCCAGGTGCCCGCCAATTGGGAGCATTCTCAGAATCTGGGCGTCCGGGGCGTGGGGCCGGTGGCGGCGCCGGTCTCCGGCCTGACGCCCAGCACCCTCTATTTCTACCGTTTCTATGCGGAGAACTCGGGCGGCGGTACGTGGGCCAGTGCGACGGCGGAGTTTACCACCAACAATCCACCCATTACTGCGCCGACGGTGGCGATCCTGGCGGCGACAGAAATGGACTGCGATTCGGCGAGAGTCGGCGGTGAAATCCAGGCGACGGGCGGCGAGAATCCCTCGGTGCGGATTTATTGGGGCACGACCGACGGCGGACAGGTTGCCGGGAATTGGCAGCACGTCGAGCTGGTGGGCCAACGCGGCATAGGCATTTTCACGGTGATTCTCTCCGGCTTGAGTTCGGAGACGCGGTACTATTATCGCGTTTTTGCGCAGAACTCCGGCGGCAGCGCATGGACCAACGCTGAGACCTTCACCACCCAACGGATACCGACGTCCACCTCGGCGCGCCATTGGTGGCACTTGTACTAAGCACGCCGGTGTCGCTCCCGGCTCTCACTTTCCTTCAATATCAGGTATCCAGCGGTCGAGAATATAGCGGCAGTTGATGACCTTTTCCACGAGATCAATAGGAAGATAGAAATACTGGTTTGCGGCTTCGTAGCCGATCCGCGAGTTTTGTCGCGCCAGGGTGAAGAGTTGACGCGCCATGGCGATCTCGTCTTCGACGATCCGCTTGATCTCTTCGATCCGCGCTTTTCGGTCGGCGGCGCTGAGGGGTTTCTCTTTCGCGAGCAGGGCGTTCCGCGCAAGGGTGAATCGCACTTGATTGGCCACGCTCTGAAAATGGAGCAGAGCCGCGCGGGCAAAGCGAAGTTCGGCGCGGGCATCAGCCGCTTTGTCCGATGGCGCTCTCTCGACGGCCTGCTCCAACCCAGCCATCCCTTCCTTCCATCCGGCGGCGACTTTGGCGAACTGCTCGGCCAAAACGTCGGCCGGATAGGGGCCTCGCCAGCGCTCCACGTCGTCGTAGGGAATCCCGGTCATCGTCGCCGCGTAGTGAGTGGGCGTCGGATACAGGAGATTCGCCGGTCCCACCTGAACCGGGCAGTTGTAAATGACGCCGGCGTGAAAAGGGTATTCCCGAAAGGCCTTGCTAAAGGCCGTCCAGGCTTTCCGCGCGCGGGGAGCGCCGTCGGGTCCGAAGCGCTCGCGGGCGACGGCGTCCAGAATGGCCTCTTTCTTCGCGGAGAGATCTTCGCTGAATCGCTGGGCAATTTCGAGGTTCGGCGAGGGATAGCCGCCCAAGGTCCAACTGAGCATGATGCCGTCCACGCCCGCCGCGGCAAGATTGCGGCAATGTTCGGCGATCAGGTCCATGACCGGCAGATAAGGAACGGACGACAGCTCCCACGTGTTGTTCATTTGCACTTTGGCGACGGTTTTGAGACCGGCTTGTTTGGCCAACGCCCAATGCTTTGTGGCGCGCGGACCCGAACCCACGGCGGAGATCGAGTATTCGCCGACGGTAGTCTCAACGCCGCCGCGGTTGATCGGTTTCGACCACTCGCTGACCGACATGAACCAGACGGATTTCGGCAGGTTGGCGATGATGTCAGTCGCCCATGAATCGTCCCAGCCCCAATCCCAAACGAGGACGCGGGCGTCGCGGTTGGCGCGACGGACGCCGGCCTCGATGGCCGCGTTGACCTCGGCGATAATGGCTGCCGCAGCGCGCTCTTTGCATTGTGGGCATCCCTTGAACTGATGATGGGAGGCGCAATTGGTCAGGTTTTCCGAAGCGGTGATTGTGAACACGCCGGCAAGATCGGGCACCTTCTCGAACACATAGGCCAGCGAGTCGGTGAGCCACTGCCGCACTTCGGGAACCGATGTGCACAGCGTGATGTACTCGCCTTCGCGGACGCCTTTCATGTGCGGCCTGTCTTTGAAGAACGCTTCGGGCATAGCGCGCGGCTCGTTCACATAAAGATAAACGCCGACGCCATACCGCTTGGCTCGCTGAACAAGTGTGCGGAGATTTGCCAGCCGCGTTTCGTGGCCAATTCCGAATTCAGGAAAGGTCTTGCTGGGGGCCAGGTCGCGAAGGACGGTGTGGAGCCATACGCCGTTGACGCCAAGATCGCTCAGCCGTTGCAGCAGGCCGTCGGGATAAGGATCGAGTTGCGGGTTCATCAGTGGATCGCCGTAAAGGGCGCAGTAGGAATAGATGAATCGCAGGGCTTGCGTCGTTTTTCCGCGAGCGGTGGACTCGGCTCGGGGTCGGCCCGCTTTGCCGAATTCTTGAACGAAGCTGAAGCGCGGTTCGCTCGGCTGGGCGATCTCGTCGCCGAACGTCTCTCGGACAATGCGCTTGATCTCGGCGGCCCGCTTTTTGGCCGCCTCGCCTGGAGCGACATATTTCAGCGGCTCACACTTGGGTTTCAACAGGCCGAGCTTGACGAAAAGGAAATCATCTTCGCGCAGTGAGCGGGCAAGCTGGTCGGCGGATATGTCGAGCAATGTAAGCAGTTGGTCGTAAGGCAGCAGATGCCAGTTCCGCCGCACGACCGTGATGTAGATCTGCGTTTCCTGCCTCTGACCTCTTGCCTCTGACTTCTCCAATCGGCGGCGCGGAAGGCCCATCGAGTCGGCAACGGCCTCGACGTTCTCGACCGACGTGCCGAGGACTTTGGCCATCCGCTCCGGTTCGACAACCGTCCAATTCCGCCAGACAAAGGTATGCAGGCGATCGGGAAAATGAGGAAACTCGAGCGCCGGCGGTGCGTTCCCCTCGGGAAGCCCCGCCGCAGCCCACACTCGCGAGGCAAGATAGAGAATCGAAACGACGAGGAAGCAATTGCGTCGAATCATGCGAAGGTTGGCCTTCCATTTCGTTGTGACACCCAGTGCTTATCCGTATTCACAGCCTTTCCCAGTCCTCTCGACTGATCTGCGCCTGTCGGAGAATCCTTGCAAGAAACTCCCTCCCAATGTCAGCCGCATGAGGATTTGGAAGTCGAATGGTGATGTTGCCCTTGGCCATGAACTGATGGCGTCCTCCGGAAAATGGGCCTTCAAAGCCGCCCTGTTTGAGGCAACGAACCAGGTCCCTTCTGTTGATTGGCCCGAAATGGGGCATTAGGCAACTTCTTTGATGCTCAACTCAATTTTGTCTATAACCGGCAAGGGAAGATTTCGGGAAACCCGGAACAGAATCCATTCTTCAAGAACTTCCTGAAGTTCTTCGCGGCATTTCTCCAGAGTTTTCGCATGAGCATAAACGCCGTTGCATTCAGGAATCTCTCCGTAGTAAGCGCCATCGTCCGGCAGGATTTCATATCTTGCGTGACGCAGCGCCGCTCGGACATAATCCAACAACATGTTTGCGACCTCCTGAGAAAACGCGCGACTTCCTCGCCCCAACCGGTTAGAATACGATGTCCTGTTGGCTGAATCAACAGAAACCGCCCTCCGTATTTGTGAATTGGATTCTCCACCCGACTACTTGAAGGCAGAGGTGCACTCCAAAGCGCAAGCACGCTTGCGCCGTTCACAGAAAATCCCTAATCCCTGCTGCCCTCACAACACGGGAAGCTGCCAGGGGGCGCGATACTCGTAGTGGACCCTCCTGGCCAGCTCGGCATCGCCCGCGATCTCTTCCTTCGCAGGGTCCCACGTCACTTTCTTTTTGGAGCGAATGGCAATGTTGCCGAGATGGCAAACCGTTGCAGAGCGATGTCCAATCTCGACGTCGCAGATCGGCCGTTTGCGGCTCTTGATGCACGCGAGCCAGTTCTGGTGGTGATTTTTGCTCACATAGAGATGTACGTCGCTTTCCTTGAGCGGCTCCTTGATGAGGTCGGCCGGCGTGGATTCGAGCTTGCCGCGATTGACGTGGATCGTGCCGTTCTCACCCTCGAACGTCGTGCCGCCTTTTTGGCCCTGGCCGCAGATGACCGTCACACCATTGGCATACTTGTACGTGACCTCGCACCGTTCGGGCACTTCAAACCAGCCGTCTTTGTTGTATCGCGTGGGGGCCGTGGTTTCGGCCGAGACAGGCCCGCTTTCGTCCATGCCCAGACCCCACTGCGCGATGTCGAGATGATGGGCGCCCCAGTTGGTCATCTGCCCGCCCGAGTAGTCCCAGAAGAAGCGAAAGTTGTAGTGCACGCGCAATTTATTGTAGGGCCGTTGGCGTGCGGGACCCAGCCAGAAATCATAGTCCAATTCCGGTGGCGGGTCGCTGTCGGGCACGGCGGGGCCTTTGAAATTGACGCCGCTGATGCCGGCGCGCACCGTGTGAATCTTGCCCAACCGCCCGGAGCGAACCAACTCGCAGGCGAGGCGGAAATTGTCCGCCGACCGCTGCTGGCTGCCTGTCTGCACAATGCGGTTATATTTGCGCGCGGCTTTAACCATCTGGCGGCCTTCGTAGATCGTCAGGGTCAGCGGCTTCTCGCAATAAACGTCCTTGCCCGCCATGCACGCGTGAATCGCGATCAGAGCGTGCCAGTGATCGGGAACGGTCACGACCACGGCGTCCACGTCTTTGTTTTCAAGGAGTTTGCGATAGTCGCCATACGCGGCGCACGTTTGGCCGGTTTCCTTTTCCACTTTGGCTTTTGCCTCGGCCAAGCGATTCTTGTCCACTTCGCACACGGCGATGACGTTCTTGATGAACGCCTTCAGATTGCCGCTGCCCTGATTGCCAACGCCGATCATGCCGATGAGAACGCGCTCGCTGGCCGGCGGCGCGCCCGGCCCGCCAAGAGCATTGCCCGTGAGGATCGTTGGGAACCCATAGACGATCCCCACTCCGGCAGCTGTGGCGCCTACTTTCCGCAAAAAATCGCGACGCGTGAGACCTTGCTTTGATCTGGTCATTCCAGTAAACTCTCCTTGTCTTTGTTGTTTATTGTGCTCTACTCCCTATCCTTGAAATCCGCGCAATCTCTGTCGAGAAAAAACACGGATTTCGCGGATTGCACGGATTATTTCCACGGTGTGCTGACATACCTTCTCCAATCCAATGATGGCCTTCCGAAGTTAATCAATAGGCCGACTGTTTTTCCACTGCATTGGAGACTGTTAACGATTTGTTTCCCATCCGCGTTGGTTAACGGGGCGGAGTGGGCCTTGAGCTCAAGCGGTATCGTCTCGAACACGATGAAATCAGGCACATAGTACTGTGTAAGGATCCTGCCTTTGAATGGAATCTCCAATCGTGGCTCTGAGATGAAGGCTATCTCTCGCAGGTGGAACTCGATTTCCATAGCCTCGTGATAGACTGCTTCGAGATAGCCAGGTCCCAGGATGGAATGAACTTCCATCGCCGCACCGATAATAGCATAGGTCTCTTTCTCGAACTCTAATGCCATTGGCCCTCTAATCAGCGTAATCCGTGCAATCCGTGTTAAAAAATGCGGATTTCCCAGATTGCACGGATCGAACAGCGAAAACGCGCCGCCTTCTTCCAGCTTTTTCATCTCAACGTATCTGCAACTCGTCGGCCTTCACTTCACCGCTGATTGAATAACGGCTTGCGCATGGCGGGCGAAGTGGCCGCGCAGGTCGTTTTGATATTGCATCAGGATCTTTTTGCCGATGCCGTCTTTGTCGCCGCAGCGAAACAGCGCGCGGGCCAGCATGATTTCGCGTAGCGAATTCCGCCGCGTGTCCAGTGAGTTCAAGCCGCCGGGCGACGCGGCTTCGAGACGCCGCGCCTCTTCGACCGTGACAATTGCATGGCCATTCATGCCGGGTTTGGCGAGCACTTCGGCCAGCGGACCGGCCGTGGCGGGATCGCCAAGCGCCTCCAATGCCAAAGCGATTGCGCGGTGATGCGAAAAATCTTGCGACGGGTCGAGAAGTTTCAGCTTCTCGAGAAT
>Ga0315277_10002615_pt1 | contig 24995 bp, 18 predicted proteins | sample YL17G05_15_MG_FD_203695 | JGI IMG/M metagenome (GOLD analysis project Ga0315277, IMG submission 203695) | Sediment microbial communities from Yellowstone Lake, YNP, Wyoming, USA - YL17G05_15 | ecosystem: Environmental > Aquatic > Freshwater > Lake > Sediment | place: USA: Wyoming | collected... | reverse complement strand
GTCACAGTCAGGCCTGCATTGCTGATCGAGCCCTTGGCGGCAACCACTTTTCCGCCCTGGATTTTTGCGTAGAAGTCGCCGCCGCCCTCGCCGTTCAGGTGTACCTGGTACGACGCGTCGGGCCCGGGTACATTGATGGATCCCGCTTTCTCAGTAATCAAAGCCAGTATTTCATCAATCATTTCTGGTCCCCCCACGATGCAAACGTGTCCCCGGACACTTTACATTGTGCCGCGACCTCGCGCGCAAATGGCGCTATGCTTCGGGCACCTCCACCCCATCCTTCGCCAGCCTCTCTGCCACATCACCAAGCCCAAGCGACTCGAACTTCGTCCTGGTCGGCCAGCCCGTGGCTCTATCCCAACCGCGCACTTCATAGTATTCGTCAAGCATAGGCTCAAGCTGGAACGTGGATCCTGCTGAGGCCCTGCTGTCCGGTGGCAGGGGCTCGCGGAATCGCGCCGGGATCGTGTCGTCCTTCCTGGACATTCCTTCGCGCATGTTGAATGCCCGCTCAACGTGTATGATCCGCTCGCAGGCCATCTCCAGTCCCTCGGCATCGAAGTCCACGCCGGTCAGAGCCGTGAGCATTTCCGCGCAGTCCCCGAACGGTAGCGTCTCCATGTCGACAACGGTGTTCTTGCACAGGTTCAGCGAGTCGGCAAGCGCGCACCAGTGCTCGAAGAACCTGACCACTCTGCCCTTCCCCTTCCACTCAAGACGCATCGCGGCCTCCGGCACGCCGAAACGCTTCCGGCCCAGTTCAGGGTCATTGAGCAACTCGAAGAACGGCTCGGACCTCAGGTGATCAGCGCCCCTGCTCGCGACTACATTGCCCAGCCCGTAAGCTTTGATGCCCCGCGGCTCGCCCTGGAATATCTCAAGCCCCTTGATGTGCATCGCAAACTGCTCGGACCCCCGTCCGACCTGCTCGGCCGCGCGGCGCACACCGCCGGAGAGGAGGCGCCCCACGCCTTCGTTCCTGGCAATCTTGCCAACAAGAGCCAGCATCGCCGGGCCGTCGCCCCAGCGCAGGTCGATGCCATCAAGGTCCTCCCTGCTCAAGATGCCGGTCTCGTAACACTCCATGCACCAGGCCACAAGCTCGGACGTGGTGATCGCGTCTATGCCGTTCCTGTTGCAGATGTCGATGCACTTGAGCGCGAGAGGCAGGTCGTCGTTCAGGCAGCGCGATGTGAATCCCGCCAGCGCCTCGAACTCGGGGCCTTCGTACTGGAGACCCGCGAACGGCCCTTCCTTCACTACCAGATACCTGCTGCAAGGAATAGTGCAGGCGAAACAGCCCTTGTTCTTGACGTTGAACTCAGCGTCAAGCCTCTCGCCCGAGACTGCGGATGCTGCCGGGAAGTAGCCGGTGCGAAAGTGGTGGGTGCAGAGCATGCCCTCGTTGTTGAGCGCCGACACAAGCCTTGTGCTGCCGTAGCGAACGCGCGGCGCGTAGTCGGGGTGGGAGTAGATCAGGCGGTCAATCCGCCTCATGGTCTGCATGAAGCCGGGGAGGTCGTGGGCGTACACTGTGCCGGTACCCCTGACAGCCAGCGCCTTAACGCTCTTCGACGCCATCACCGCGCCCATCCCGGTCCGGGCAGCGGCCCTTACGATGTTCGCAAATACGCCCGAGAACAGGACTCCTCTCTCGGCGGACGGTCCAATACAGGCGACCTGCACGCCAGGGTCGCCGAGTTCCTTCCTTATCAGTTCGTGTGTCGCCGGGATGTCCTGGCCCCAGAGCGCGCTGGCATCTCGGATCTCGATAGAGGCGTCGTCTATGAAGATATGGACCGGCCTTTCGGCCCGGCCCTCAATGATGACCTGGTCATAGCCTGCGTACTTGATCTCGGCGCCGAGGTGACCGCCGGCGTTCGAGTCGCCCAGGATGCTAGTCTGGGGCGACTTCGCGCTGACATTGAAGCGGCTCCCGGGCGCGATGGTGCCGTTCAGAGGACCGATGCCGAACATGATCTTGTTGGCCTCGCCGAGCGGGTCAGTGCCTTTCGGCACTTCGTCGAAGAGCCGCCGCATGTTGAACCCGCGTCCACCGATGTACGAACGGGCCAGCGTGGCGTCCACCGGCTCGGCCCAGGCCCTCATGTTACTCAAGTCGATCCTGAGCACAGCGCCTGCGTAACCCCCGCGTATGCCGTCGCCTCTTACCCGGGGGACGGCGACCCTCAGGAGGGGTGATCGGGCTGCGGTAGTACGCGCGAAAGCCCTGGGGCCGGTAGCAGGCCCGGAGGCTCCTCGCGGTATGGCTGCGTGGCCCGTCGCCAGCACCGCCGGGGAGGCTGCATCCGGGCTCTCGCCATAGACAAGCACCTTCAGCGGGCATCGCTCAACGCACTTTGGGTTACCCCCGCAAAGGTCGCACACAATCGCCTTGCCCGTCTCCGGATGCAGGTGGATTGCTTCGTGCTCGCAGGCCCGGACACACTCACCGCATCCAGTGCATGCTGCCGCGTCCACCACGCGTGCGCCCGTCTCCGCTACCGAGATTGCGCCGGCCGGGCAGGCCGCGACGCACAGAGCATCAAGGCAGAGCCTGCACACCACCGGCGTATCGACCCCGGCATCCTCGCGCTTGGTCACACGTATGCGCGATAGGCTGCTGCCGAATTCGCCGTCATGAGCCAGCGAACAGGCCATCTCGCACGACCGGCAGCCGGAACACCTTCCGAAATCCACCCGGATCTTCTTCACAGACGGACTTCCCTTCCGGAGCAAAGGCAGGCGAATACACGCTCACTATCGAGGCGACAAGACGGTTTGACTGTGAGGTAATGGTCCAGTTCTATTGCGTGCTAGAAAAACCGCATCAGGGGCGCTAGCCGCAGCAGCAACATCAGCAGCGCAGCGCTGACCAGGATGAAGCCTGCCATGCCGGCCACTCTCCACGACGGTTTCGTCCTGTAGCCAAGGCCCAGTGCAAGGGCGATGAGGAAGCCGCCGATCAGCCCTCCGAAGTGGCCATAATGGTCAATGCGGATCAGCAAGCCGTAGAACGTTGTCGCGATTATCGGATAGCCGACGGTTCTCCAGATTAAGTCCCAGGACGCCTGGCCGGAAATCAGAAACACGGCCGTCGCCCCGAGCAAACCAAACAGCGCCCCCGACGCCCCGGCACTGACCGAGCCTGGCGAGAACGCGGCGCTGGCCAGCCCGCCGAGAGCGCCCGACAGCAGGTAGATAGCCAGAAAACCCCAGTGGCCCCAAGCATCCTCTATCAATGGCCCAAGGTGGTAGAGCGCGTACCCGTTGAACAGCAGGTGCATCACGCCGATGTGCAGGAACTGGTATGTGATCAGCCGCCACCACTGTCCTGCCAGGATGAGCGGTGTGTACTTGGCCCCCAGTGTGATGAGCGCGCCGGATGACATCGACCCGCCCATGAGCTCCTCAAGGACCAGCATGATGATGTTTACCACGATGAGCCCGTTGGTAACGTACGGCACGCCCCATGTGAGCCCACCACCGCCCGACGCCAGTGCCCGGCGGGCACGCCGCCTGAACCACTGGCGGGCCTTGCGAACTTCATCTCTATCGTCAATCGTCGCTTCGGGCGGTGGCACGGCCGGCAACACTTCTCCAGTGGCGCCCTGTGGAGTGGTCTGGGGAAAGCCGAGGCTGCGCCCACCTGGCTGGTCGGATCGCACCTCACCGGGGCTGGCAATCCTCTTTGTGGCAGCATCTATCCCAACGGTGTCCACGGTTACACGGTTCCGTGCCTGGTGTGACGCGACTGCCGTGAGCCGCTCTTCTGGCACCTGGTCAAACACGACCGCAAGCAGGAGCTTAGCCGGCGTCCTGGCCTCACCGTACCGGTGGAAGAACTCATCCGACAGCGATTTGAGTATCGCCTGTGCGTCCTCATCGAGGGAAAGAGGGACGAACCCGACCAGGTACTCCACTCCACCCCGGGTCCTCGACAGCAGGCCCGAGCAGTGGCTCGCTATCTCCGGGCTGAAATACCAGTCTGCAGGCCCGAAGTCTTCATCGTATATCAGGGAATGCCTTGCGAAGTCGAGGTAATCGTCCGCTGTCAAGGCCTTGCTTTCGTCTGCGGGCTGAGCAGAGTCGCCGCCAGGGACATGATTCTCCGTTGAGGCCATGAGGTCGCACCTCCGTATGCCAACCAACTACGACGCACACGCCGGATAACCCTACCCCTGGCTCCCGTTTTCTCTCCTGTATGGCATGGGAATGTACAGGACTGAGGGGCGCCTCCCGGGTGGCTGTGGGTAAAGCTCCATGAGCATGTAGACTTCCATGGGCATCTCCGTGTTCACGTTCAGCCCCATCTTCTTCAGGTCGTCCACTGTAAGTGGGTAATCGTGCGTCCAGTAACCCTTGGTAAGCACATCGGCGACTTCTCCTGCGCTGTCGCAGTCCATCTTGTCTTTGAGGATCTGTGTGATCGTGTCCTTTACCTGCGCACCCGCCTTCCGGGCCATGTCTGCCAGGATGAGGGTCTCATCATCCACACGATCGGGGCTTTTCCTCTCCACGGCAGCAAGAATGGATGCGGCGGGGTAAGAGCCTATCTGTGGGTCGACAGGACCAAGCACCGCATTGTCGTCCATGATTATCTCATCTGCGGCCAGTGCAAGCATGGTCCCGCCGGACATTGCGTAGTGCGGCACAAGCACCGTGACCTTGCCCTTACGCTTGCGCATCGCCAGGGCTATTTGCTCGGCGGCGAGCACAAGCCCGCCCGGCGTGTGCAGGATAAGGTCTATGGGCAGGTCATCCCGCGTCAGCCTGATGACCCGCAGGATTTCTTCCGAGTCTTCGATGTTTATGTACCGCGCTATGGGGATGCCGAGGATACTGATAGCCTCCTCGCGATGCACCATGGTGACGACGCGGGAGCCGCGCCTTTTCTCAAGCCTGCGGATCAGTTCGAGCCTCTGCCGGCCCGTCTGCCTGGACTTATAGACCGGCCACAGGAACGACAGCGCTATGAGCGCAAACCAGAGCATGTTTATTAGCTGGCTTACCTTGACCACCCCGCCTCCGCCGGCATCGCGCCGGCATACGTATTTTGCCACCCATGCCCTGGAGGGACTCACTCGCGTGAAAGCGAATTTCGCTCAGCAACCCGGTAGGAAGTCGCCGCACGTGTGTTCCAAATCGCAACATCAGGGTGGGCACTCACGTGCGGCAACTGAACAACATCCAGATGGTGAAAGGAGATTCCGCGCAGCTATGGTCAAGGCATGCGTGATGGTCGGCCCAGAGAGGCCTGTTGAGATACAGGAATTTGCGGAACCTGCGATTGAGCAAGGCGCCGTGGTGCTCCGCACTGTCTACAGCGAGGTTTGCGGCACCGACGTGCATCTATGGCACGGCAGGCTCGCCGGAGTCCCTTACCCCATCATCCCAGGCCACGTGAGCACGGGCAGGGTTGAGGCTACTGGCGGAGTGGTGAAAGACTCAGACGGCCAGGTTCTCGAGCCGGGCGACCTCGTGACGTTCCTTGACGTGCATGAGAACTGTTACTCATGCTGGTTCTGCCAGGTGGCCCACGCCACCACGCGGTGCCCGAAGCGGCGCGTTTACGGTATCACGTATTCAGCGCAGGAAGGCCTGCTCGGCGGGTGGAGCCAGAAGATTTACCTCAAACCGGGAGTGAAAATCATCAAGCTGCCGGACACGTTGACGGCTGAGACTTTTATCTCAGGCGGCTGTGGCCTGCCGACAGGTTTCCACGCCGTCGAGCGCGCCACAATCCGGCTCGGAGACACGGTCGTTGTTCAAGGGACAGGACCGGTCGGGCTGTGTGCCTGTGTGTTCGCCCGGCTCAGCGGAGCGCTCAACGTCATCGCCATAGGCGCTCCAGCCGCTCGGCTTGCCATGGCGGAGAAGATGGGCGCGGACTGCGTCATAAGTATTGAGGATACGACCCCGTCCCAGCGTGCGGAGATCGTGCGCAGCATGACTGGTGGGCGCGGCGCGGATGTGGTCATAGAAGCGACAGGAGTCCCGCAGGCTCTTGCCGAGGGGACGGACATCGTCAGGGACGCAGGAATCTATGCTGTTGCCGGCCAGTATACGGACGCGGGGAATGTGACTCTCAACCCCCACCGCGCGATAAACAAGAAGCACCTGGACATCCGCGGTGTCTGGGGCACCGACTTCAGCCACCTCTACCGGGCTATCCAGATGCTCAACAAGCACAGAGAGACTTTCCCGTGGACGAGTATGATCAGCCGGTTCTACAGCCTTGAGCAGGCCGGCCAGGCATTGCAGGACGTTGAGGCCGGTCGCGTCGTCAAGGCGGTCATAAAGCCGGGCGCGTGACCGGACGGGCGCCGGCCGCCGCTACTCTTCCCTCTCCGGCTTCAGCTCGTATACCTTTGTCTCGTCATTGAACGAGCGGGTCAGGACCATCCCGGTCAGTTCGGCGACAGCGATCTCGGCCGTGGAGAGGATGATGGCGCCCTTCACGACGTGACCGCCGCGCACCGTGCCGTCAGTACCGGAGACGGTTGCGTGCAGGTGGACCATGAAGGAGCCGTCCGGGTTCCTCGCCAGGTTGCCGGATAGGGCGAGCAGCTCGAGTGGGCCCTCAACCGGGGTATACTGCCTGTTCTCATCGGTGATGGGCCATTGCCTGGGGAAGCTCTTGACGTTGCGGAGCACGGCAGATTTCAGGCTCGCCGCCCCGCCCAGCACAACGGCGGACTTGAAACCGGCGGCCTCGACCTGTTCGCGGATCGCGTCCATCATGTCCGTTCCTGGGGGAAGCCGGAAGACAAGCACGCGGCCGATACTACCTTGCGCGGACCATATCTCACTACTCAGCACGAGCACCTCCAGTTTCATCTGTGGGGATAGGAAGATTTCGGAGCAACAGGTCGCCCTTTGCATGGGAGATTGTGACACTAAACGAGATTGTTGCCCCTCCTGCTGTGCAGTATAATCAGTCATGTTCGTCGCAAGGCAGAAGGGACCAGCCAGACCGCGATTTCCAACGGGCCTACGGAGGCAAGCATATTGCCCAGCGCCACTATCAATACAGCACGCGCCGAAGCAAGACCTGCAGAACTTGAGCTCGCGACAATAGCAAGATTCTTTGTACCTCTTGCGGCGGTCTCAATGTGTTACGCCATTGTCTTCAACATCATGAATACCACCATGGCCCGGATGGAGAATGCCGCAATCATCCTCGCCACTTTCTCTGTGGGCCAGAGCGTAGCCGACCTGATGAGCACACCAGCCAGCCAGGGACGCCAGTGGCTCCTCGCGCGGGGCCGGGACAAGAAGTCGTTCCGCGAAGGCATCAAAGTCATGCTCCAGGTAGCCGTGCTTTCCCTTCTACTCATGATCGCGGTCTCATTCACGTCACTCGGCGACTTCATCTTCCGCGTGATATTCAGGGCGCCGGAGAGCTTGAGAGAAGGACTCAGGTCCTTCGTGAAGTTCTGCCTACCGTTGCCGATCGTTTTCGTGCTGCGGGCGTCGGCGCATGCCGTTCTGATGCTGTCAAGGAAGACACACCTGATGACCATAGGTGTGTTCGTGCGGTTGAGTTGGGCCGCGCTGATGGCCACTGTCATAATGAGGACGCCCGCTCTCCAGGGCCCGGCCACGGGCGCGTTCATGTGGATCTCAAGCATGTGCGTAGAATCCATATCCGATGCAGCACTGGCGTGGTCATCGTTCCGCAACTTTCCTGCTGAGCCGGCCAACGGAGTCGTGCCCAAGACGTCACGCATCTGGTCATTCATGCTCCCGTTGATGGCCACCGGGGTGCTGTGGGCGCTCGGCAAGCCATTGATCAACATGGGGATGGCTCGCACAGCAAACCCGGAGCAGGCCATTGCCACCTACCAGGTCGCGTGGAACGCAGCGTGGCTTATCCTGGCGTATGTGCAGGATTCGCTGCGCCAGGTGGTTGTGGTCTTCTGGTCGGACGCCAGGGCCCTTGAGGCGCTCAACAGGTTCGGCCGTATCGTGGCGATTGTCATCATGGTGGTACTGCTCGGCGCGACCCTCTCGGGCGGTGCACTGTGGTTCATCCGGAATGTTGTCGGCGCACCGGAAGAGCTGGTCGCCTCGTCAAGGAGTGTGTTCCTTGTGCTGTCCCTGCTCCCGGTGCCTTTTGTGGCCACGGAGCTCTTCGTCGGCAGGCTCCTCAAGAACGGCAAGACCACCGCGATTGCCGTCGGGAGGGGCGCCAATCTTGCTGTCATGCTGGTGTCGGTCTTCGTGATGGCCAGTCTTGCGCCTGGGGCAGGCGCGCTGCTGGGAGCGGTTGCGTTGCTGCTGGGCTCGATCGCGGAGTGCGGTGTTGTAGGTGCGGCCGTGCGGTACATGGGGCGGTCGCCGGATAGCGATGACTAGCGGCGGCTGCGGCTTCGTTGGACATCCCGATTCCGGAAGGAGGAGCGCTTTTGAAGACCGGTGAGATCCTTGAGCGGCTTGAGAGAGGTTTCGATCACGACCTGGAGGCCGTGCGCACCTTCCTGAGAACGCCGAGCATCAGTTACACAGGCGAGGGCATTGCTGAGACCGGCCAGAACGTCAAGGCGATGATTGAGTCGCTGGGCGGGACTGCGCGCCTGGTCAAGGTCGAGGGCGGGTACCACCCGGTCGTGTTCGGCAAGGTTGACAGCGGTGCGCCCCGTACGCTGCTGATTTATGGAATGTACGACGTCATGCCCGCGGAGGAGCCCGGGTGGATCGCTCCGCCATTCTCCGCCGAGATCCATGACTACCAGCACTTTGGCCCCTGCATTATCAACCGCGGTGCCACGAACACGAAAGGGCCTCTTGCATCCTTCTTCAATGCCATGCGTGCGATCCGCGATGTCGAGGGCAAGTTGCCCGTGAACTTGATCTTCGCGATAGAAGGCGAAGAGGAGTACGGCAGCCGGACTTTCGCCGAGTTCGTCAAGGAGAATCTCGACGAGCTCAAACCCGCCGGCGCAATGCTGTTCCCGTTCTTCGGTTGTGACGAGAAGGGCATGCCGGAACTGCGGCTCGGCACGAAAGGCATCCTCTATTTCGAGCTTACCTGCCGGGGCGGCGACTGGGGCGGTCCGGTGGGGCGTGGGATTCACGGCAGCAACAACGTGTGGGTGGCAAGCCCTGTCTGGCGGCTCATTACGGCGCTCGGGACGATGATAGACAAAGACCAGCGGATAACCGTGGACGATTTCTTCTCTGCTGTGCGTGGTCCGACGGATGAGGACCGGGAGCTCTGCGCCCGGCTTGCGGCCGGCCCGGACGCGGCGGACTTCCTGAAGGCAAACGATGTGCAGCGCTTCAAGTGGGACACGCAGGGCGAAGAGTTGTACATACATGCCCAGACCCAGCCGCAACTGAACATCGATGGCATCTGGGGCGGCTATACTGGGCCCGGCACGAAGACGCTTCTGCCACATGAGGTTACTGTCAAGATGGACGTGCGCATGGTGCCTGATCAGGACCCCGGTGAGGTCGTCCGGACGATACGGAACCACCTTGACCGTAGGGGTTTCCAGGATATCGAGATGCGCGTCATTAACAAGTATCCATGGAGCAAAGTCAGCCCGCGCCAGCCGGTCGTGCAGGCCATGCTCGAGTCGTACCGGTTCTTCGGAAAAGAGCCTGCGCTGCACCCTGTCAACATCGGGTCCGCACCCTTCTATGCTTTTGACCGCATGCTGGGGATTCCCTATGTATTCGGCGGCATGGGCCATGGCGGCAGGGCACACTCAAACAACGAGTATTGCGTCGTCAGCGGTATCCTGGATTTCGAGAAGTCCATGGTGGTATTCCTGGACAGCTACCTCAAAGGCGCGGCTTAGCTCCAGGGCACTGGGCTCAGGGGCATCGGAATCCGGGAGATTCGAAGGAACTCGGCAAACGAAGACCCGCGGCGGGTGCGCCGCGGGTTTTGTGTTGCGCCTCGCTTCGCGGACTACTGGTAGATGGTCCAGTTGTGCCCGCTGTTGTTGTCCCAGTTGTTCGCCGAGTCCTTGAAACAAATGAACGCCCGGCTGTTGTTGACCTTTACGTCTTTCTCAAAGCCCTTGTGCGTCTTATCCATCTTTAACGTGCTCACGGCGGTCCAGTAGTTCGTGCTTCCTGAGCCATAGTGGCAATAGACGTCGCTCGCGCCGCACTTGGCCAGGAGACCGTTGTAGGTCACGTGTGCCTCATTGGTGAATGCAGACGGTTTGACCTCCACACCCTTGTAGTCGTCGCACCAGCCCTTTATCATACTTTACCTCCTTTTCGGCATCTTTTTGTGCTATTGGCCCTTAGTTATCTTGTGCGCGGAGGTCACTTTTATATGGTTTCACAGGGCTCTATAATCTGGCAAAATGCGGAGGATTTGGCGGGTGTCCATGCAGAATCGCGACGCGCTTTGAAGGCACCTCGACAGCGGTCACCGGCCACGGGCGATTACTGGCCTTCGCAGGTAGTCGTCCGGGTGGTCTGGTTGCCGCGTAACGTATGCTGGTCGCAGACAGACTGCCGGAAAGGCTGTCTTGCCGAAACTCGGTCGTTCAGGCAATCCTGACGGACTAAACTCGCCGCACACGCTCCCTCACATGCACTTCGAATACCCGCAGAAGACGCAGGTAGCGCACCCATTCTGGTGAGTCATATGGCCGCCGCATTCCGGGCATGCACCCGTATGCAGGTCCAGGCTGTCGAGGCTTGACGTCAAATGCACGGCACTCTCGGCGCCAGAGCCTTCACGCCCGGCAGATCCGGTCTGCTTCCCCTGTGATACCTGAGCCTCGCGGCCTACGAGATCATCCGGGTGGCGCCCGATCATGCCGCCTTCGGACGAGGAGTCCTGCCCTTCTCCATAACCCCTGCTGTTCTGCGGCGCCCACGGTGGGTCACCGTTCGTACCCTCCTCGCCTGTTCCACCGTTATCCAGGCCGCCACCGTTCATCCCATCGTGATCGTGCCTGGGGTGGGTGGCCGAAAACGCCTTCATCTGCCGCTCAAGCACTATGCCCATGGCATCGGCACACGACAGCACCATCCCACCATTTTGCCAGGATGGCGACGGGCACCTTATACCCCTGAGCTCCCTCACGATGGAATCCACCCGTACGCCGGATCTGAGTGCCAGCGAGATCAGGCGGGCGATCGCCTCGGACTGGCTGGCGGCGCACCCACCGGACTTGCCCATTGAAGCAAACACTTCGCAGAGGCCGATCTCATCCTTGTTCACTGTGACGTAGAGTTTGCCACAGCCGGTCAGGAGGCGTTCCGTCGCTCCGTCGGTCCGCTCCGGGCGCGGCCTCGGTTCGATTGAAGAAGGAAGCACGAACGGCTGCTCAGGCGGCTGCGAAGCCCTGGATGATCGAGCGCCCGCCGGCCCCTGGTCAGATCCCGGCCCTGCCCCCTGACCAGCACCTGGACCTGAACCCTGTCCTGCAGCCGGGTTCCCCTGCCCAGTTCCCTGGCCTGAACCCTGGCTTCCCTGCACCGTGCCCTGGCCAGCGCTCTTCGCTGAGCCTTTGGCGGCTGGCGATCCGGTCGTAAGCACCTGCATCTCCCTACTCCTGTCCCGGTAGACTGTAAGACCTTTGCAGCCGAGCTTGTATGCGAGCAGGTAGACCTTCTCAACGTCCTCCGCCGTCGCCTCGTTGGGCAGGTTGATGGTTTTGGACACAGCGTTATCGGTAAAGCGCTGGAAAGCCGCCTGCATTCTCACGTGCCAGATTGGGTCAATTTCCAGAGCAGTGCGGAAGAGCCGCCGGTATTTCTCCGGTATACCCGGAGCGACCGCCGCGCTCCCCGTGTGGGCAATCTGCTTTACCATCTCGTCTGTCCAGGAACCTTCGGCCCTGGCCACCTGCTCGAACAGCGGGTGGACCTCGACCAGTTCCTGGTTGTCGAGCACATGCCGCACATAGGCCAGCGCGAATAATGGCTCGACGCCCGATGAGCAACCGGCGATTATGCTGAGCGTTCCCGTCGGGGCGATTGTCGTCAGAGTCGCGTTTCGCCGGGGCCGGGTGCCTTTGAAGATGCTGTCCTCGAAGTTCGGGAAGGCCCCGCGCTCAGAAGCTAGTTCTTCAGACGCCCTTGCAGCTTCCTGGCTGATGAACGCCATGACCTGCTCTGCAAGCGCGATCGCCTCTTCGGAATCGTACGCGACGCCGAGCAGGACCAGCATGTCGTGCCAGCCCATCACACCGAGGCCTATCTTGCGGTTGGCCTTGGACATCTGCTCAATCTGCTCAAGAGGGTAGCGGTTGGCGTCAATGATGTTATCCAGGAAACGGACCCCGAGCCGGATGGTCTTGCGCAGCTTGTCATAGTCCACGGCCGCTCGGGCGTCTTCGCCCTTAACCATATGGGCAAGGTTTATCGAACCAAGGCAACATGCCTCGTAAGGCAGCAGCGGCTGCTCGCCACACGGGTTGGTGCTCTCGATACTGCCCACTTCCGGGGTAGGATTATCCGAGTTGATCCGGTCGAGGAAAATCACTCCGGGCTCGCCGTTTTTCCAGGCCATCTCGACTATCTTGCTGAACACGACCCGTGCGTTCATCTTCCCGACCGGCAAACCGGTACGTGGGTTAACCAGGTCATAGTCCGCATTCTGGTCCAGAGCCTGCATGAAGGCGTCCGTGATAGCCACTGAGAGGTTGAAGTTGGTGACCTCGGTGTTATCCTGCTTACAAGTTATGAACTCCATGATGTCCGGATGATCCACACGCAGGATACCCATGTTGGCGCCACGTCTGGTACCGCCCTGCTTCACAGCCTCAGTAGCTGAATTGAACACCTTCAGGAACGAAACCGGCCCGCTGGCTATACCCCCGGTGCTGCGTACGACATCATTCTTGGGCCGGAGCCGCGAAAAGGAAAACCCCGTGCCCCCTCCGCTCTGGTGAATCAGTGCTGCATACTTGACCGAATCGAAGATCGAAAGCATCGAATCCTCTATCGGGAGAACGAAACACGCCGACAGTTGCTGCAGCTCCCGGCCTGCATTCATAAGGGTCGGCGAGTTCGGTAAGAAGTCGAGGGAGTCCATGGCCTCAAAGAACGTGCTTTCAGTTTCCTGTGCCTCCAGAGGCCCGCGGTCATACAGAGCCTCAACAGAGGCAACATTGTGGGCCACTCTCCTGAGCATATCCTCAGGAGCCTCGACCGGAACTCCGTCCGTTTTCTTCAGGTAGCGCTTTTCCAGGACTGTCCTTGCGCTCTTGGTTAAGATCATGTTCCCAACACCTGCTCAGGGTTTTTCTATGTCTTTCACGAACCCGCTCAGCGCTTTTCTCTATCCTCAAGGAGGGATTCGAGTTCCTCCAAAAACGTGCCAACATCCTTGAACTGGCGATACACGGATGCGAACCTTACGTAAGCAATCTCATCAATGTCCTTGAGCCTGTTCATAACCATCTCACCTATTTCACGGCTTTCAACCTCCCCTCTAAGGCTATTCCGTATCTCTCGTTCGACGTCACTGACAAGCCGGTCCAATCTCTCCAGCGCAACTGGCCTCTTCTCGCAAGCTTTGAGCAGGCCAGTGAGGATCTTGGTCCTGTTGAAGGGCTCACGCCGCCCGTCTTTTTTTATCACGACGAGAGGTATTTCCTCAACTCTTTCGTAAGTCGTGAACCGGCGCAGGCATGCTGTGCATTCTCTCCTCCGCCTGATCGCGCCCCCCTCTTCGGTGGGGCGCGAGTCCAGCACCCTGCTATCCTCGAATCCGCAGTAGGGACACTTCACCAGCTCCATGAGCCTCCGAACGGTTGTTTGGCGCCATACGTTGACGGTATCGGTAGAGTTCTACGCTATATATTGTATTCCTCTTCCAAGTTGTGGAAAGGGCCAGGTTTTTTGGCCCCGCCATGCTGCGCAATGGGTTTTCACGCAAATCACTGCCCACGGCCCGCATCGAAGACTGGTATGTGGCTCACGGGAGAGCCGCGTGCGTCAACCAGAGAAATGAAGTATCATCGTTTCGGGAAGTAACATTCCCACTGTTTGGCGTGACATTAGAAACCTTGAGGTGAGTCGATTTGCGGCACATATCTCGACTTCTGCGTATCTCACGGCGCTACTGGGCATGGATGGGCCTGGCATTTATGGCAATGCTCGGCGTCACAACCGCGGTGCTTGCGGGCCCGTGGCTTGTCCGGTTGCTCATAGCAGTCGTCGAGGATAGCACCGGCGCGGGGTCTGTACCTCTGGCCACAGTGATAAGGCTTTCCGCCATGCTGCTGGTGGTGCACGCCCTGCGCCCTGCGCTGCGTGCTCTGCAGACCTGGTCGGCACACGTGGCAGGCTGGGGAAGCGTCGCCTCGGCCCGCACCGCGCTTTACAGACACCTCGAAACACTGTCGCCGCGGTTCTATACGGACACGCAGACCGGGCAGATAATGTCCCGCGTGGTGAACGATACCAACAACTTCGAAGCGCTCATGGCGCACGCCATCCCTGAGATGACGGTCAGCCTGCTCACGGTCATTGGTGTATCTGGGGCTCTTTTTTACATCAACGCGCATCTCGCGATGCATACGCTGGTCCCAATTCCCTTCATCGTGGTGGGTTTCTACTACTACAACATCTATGTCCGGCCGCTCTTCCGCAAGGCTCAGGTGAAACTTGGCGAACTCAACGCCATGTTGCAGGATAGCCTGAGCGGCATGCGCGAGATCCAGGTCTTCACACAGGAGGAGCGTGAGGCGAGCCGCATCTCGGGCAGGGTCTATGACCACGCCTGGGCCATCACCAGGGCGGTTACGGTGAGCTCATGCTTCCATGGGGCTGTCGACTTCCTTGCAGGCCTGGGCACAGTCTCGGTGGTGTTCTTCGGCGGGCAGATGGCTCTCCAGGGTCAGCTCTCCATCGCCGATATCACAGGCTTCCTCCTTTACGTCAACCTATTCTACGAGCCGATCATGAGGTTAAACCAGTCCAATGAGGGACTGCAACAGGCGCTGGCGGCCGCCGACCGGTACTTTGAGATCATGGACGTCGCGCCACAGATAAACGACTCGCCCAGGGCAAGAGAAATGCCTGTAGTGCGAGGCCACATAACGTACGACAATGTTTCGTTCCAGTATGGTGAAGACGTGCCGGTGCTGAAGAACATCCACCTGGACGTGCAACCTGGGGAGATGCTCGCGCTCGTCGGTCCCACAGGTGTAGGCAAGACCACGATGGCCAACCTCATCCCGCGTTTCTACGACCCAACCTGCGGCAGGGTGCTTATCGATGGCGTGGACACAAGGGACATCAAGCTTGCCTCGCTCCGCAGCCATATCAGCATGGTGCTGCAGGACGTTTTCCTCTTCAACGGGACCGTTGCTGACAATATCAGTTATGGTAGCCCAAATGCGACCCGCGAACAGATCCGCGAGGCGGCCAGGGCGGCTGGAGCGGATGAGTTCATCCTGGAGATGCCCGACGGTTACGATACACAAACCGGCGAACGCGGCGTCCGGCTTTCCGGCGGGCAGAAGCAGCGGCTCGCCATCGCGCGGGCGCTTCTCTACAACGCGCCAATCCTCATCCTGGATGAAGCCACATCTTCGGTCGACACTGAGACAGAGGCCAGGATCGCTTCAGCTCTTGAGCGCCTGATGGAAGGCAGGACCACGATTGTCATTGCCCACCGCCTGTCAACCATCCGCAACGCGGACAAAATCGTCGTGCTACGAGAGGGGGAGATAGTGGAACAAGGCACGCACGAGGAGCTGCTAAAAGCAGGTGGCCGCTATGCGCGCCTTGTGAAGATGGACTCAACGTCCATAGTCGCGGCTGCGGGGGCATAAACGCGAAACCAGAGCAAGGCTCGGGTACTCGTGATGAGCGCTGTCCATTTGCCCTGCGGTCTGGTGCTTTCGCCCTACTTCTTCAAGGAAAAGCCGTGGGCTGCTATCTGCCCGTTTAGTGAATAGTAGTTCCTCTGCAGGTACGCTACCGCGTCGGCTGGTTTGAGAGAGCCGTTCTGCGTCCTTTCTTCGTCCACGTCTATTGCCACTATCTCACCGATGAAAACCTCGTGGCTGCCCGCCGGATATAAATGCCTGACAATGCACTCGATGTTCACCGGGCACTCTTTGATCAGCGGCGCCTTGACTTTGGCTGCCCGCTCTGGCGTCAGATTCGCGCGGGCGAACTTGTCCCCGTCCCGGCCGGACACCTGCCCACAAAAGTCCAGCGCCCAGACCTCGTCAATGGTCGGCAGGTTCACGACGAACTCGCCGGTCTCCTTGAGGAGCTCATAGGAATACCTGCTGGGCCTCACGCCGATCGCCACCATCGGCGGGTCCGAGCATACAGTGCCGGCCCAGGCCAGCGTGATGATGTTTCTCGTGCCATCAATGTCACCGGTGGTGGCCATTATCGCAGGTATTGGGTGAAGCATCGTTGCGGGAGCGATAACCTTCTTGGTCACAGCGTCTCTTCCTCCTCTACCATCGCCACCAGGCAGTCGGGCGTAGCGCCGAGCGTGCCGGCTTCTTCCAGCTTGGATACGCACTCGGCAGCGACTTCCCTCACGACCTGGGCGTACATTTCCGTCCCGCTGGCTTTCTTCTCACCCGCCAGGATATCCTGCCCGTGACCCTTGACCCAGTTGTAGAAGGCCGACGCGGCTGTCACGAGAAACTTGGTGTTGACGTTGTTCTTGCCCACGAGGCCTCTGGCGAGGAACGCGGCGCCCGTGCCGCCATGCTGGGCAAACGGCACGTAGCGTCCAGTTCTCTGCAGTATGCGGCTCTGGACGGTCTCGAGGCGCAACGTGTCGGGCTGGTGCTCTTCGCCCTTCCTGGCTGCGTGTTCCATGCCGATTGGGTAAGCGATGCCGTCCGCGCCAGTGTACTCGACGAAAGTGGCCACCTCATCCGCGAAACGGCTGAGGGAGTCACCCTGCAACATCTCATAGGGAACCGCCTTGCCGCTCTGCCCAGTCGCCCCGTACTCCGCCTCAAGCATCATGTCCGTGTTGCCAAGGTCTTCACGGATTGCGTGAGATATGTCGCGCGTGACCACGAAATCCAGCAACGGAGGAAGCTTCTCCGTGTCAATCATGCCCCACGCTGGGCTGATTGCTCCAACCACAGCGAGGAATTCTCTTTTGAACCACGCGTACTGCTCGGAACAGAGATACTCGACATACTGGCGGGCGATCTCGTCCCTGGGTCTTGCCTGTTCGCCCAGCACCTGGGCGGCAACTTCGGACGCGTCCTGGATCTGTGACCTGGCAAGGTTGGTGCTGGCCATGTGTGAGGGTTCCGCACGCTGTCCGGGGTTGAATTCCGGCACCGTGAAGTGGTCCAGCGATAGGGCCACGCACTCGGCGCCATAGTGCTCAGTGAATTCGTCTACCAGGCCTGCCGCTATGGTCGCGCCTGAGACAAGAGGATCCGGCACATCGAACCTCTGCGCGCCCGTAATGGCCGGTATTGTCGAGGCCGAGCCGCCGATAGTCTCCAGGGCGTTGTAACTCAACTGGATGATGATGGGTGACCCGTCGCCCGAGGAAGCCGCCATGACCATCGCGCGGCCGAAAATCTCCACCGGCATGTTGGCATTTGCGGCCAGGATGGTCCGCCTGGCGCCCGGGCCAACAAGGCCGCCTGGCTCGCCAAACGGGCACTGCCACCGGAAGATGGCTCGGAGTTCGCTGCCGGTCAAGAGCAATGTGAAAACCTCCCCACTCTGCGCCTATCTGATCGTGCCCATGCAAGTATTCTGCTCTCTCTCAGGCACCGTTATGGGGCGAGGCTGCGCGGTACGCTTCAACCGGGCGCCTCTGCAGGCAGCTTACAGGTGGATAGGCTTCCCGTATGAAGGCAGGATGACCTTTCTCCCTTTCAACAGTTTCCTGACCGCTGTAGCCTTTTCGGTGTGCACAGGCACGACGCTCCCGGGGTCAATCGCCTCAACCACGTGACGGATCCCGTGCCCGTCAAGGTGGCCGGACGCGTGAAACGCCGCGCCTTCCTTCGGGCCCGCGCCCAGGTACTGGACCCCGAACTCCCGGAGCCAGTTCAACAGCCTTTCCTGGTTTATGACCTCCTCTTCGTTCCAGGCTTCACTCACCGACCTGAGGTAAACGCCGCCTGCCGGCGACAGGTCAACCAGTTCGGGCAGGTCGTAAAACCCTAGCCCGAGCAGGAACTCAGGGAGCCGCCTGGCGGCGCTCTGCCCGGTTACCTGCTCGCCAGCGAACCGTTCAATGGTTATCCGCTCCCACGATGGGCGGTTGAGTTTCGCGTATGACGCATAGAGGCACACGCGCGATTCATCCAGGTCAAGCCCCTTGCCAAGTTTCGCCGCTTGCATCAGGGACCAGTCGCGGGGGCTCACTGCGAGGCGCCTGCCCAATTGCCGCGCCACCTGCTCAAAGGACTTGAGCCGCGTAAGGTTCCTTGACCCGTAGTCCACGATCATCGCGCCGCGCCAGACGCGCAGGGCGGACAATGCGTTCACGCTCACAGCCGCTTCAGTGGAGGGCCACGCCTCGTCCGGATGCGTGCCTTCGATGACCAGCACCGCAGGCCGGAGACTCCGCAGGCCCTCAAGCGCGGCGAATGTGTCGTCCGGCCGGTCGCCGTGGAGCCGCAGGTCGCCGGTATACCCGATCCACCCGGCCGAGGTCCCCACCGCCCAGGCCGAGGCGCCCAGGACTGAGTGGTCAACAGGGAAACTCTTGACCCTAAATGGCCCGATACTCGCTTCCCCACCGGCACCAGGCTGCTCAAGCCGCGGACCGTCCACACCTCGGGCACTGGGGATCGTTGCCCAGAAGTCGTCGACGCCGGGCGCCCCCTCACCGAACGCGACCCACCTACGCATCCTCGCCGGCGACTTCTTATAGTGGGTGGCAGCAAGCAGCCCTTGCTTCTCCTCACGCGGGACGGCATAGACAACTTCCGTCTCCATATCATCGGCAGCGGAGTCCTGCGTTGCCTTGGCCAGCAGTGCGGTGAGCAGCGTCGAGTAGACTGGTATCTCGGGGTCGAGCAACGAGATGTATCCAGCGTGGTCGAGGTGGCAGTGCGTCAGTAGAACGGCCAGGGGGCGTTCACCGCTCGATAGGTCCACCCCAGGCGGCACAAGGTCACGCCGGTATAGTCCGGGCAGCGGCGGCGCCAGTCCCAGGGCAACCACGTCTCGAATCCCCAGTGTGGCGCGTGGCCCGCCGAAGGCGTCATAGAAGCGCCCGCGGCGCGACATGGGACAGCCGAAGTCCAGCCACAGCGAGGCGCCCTGGTCGGCGATGCGGATCTGGTTCCCGCCGATTTCGTTCGCCCCACCGAAGACGGTTATCTCGCAGGCCATGCCTCTCCCCCCTGCACAAAGCCTGCCTAATCATAGTGGACAGGCGGGGGAAGTAGAACTTGCATGGGCGCCGTGCTCTGGCCCTGGCGGTTCAAGGGGACCCTGTTGCCTTTTCCTGCTGTCAGAATACACGGGGATCGCGCACCAGCAGCCCTTGGCCGGCGAGTTCCCGTTGCCGTATGAACACGTATCTCACAAGTCTATCCTGGGTGGCCGGGTTAAGGTCCTCAAAAAGAACTCCTGCGCATTGAGTTTTCCGCCCGGAGACGGCCCTGAGGACTCTGACCGCGGCACGGATTATCTCTCCGGAGCCAGGTAGCGAAAACATTACGTCGAAGCGCGATCCTTCCACGAAGGGTTCCCTCGCGGTGAGGAGAAGCCCCGAGCCGCTCATGTTCAAAATCCTGCCTTCGTGCCCACCCGCGGTGAAAGGAATATCCACATCGACCCTGAAGAAACGCCTCCGGGGACGAATTTCAACAGACGCCGGCATAGACACGCGGAGCAGTGGGATCAAACCGCCGGTGAGCCCGGAGGCTCCGGGCACGGCTTGCCGCAGACCAGTGGTGACCTCCGGGCCGCCGGGCGTAAGCTCCTGGGCGCCGGGGAGAGGCTCCTGCGCAACGCGCGTGACTTCCAGCACCGTTACCTGGGCGCGATAGGCTTCCAGATCGGTAGCGCGCCGCATGTCCAGTTCTTGACCCGGCTGGATGCCGGAGGGAATACCGTGTTTGGTCGGAAACGCTAGCAACAGGGCATCGGGCCCGGTGTCGTGAACGTAGGTGTTGTGTGTCCGGTTGATCCCCGCGGCGTCGGTGTATTCGATGGATACGCTGGTGCCGGGTCGGAAAACCTCAGCAGGATTGGGAGTCAGGCAATCTGCATTCAAGGAAAGGCCCCCGAGGTGGGTTCTGGAACCTATTCTATCATGTCGTGGAAAGTCGGACGATGGGAAGGTGGCCCGGAAAGGGTGTCGCCGGCCAAGACAAATGCCTGCAGGATCCTGGACGAGCTGGGTCTCAATTATGAGACTGTTGATTACCCTGTGGACGAAGATGAGCTGGGCGCCGAGGCAGTGGCCCGCAAGATGAACATGCCGCTGGAGCAGGTATTCAAGACGCTGGTTGCCAGAGGCGACCGGTCAGGCGTCCTGCTTGTGGTAGTCCCCGGATCGAGCGAGGTCAGCCTGAAGAAACTGGCCACCGCAACTAGCAACAAGCGAGTCGAACTTGTGGGCCTCAAGGAAATCCAGCCGCTCACGGGCTATGTTCGCGGCGGCGTCTCCCCACTCGGCACATGGAAGAAGTATCCCGTCATAATAGATGAGATTGCGGAGGCTTTCGACAGGATCAGCGTCAGCGCAGGGGTGCGCGGGACGCAGGTAGTGCTGAGACCCGGCGACCTCGTAGCGGCAACCGGCGCGCAGGTGTGTGATGTGACGCCGTGAGCTGGGCACAGCCCAGGCTGTCGCGAGCGTGGTATCTGAGGTGTGTGGGCAGCTACCAATCCACGGCGCAGTCCCTGAGGCCCGGATGTTCATTGCTCGGGTTTTGAGCAATGGCGCCGAGCATCTGACATAAAACCGAGCAGTCCCTCCCGCCGACTGCCTAGAAATCGAGCATTGCAGCCGGGATTGCCACAAAAGCGAGCAGTACTTTCCGGGACCTGCCTGATTTTCTGGCAGACCGCGCGACGGATTGCTCAAAAACCGAGCAGTCGGGTTAGTGCACCCAGACAACCGGCAGGGCCCCGTCAGGAACCCCGCCATCCGCCGCAGCCCCACGGGCTGCTCTGATATCTGTCGCACCACACAGGCTGCTGCACAGACGCTGCAGTGTTTCTTGTGGCGCCCTGCCTCCGCCGCACGGGCGGATCTAGCAGCGCATTCACTTCGGCACGTAGTCTTTTGCCCAGCCTATGCCGAGTTCCTCGAGAGTAGCCTCCGTCGGGACGCCTCTCTCGTTCCAGCCCATCATGCCGTAGTGCAACTTCTTGGCTTTCTCGAACTGCTCCCTGTCGATCTGGACACCCGCGGTCGGGCCCGAATCGAACGGCTTGAAGAACCTGTCGTTCAGGTAGTCGTCCTTGTCGGTGAAGCCCTGGCGCAGGTTGAAGATCCGCGTCAGGGTGAAGGCCCGCCTGGACACGTTCATCAGCTCGAAGAGGCTCGTGTTCCAGCCGGTCACCGCACGCGTCAGGGCAAGCAGCCTGTCCGGCCACCACGGCACGAACTGGCAATACACCAGGCAGTTCGCGATGTTCCTCTGCAGTGTCACGTAGGTCATGTACCGGACCTTCGCGCCGTCCAGCAGGTCCGCAGGTAGCGGCTCAAGCATGCCGAGCGCCTTGAACTCGTCCAGCGACTTGCCTGCCTTGGAGAACATCGTGTCGTGGTAGTTGTGGCAGTGGTCGGCGCCCGTGGGCGAAACCGCATAACCGACGCCGAGAGCCATCTTGAGGCGAGGCTCGTGCATCGGGATTTCCTGGCCCTTGATCTGCATCGCGAACTGCTCGGCGCCCTTGCCGAACACCGCAGCAGCCCGTTTTGTGCCCTCCGCCAGGACTGCCCCTATCCCTTCGCGGTGCGCTATCTTCTCGATCATCTGCAGCATTGCGTCAGCATTGCCGAAAGCCAGGTCGATGCCGCCGGTGTCTTCCTTGGTGATGATGCCGTTCTCGAAGCACTCCATCGCGAAGGCGATGGTCCCACCTGTCGAAATGGTGTCAAGACTGTACGCACCGCACTGCTGGTTGCCCCTGGCGATCGCCTCGAGGTCATCAACGCCGCACGTCGAGCCGAGCGCGCCCAGCGTTTCGTACTCCGGGCCACCGTACTTCGGATCGACCTGGTACCGGCCCTCAACCTTGACCGCCCTCTTGCAGCGGATGGGGCACGCGAAGCAGCCCTCCCGCGCGACCAGGATGGTGTCCCGCATCGTCTGGCCCGAGATCTTCTCGGCGCCCTCGAACTGGCCCTGGTTGAAGTTACGGGTAGGCAGGCCACCCGAGCCGTGCAGGTTCATCAGACCGTTGGCGGTACCGCAGTCGTACATTCCGCCGGCGACCTCATGGACGTTTTCCGCGAGCCACCTGGCCTGGTCCCTGATGACATCGGGGTCCACAACAGGCACGCCCTTGGTGCCCTTCACTGCGACTGCCCGCAGCTTCTTGGAGCCCATGACGGCTCCCATTCCGGACCTGCCGACGAAGTGCTTCAGGTCGTTACAGACCGCCGCGAAACGGACAAGATTTTCGCCCGCTATGCCGCACTGCGCCGTCCGGATCGTGTTGTCCCCGAGCTCCTGGCGTATGATATCCTGCGCGTCCGCGGTTTCCTTGCCCCAGATGTGCGAGGCGTCGCGGATTTCCACATTGTCATCGTTGATCCAAAGATAGACTGGTTTCTCCGCGCGGCCCTGGACGATGATCGCATCCCAGCCCGCGCGCTTCAGCTCGGCCCCGAAAAAGCCGCCGCCTTCTCCATCGCCATAGGCGCCTGTCAGCGGTGACTTTGCGCCGACGCTGTTCCGGCCGCTGCCCGCGAACGGAGCCCCGGTGACGGGTCCGGCCGCGAAGATGAGTATGTTCTCCGGGCCCAGCGGATCCACATTGCGGCCAAGCTCCTTGAGCAGGTAGTACGCTACCAGGCCGCGGCCGCCGTAGTACGTGCGGTAGAAGTTCTCGTCCGGAGTCTCGACAGCGATTCCTCCGGTGGAAAGGTTCACTCGCAAGATCTTGCCATGATAGCCGAATGCCATGCGCTTCCTCCCTCTCTCCGGCCGGGGCTACGGCTGCATGGCCGCACGCTCGCGGCCCGTGTACCTGCCGGCCGGGGCTCTCCGCCCCGCCGCTGGGCTAACCCCCGCCAACCGGAGTGAATATGCACACCTCATCCCCATCTGACAGCACACTCGAGCCCTGAGCACGTTCACCGTTGCGTGTGACAATCCAGACATCTTCATCCGGGATCCTGCGTGACAACACAAGATCGTTGATTGTACTGCCATTTTCCATTTCCAAGAGTACTTTTTCGGCGTTTCCGGGTAAGTACCTTCGAAGGTGGCCGTAAACCTTAACGGTGATCTTCAGGAGGAAAACCCCCTCTCGATGAGTGATGCAACATCACTCAACGAACCACGCCATGTGGGCTCAAACCCGTCTTCGCGCAGCACGTGAAAGCCCTCGACCAGGAAGGCCGGCATGCCGAGTGATCTTACCACCAGGTCGTCCCTTGTGTCGTTGCCGACCATGACACACTCTTCGGGTGTCCTGCGGATTATCTCAAGTATCTCGGTATAATACCGCGGGTTTGGTTTGCAGTAGTGCATATCCTCATATGTGGTGACCATCTTCCAGGGCAAGTCATAGATGCGGGCCCACTTCATCCGTTCTTCTATCGCGATCTTTGGGAACAGCGGGTTCGTCGCCAGGACGACCTCATAGCCCTGCCCTACAGCCGCCTCCACCGCCCGCCTCGCGTCCGGGTGGAAGCCGTAGTGCTGGCCCAACGTGCCGAACTCGGTCGTATAGAACTCCATCAGCCGGGCCAACATTGAGTCCAGATCCCGCCCTACGCTGGGCAGGAAATCGTCCCAGAACGCCTGCATCAAAGTCCTGGATGGGTCGTCATTTGCCATCATCTTCGCGGTGGAAGACATAAGATGCCCGATGAACTCCCTGGGAGGTGCAATATCAGTGAAGCGTTTGGACAGGAGCGCGGTGTACCTGACGAAAAACTCGTCTATGTCCAGCGGCAAGAGCGTCCCGTCCATGTCAAAAAGAACGGCCCTGATCACAGTTTCCGTCCCTCGTCGCCAGTTTCAACGTATATACGCGGCGCCTCGACATAGTCGTCCATCGTGTCGTTCATGTACACGTACAGTGTGTCCTTGGTGTTGGAAAACGCAGCGTGGTTGCCCTTGGGGTCCATCGCGATGATGCTTACACCACCGAAATACGGGTCAACCAGGTACGCAAGATCCTTGGCCGCCTGAGTGCCCGCTTCGACGATGCTCTTCCCCATCCTCATGTAGGTCACGACAGTATGCGCCGTGCACAGCCGGATCGCCATCTCACCGCGGCCTGTGCAGGCCGCCGCGCCGTACCTGTTGTCGGCGTAGTTGCCCGCCCCGATGATCGGCGAGTCTCCGAGCCTGCCCGGGTACTTCCAGGACCAGCCGCTTGTGCTCACGCCCGTAGCCATGTTTCCCCTGGCGTCGAGGGCGATGAAGTTAGTGGTCTCGTTCGGCCGCTCCGGGTCGGCGGCTACGTGTGCCCATTTCTTGATGCTGTCCAGGTAGTTCATCCGGTGTGCGTAGACTTGCGGGATCTTGTCCTCGAATATCTGCTTGTATATGGCCTCGGCTTCCGGCGTGAGCAGGTCTTTCTTCGGGAAGCCCAGTTCCTTCGCGAATCGCTCCGCGCCCGCGCCCACCAGCATCACGTGGGGCAGTTCCTCCATGACTTTGCGGGCCAGGGATATGGCGTGCTCGTAGTTCTTGACGGCGCCGACCGAGCCGGCCTCCAGAGTCAGGCCATCCATGATAGACGCATCTAGTTCGACCTCGCCCAGCAGGTTAGGCAGTCCGGAGTACCCCACACTGTGGTCATCCGGGTTGCTCTCAACCAGCCTTATCCCTGCCTCCACCGCGTCGAGCGCCGATCCACCGGCTTTCAGGACGCGCATGGACTCGCGGATACCGACCTTTCCA